>TARA_B110000037_G_scaffold222045_1_pt1 | contig 27518 bp, 22 predicted proteins | sample TARA_B110000037 | Tara Oceans TARA_B110000037 (sample SAMEA4397196) | marine metagenome | biome: Polar Biome; feature: [MIX] marine epipelagic wind mixed layer (ENVO:01000061); material: water (ENVO:00002006), including particulate matter (ENVO:01000060) such as... | depth 10-100 m | reverse complement strand
AGGGTTACCTCACATCGGGAGACCTCGTGCTTGTCGACAAGGTCTCCTACCACTTCCGTCAACCCAATCGGGGAGAAGCTTTTGTCTTCGACACCCGCGACATCAAAACGGGCGGGCCCACCTCCATGAGCAGTCAGGACGGAGGAACCCACTACATCAAGCGCCTTTCCGGGGTGCCGGGCGACGAACTCCAGATCAAGTTCCCCGACCTCTACGTCAATGGCTCCATCGCCAAAGAGGACACCCTTCAAAGGGTCATGAATCAAGGAAACGACAAAAAAGGAAACCCCTATACCGGATATTATAATCCGGCCGGCGGCCGGGGTCAGAAGAGCGGCTTCACCGACCCGAATCATACCGTCACCCTTGATGACAACCCTTCGAAAGGAAATAACTACCGGGAATTCTTCGCCCTTGGAGACAATTCCGACTCCAGTCTCGATTCCCGCTACTGGGGCTCGGTGAAGCAATACAACCTCGTCGGTCCGGCCTTTGTCGCCCTCTGGCCCTTCACCAGCGGTCACTGGGGATTCATCGAATAGCACCCGATGCCTTGCGATCCCACCGCTGCTGAGATCACGCGCAAGGCGAAGTCGAATCTCGCCTTCGCTTTGCGATGTGTGCCCGCTGACCGGCGGCAGCACCTCGTCAGCTTCTATGCCTTCTGTCGCGTCATCGACGATCTCGCCGATGACCTTGATCTCCCGATCACCGAAAAAAAGGAAGGCCTGGCCGGATGGAAAACCATCTTCGCCACCAACCTCCCCGACTCCTCGCTCGGCTTGGTTGACCTCCAAAGCGACATTCTCAAAGTCCGGGACCTCTACGACATTCCCTCGGAGTATTTCACCAATGTCATCGAGGGCTGCCAGATGGACCTTCAGCCCCAGCGTTTTGGAAACTGGGACGACCTGAAGGAATACACCTCCCGCGTCGCTTCCTCCGTTGGTCTGATCTGCCTCCCCCTCTTCGCCGCCGATCCCAAACGCTCACACGACTACGCCATCGCGCTCGGTCACGCCCTCCAGCTCACCAACATCCTCCGCGACATCGGCGAGGATCTTTCAAACGGAGCCCGCATCTATGTCCCGCTCAACGACCTCGGTCGCTTTCAATACACCGAGCAGAACCTCATTGACCGAGTTCACGATGACCGCTTCATCGCCTTCATGACCTACCAAGCGGATCGTTGTGAAGAGCTCTATCAAAAAGCCACCGACCTTCTCCCCCCCGAAGATCACAAGGCGCTTCTTGCGCCCAGGGTGATGCACCGCATCTACCACACGCTTCTCAAGAAAATGCGCAAAGACAACTTCCGTGTCCTCGACCGCCGCTATCGACTGGGGAAGTTGCAGAAGCTGGCACTGCTTACGAAAGAGAGATTTGCAAGGTACGGAGTTTAGACTTTCGTCTAAGCCCACCTCGCAAATCAATAAAGAATGCAAGAAACGAAAAAAGAGGCCTTTCGCGGGGATACGCCATAAGAGAAGGGACGTCCCAATTTGGGCATCAGCTTGAAAGACCACCTTCGATTGAAGGGACCGCGTGTCTAGGCTCACACGGACAATGAAGCCAGTCGTGAATCCGTTCAGATCGTCTTCCTCTTTTGTCTCAAATGCCAAAGAGTCCGCGCCTAAAATAGCATATGATCCGGATTACAAGCTGGTTGTAGGGTGTCAATCTCATCAAGAGTCTTGTCCCTCCGAATCACTTTGATCCTCGGCAAACGGAAGGCCAATCCAGAGTCATGGCCTTTTGACGGGCGTATTTTGTCGAAAGCGATTTAAAAAACGGTGGTGGGTTCGACTTTGACGACCCGACTTGAGATTCGCGCGATGGGCGTTTTTGAAACTGCTGCTTCATAAAGCCCCTCTTTCGCACCGGGCCGCAGTTCCCCAGTGAGGAGGCGGACGATGGTGTCTCCCTCAGCGGGATGGCAAAGACGAAACCAATTCGGCAAGGGGCCGGGTCTTGGCGAGAAAGCCACGAGCGACAGAAAGCTCGTCGAAATACACCGCGACCTGTTGGAAAGAATAGGAAGACAGCTCAAGGGAAGTTCGCTGAAATCCCGGAGATCACAACCGAGCCTTGAAAGTTCGGTGGCTTTTGTTTTTTCGAGACTCCCTGTTGCCAAGAGTTCGAGTTGATTGCCACGGTAGATCGACCAGGCCTCATAATCCTTGGCCCGCAGATCGGCTGCGAATTCACGCGGGCTGCCGTGCAGGGTGTCTACGAGAGACGGAGAAACTTTTTCAACGGCTTCAAGTAAACCGGGATAATTGGCATGATCGGAGAGACTTGGTCAACCTGGTAGCGATATTGCGCCCCCCGGGTGAGGGTCCAGCCACAGTTCCAAATCGAAAAAATGGAAGGTCTTCGGCTGGAAAGTCAGACTCACCACTCAGATTAATACGGCCTCTCTGATTTGCGAACGACAACTTACTTGGTATTCTGGGCTCATGACGATCCGCAACGCCACCGAAGCTGACCTTCCCGCCATCGTCGCAATTTACAATGAGTCCATCCCGGGAGGTAAGGCCACCGCCGACCTCGAGCCGGTCACAGTCGAGTCGCGCGAAATCTGGTTCCGCGATTTTGATTCCCGGCGGCGCCCCTGTTGGGTCGCTGAGGATGACGGCAGAATCGTAGGTTACACCTACTTAAGATCATTTTATGCCGGTCGGCCTGCTTATGATAAAACCGCCGAAATCAGCACCTACATTTCTACGAGCCACCAAGGACAAGGCCTTGGCACGCTGCTCAAGAAAAAAATGATCGCGGAATGCCCCCGGCTTGGAGTGGACCATCTCCTCAGCTTCTACTTCGACCACAATGAAGCCTCACGCCGCGTGAACGAAAAACTGGGATTCAAGGACGCCGCCCACCTTCCCGAAATCGCAGAGGTTTTTGGCAAAAAACGAGGTCTGGTCATTGCGATTCTGCACGTGGAATCCCGCTCATGATCCCTTCGAAAATTGGTAGGAGGTAGTGCAGCGACCCCGCCCGGGTCAGATGATCATCATCCCGATAATAGGATCGCGCGGAGAAGATCTTTAGCTTTCCACGCTCGTGAAAAAACCGACTCGTGGGATCAACCACCTTGACTCCTTTCTCTGCTAAGGCGGCAAGCTTTTTCATCGTTCGTCTTTGTCGATCCGCATGATCTTTCAGAGTCGTGGTGAACTGGGGCAAATCGAAGAATTTTGGAAACCGTTCCCGAGAATAGAAGCGGGCGGCCGTTCTTCCAATCGTGTTTTCGGGGACTTGCTGGACGATCACTAGGTCAATCCCATTTTGCCCCAATCTGGCTCCCATCGCCGAGAGTTGCCGGGTCAGTGCTCCCGATGCTTCTTCGAATGTCGGGTCCGGATTCATTGAATCAACCACCATTGTCGTGAATCGATGACTCACCAGCTCTCCTTCCATTTCGATTTCATTGTAGCCCTCACAACGGGCCACCCAACGCCCCACCAAAATAACCATCTTTGGTCGGCTTTCGATAATTTCGTCCAACACGCGCTCATTCATCGCCACCATCTCTGAGGCGCTTTCTTCATCAAGATCAGCGAACCAAAGTCCAGTCACCGGCGGAGTGCCATTGTTCACATAAGCCCGTCCGCGCAACCCAAACTCGCGCGCCTTTGCGTCCACTGCGGGGGCCGCCGAAGCACCATGGCTATCACCCCACAAAACAAAATCGAGGGCCCCTTCATCGCTCTTTCCAATCGAAACCGACTCACTCTTGGGACTCGTGTATTCCCCCCCGTTCCATTCGACATCCGCCATGATGACGCGGAGGTCTTCCGGAAGGCGGGACGGAAAGCCTCCACTGAGCCTGATCCCAAGGACAACCGAGAAAAGCCCCACCGCCGACACTGCCCCAAATCTCAGCGCACGGGCATTGGTTCCCAAAAGAGCCCCTGCCCGAAATGGCGTCTCGACCCACCGCCACGAGAGATACCCCATCACGCAGGAAACGACCAAAAGGGATAGCTTCCAAATCATCGTCAGCTCAAATCCCACCTCACGCGTAAACACCACCAACGGCCAGTGCCAGAGATAAAGGGAGTAGGAAATCAGCCCGATCCCCACCATCGGTTTCCAGCTCAAAAGTCGGCCCACCTGTGTTGCCCCTCCGGCGTGAATCAACAAGACCGCACCCAGAACCGGTGGCACGGCAGCCAGTCCCGGAAATGCCGTCTCCCGATCAAAGACAAACATCGACACAATCACGAGAAGCAACCCGGTCAGAGCGACCACTTCCCTCCCGCCTGCTGCCATTTTAGTTCGGGGCACCACCGCAAGCAGCGCCCCGGCCAGCAATTCCCAGCCGCGCGCGGGCAGCAGGAAAAATGCTTCCTTGGGATCCCGAGAGACTTCCAGCCAACTCCAGGTCAAGGACGCCACCGCCGCCGCCAACATCAGCCAGGGCAACTTTAGCCGAAATCGTTTCCAAAAGAACACCATCAGCAGTGGAAAAATGAAATAAAACTGCTCTTCCACCGAAAGTGACCACGTGTGCAACAGCGGTTCAAAATCAGACTTTTCCGCAAAGTATCCCTGGTCCCGCGTAAAGTAGCAGTTCGAGGCCATCAGGACATGCGCCATCGCGCTCCGGGCCAATTCCGAATAGCGGCCAGGGGTTTGTAAATATCCTCCGATAAGCAAAGTCCCAATCACCATGACAATCGCAGCCGGCGCAATCCGCCGAATCCGGCGCGCCCAAAAATCTACCAGCGAGAAGCGGTCCTCATTCAACTGTCTCAGCAAGATCCCCGTGATGAGATAACCCGAGATCACAAAAAAGACGTCCACACCCACAAATCCACCCGGAAAGCCCAAGCCCAAATGAAACAATACCACGCCAATCACCGCCACCGCCCGCAGGCCGTCGATCTCAGGTCGGTAGCGTCTCGCCGTCATCTCTGTTCATCCCTGCCCATTCTCAGGCCATGACTCAATCTCAAAAACACGAATTGGAATTCTCAACTTTGGGAATGGAGGTTTTGGTTTCCCTAAAATATCGGAAATAATGAGGGGAAAATCCTCATTCTCTTTTCTGCCGTCTTCGCTCTCGTTTCTTGCGCCAGCCAGTCCGCCTCTTGCTACGGCAAGTGCCAAAAGGGTGGCTGTTGCGCTACCTCCAATGCGAAGCCGGGTGCAAATGTGCCAAGTGCTCCGCCAAGACGGCCTCATCCGGTCCTCAGAAAGATTTCACAGCCCACCCTCCGCACGAGGTCGGGTTTTTTCGTCCCTATTCCTCTGGAAATGCGATCAATCTTTACAAAACCGCCCCCCCTTGGCAGATACACGAAGTTTTAGCCCCACCGCTTTAAAATATGCCGAAGGACACCAGCATCAAAAAAATTCTCGTCGTAGGAGCAGGCCCCATTGTCATCGGACAAGGTTGCGAATTCGACTACTCCGGGACCCAGGCTTGTAAGGCCCTTCGCGAAGAGGGTTACGAGGTCATTTTGGTCAACTCCAATCCGGCCACCATCATGACCGATCCGCAGTTTGCCGAGCGGACCTACATCGAGCCCATCACGCCCGAGGTCATCGAAAAAATCATCGTCAAGGAGAAGCCTGATGCCCTTCTCCCTACCCTCGGTGGCCAGACTGCGCTTAACGTCTCCATGGATCTCTTCCACGCCGGCACTCTGGATAAGCACGGCGTCAAAATGATCGGCGCCAATGCCGACGCCATCGACAAAGGCGAAAACCGCCTTCGTTTCAAAGAGGCCATGATCAAGATCGGCCTCGATCTCCCCATCTCCGGCGTGGCCCACACCATGGAAGAGGCTAAGCAGATCGCCAAGGACATCGGCATGATGCCTCTTGTCATCCGCCCCGCCTTCACCCTCGGCGGCACCGGTGGCGGCATCGCATACAACAAGGAGGAATTCGAAACCATCGTCACCCGTGGCCTCGATCTTTCCCCCACCACCGAAATCCTCGTTGAGGAATGTCTCCTCGGTTGGAAGGAATACGAAATGGAGGTCATGCGTGACCATGCCGACAACTGCGTCGTCATTTGCTCCATCGAAAACCTCGACCCAATGGGCGTCCACACCGGAGACTCCATCACCGTCGCTCCCGCCCAAACGCTCTCTGATCGCGAATATCAAATCATGCGCGATGCCTCCTTCGCCGTCATCCGCGAGATCGGTGTCGAGACCGGTGGCTCCAACATCCAATTCTCCGTCGATCCTAAGACCGGCCGTTGCATCATCATTGAGATGAACCCCCGCGTCAGCCGTTCCTCCGCCCTCGCTTCCAAAGCGACCGGCTACCCCATCGCCAAAATCGCCGCCAAGCTCGCCGTCGGATACACCCTCGACGAACTCCCCAACGACATCACCAAGGAAACTCCCGCTTCCTTCGAGCCCACCATCGACTACATCGTCACCAAGATTCCCCGCTTCACCTTCGAGAAATTCCCGACCGCCGATCCCGTTCTCACCACATCCATGAAGGCAGTTGGTGAAGTCATGGCCATCGGACGCACTTTCAAAGAATCCCTCCAAAAAGCCCTCCGCTCCCTCGAAACCGGCCGCTTCGGATTCGGCTTCGATGGAAAAGACCCCGAAGCCACTCGCGAGGACATCGAGCGCAAACTCCACGTCCCCAACGCTGAGCGGATCTTCTGGCTCAAGGTCGCCTTCGAACAAGGCTGGACCATCGAAGAGATCTTCGAGGCCACCCAAATCGACCCCTGGTTCCTCGAGAACATGCGTGTCATCGTCGCAGAAGGCACCGATCTCAAGAACCTCGACCTACGCCGCGCCAAAAAGCTCGGCTTCTCCGACATCCAAATCGGCCACGCTCGCGGCATCTCTCAGGATGAAGTTCGCGCCGAACGTAAGGAAAAGGGCATCATTCCCACCTACCGCCTCGTCGACACTTGCGCCGCCGAGTTCGAAGCCGCGACCCCTTACTACTACTCCACTTACGGCGACGAAAACGAAGCCCGCGAGACCGATGCCAAGAAAATCGTCATCCTCGGTGGTGGACCAAATCGCATCGGCCAAGGTATCGAGTTCGACTACTGCTGCGTCCACGCCTCTTTCGCCCTCCGCGAACTCGGCTACGAATCGGTCATGGTCAACTCCAACCCCGAGACCGTCTCCACCGACTACGACACCTCGGACAAACTCTACTTCGAGCCCCTCACCCTCGAGGATGTTCTGAATATCTGCGACCAAGAGAAACCCGATGGCGTCATCGTCCAGTTCGGCGGTCAAACTCCTCTCAACCTCGCCGCCGATCTCGAACGCCACGGCGTCCCCATCATCGGCACCAGCCCGAAAAACATCGAGCTCGCCGAGGACCGGAAACATTTCTCAGCCCTCCTTGACCGCATCGGCCTCAAGCAAGCCGAAGCCGGAACCGCTGTCTCAGAAGACGAAGCCGTCCTCATCGCCGACCGCATCGGTTACCCCGTCCTGGTCCGCCCATCCTTCGTCCTCGGCGGACGTGGTATGATGATCGTCTACAAGGACGACGAACTCCGCCACTATATCCGTAACGCGGTCGACGTCGCTCCCGATCGTCCCATCCTCGTCGACCGCTTCCTCGAGAACGCCACCGAAATCGATGTCGACTGCATCTCCGACGGAGACACCTCCGTCGTCGGCGCCATCATGGAGCACATCGAGCAAGCTGGTATTCACTCCGGCGACTCCGCCTGCGTCATCCCATCCTTCAGTCTCTCCGACAAAATCAAAACCGAAATCCTCGCCGGAGCAAAAGCTCTCGCCAAGGAACTCGAAGTACGAGGCCTGATGAACATTCAGTTCGCCGTCAAAGACGACGACCTCTACGTCATCGAGGTAAACCCTCGCGCCAGCCGGACCGTTCCCTTCGTCTCCAAATCAATCGGAGTCCCCCTCGCCAAACTCGCCGCCAAGATCATGGTCGGTGAAAAACTCGTCGACCTCGGCTTCACCGAAGAAGTCATGCCTCCTTGCTTCTGCGTCAAAGAAGCCGTCTTCCCCTGGGGCCGTTTCCCAGGAATCGACATCGTCCTCGGACCAGAAATGAAATCCACTGGAGAAGTCATGGGAGCGGACAAAGACCTCGGCATGGCCTACGCCAAAGCCCAGATCGCCGCCTTCAACCCACTTCCCAAAAAGGGAAACGTCTTCTTCTCCGTCAACGACCGCGACAAAGACCGCGCCGTCGAAATCGCCCGCGAACTCGACGAACTCGGCTTCCAGATTCACGCCACCGGCGGCACCTTCAAGCGCCTCGAGGCGGAAGGTATCAACGTCAATCGCCTTTACAAACTCGCCGAGCAAAAGCGCCCCAACGTCATCGACATGATGAAAAACGGCGACATCGACTTCATCATCAACACTCCAAGTGGCCACGAAGCCCGCGAGGACGAAGTCAAAATCCGTTCCGGCGCCGTGCAGCACAAAATCAGCCACTGCACCAACCTCTCCGCTGCCGAAGCAAGTGTAAAAGCGATCCGCTCCCTCCAAGAGCAAGAGTTCACCGTGACCCCGCTGCAAGAGCACCACGGTCTTGTGTAGCACTTTTTTTCAGAACCTATAAAGCAGAATAGCTTTTGTAATTCTCGAACGGGTGGGTTGGAGTAGGCTCTGGATCTAATGAAGCCCAACCAATCTGTTCTACAGTGTCCCGAATGCGAGAAGCCTTTGGTGAATATTGGGAGCAAGGTGGAGCCGATTCATCCGGTGGCTCGGTTTATCCGAGATCGTTACATTACGACGGTGGTGATTTGATTTCTATTGATGCCTGGGGTAATTTTTCTAAAATACGAACTGTCGAGAAATCAAAACAGTGGCTCCTTGGGAAGGAGCTATGGATTGTTGGCCTTGGTTCCTTTTGTAGTAAACTTTTTGCTTTTACGTCTTTTCCCAGTTTGGCGGATTACCGACTGTCCCTATTGTGGACTTCACGAGAAACAGAAGTTGGGCTTGAGTGAGAACGGGGAGCTTTAGATTCGTTATTCTGATTTGAGTGTGTGAGATTGTAGATATTGTTTGATGAGTGAAGTGGCTGTTGAAATTCGAGATCTGCGGGTGGACTACGATGATTTCGTCGCGGTGAGTGATTTGAGTCTGACCGTGCCGCGGGGAGAGGTGATGGGATGGGTTGGGCCGAACGGGGCGGGGAAGACGAGCACCTTTCGAGTGATGACAATGTTGATGGAGCCGACTTATGGAGAGGTTCGGCTTGGGGGATTTGATATCGTGGAGGATGCGAGGAAGGTGCGGAAGATCTTGGGCTATATGCCGGATATGGCGCCGGTGCCAACGGATTTGAAGGTGTGGGAGTTTTTAGATTTTTATGCGCATGCCCATAAGTTGGGTTCACGGAAGGCCCGAGGAATACGGGTTGATGAGTGTTTGGAGACGGTGAATCTCTGCGAAAAACGAAACTCGTTTTGCAAGGACTTGTCGCGGGGTCAGACACAGCGCCTCATCTTGGCAAAAACTTTGCTTCATCGCCCGGAGGTCTTGGTTTTGGACGAGCCGGCGAGTGGATTGGATCCGGTGTCACGGAGAGAACTTCGCAAAACGGTGCAGCATTTGGCCTCAGAAGGGGCGACGGTTTTGATCAGTTCCCACATTCTGAGCGAGCTGGACGAGATGTGCTCATCGCTATGCATTCTGAACCAGGGTCGCTTGATTGCGACCGGAACAGCAGCGGAAATCCGGGCGAAGTTTGGCGATGGAACCCGACGGATGATATTGGAATTCCTAGGGGAAGCGCAGCCGGTTCGCGAATGGTTGTCAGATCGCCCGCGCGTCTCAAATCTAAATGCCGGAGATCAGCAAGTGGGATTTCATTTTACAGGAACGCCAGAGGAGCAGGCGGGCTTAATTCGGGACCTCGTAGTGGCGGGATTTAACCTTAGGACGTTTTCCGAGGAGCAATTCGCTTTGGAGGAAATCCTGGAACAAACCTCAGGGGAGGGAAGGACTTAATGGGCTTTCTGAATAATCCCTTGGTCTTGAGGTATTGCCGAAGTCGGCTACGGCGAAAGTCATTGGCAGGGTGGATTGTCATGACTCTCATTATGACCGCGTTTGTCTTTTTCATCTCGCATTGGGCGGGCACGGACCAGCTTGAAATGACCGTCGCTTCGGCAGCGCGGCTGCCGGTCATTCCTTTGCTGATGATGCAGGGGTTTATTCTATTCTTTCTGGGCACAGGTGCGGTGGCCAGCGGGATGACGGCGGAGGAAGACGAGGGGGTGATCGACTATCAACGACTCACTCCGATGTCTCCGATTTCAAAAGTCATCGGTTATCTTTTAGGGCTGCCGGTGCGGGAATGGATTCTCTTCCTTGTCACACTTCCCTTTTCGTTTTGGTGTTTTTGGAAAGGGCAGATCCCGCTGGAGATTTTTGGGGAACTCTACGCGGTGGTGGTAAGCACCGCTCTGCTTTATCACATGACGGCGCTCCTCGCGGCAACCGTGATGAAGAATCGACGGTTGGCTTTTCTGGGATCAATGGGGTTAATTTTCGCACTCTACACGGTAATGCCGAGTGCCAGTAAATTGGGCTTGGTGGCCTTTAATTACGTCACGATCACGCCGACCGTAGACCAGTTCATGCCGGAGTTGACCGAGCTTCCGGGGAGTGAGTCACTGGATGGTGGAATGGCCCGATTTTTCGGATTGGTGATGCCTCACTCGCAGTTCACTTTGATTTTCCAAGGCGCCTTTTTCTTGATCGTGGGGACGATGGTGTGGCGGCGATGGCGGCGGCCTGACTGTCATTTACTAGGGAAGATTGGCGCGATGTTATCCTTTCTCTGGATGCAGGCGGTGCTGCTGGGAACGACCCTTCCATTGATCGAAAGCGGCCGAATTTTCCCAATGAATACGTTCTCGATTTTCACGATCGGATCTGTGCGATCTCTCTCGGGGAGGGCGAAGCCGAATTTTTCCGAAGGCGTGATGATGGTGGGATTCTACGGATTGCTGACATTAGTCATCCTGTGGGTTTGGACCGTGATGATTACACCCTCTCCCACCGTGCAGCAACGGGGAGGACAGAGGGCGGCGAAGTTGGGACGATCAAAACTCCCTTTTAGATCTGATGCCGCCGGTGCCACCATTCCCGTTTTCTTGATGGCGATCACCGGGGCGGCGGCGTGGGGCGTCTTTGCCCGGAAGCTTTTTGAGTCCGATTGGTTTCCTAAAACGGCAATTGGATTTATGTCACCGTTGGCGATGTTTTCGGTCGCTTGTGTCGGCAGCTTGCTGCTGCAGCAATTGATCGAGCGAAAGGGAAGAAAGGCAGCGCTGGTGTTTTTGGGCACGCTGGCCTGTCTCCCTTTCATGACCATTATTATGACGGAAGTGTTGCGCGAGGGACTGGGCCTACTCGAAGGCTGGGTCGTGGCCTTTTCTCCGTTAGCGTGGTCATTTTTTGCCGCCAAGATTTCACTGGTGGGAGAGGGGGAATATCAAGAACCTCCGTGGGCCTTCTGGTTGGGCCAGGGGGTGATGGCGTTTTGGTGGCTACACCTTTTGAGGAAACCGAAGGTCATTGGGGATAAAAAACCAAAGACACCTCAGGACGCTTGACTGGAGAACATCCGGGGAATTATTGACCGGATTCAGACTGGAAAGTCTTAACTTGGTGCCGCGAATCCGACAACAGAAGTCAGCTCCTTGGAAAACCCACCTCGCTTTCGTGCTGGATTCCTCAAAGATTCATGACAACTTTTCCGTCCTTTCTACAGATGAGCAACCTAGGACAGACCGGACCAGCGGCAGCGCGCAGTGCTTTGCGACGTCAGCAACGCACCGCAACCCTCGTGAGCCTGATCACGGCATTGCTCCTGATGCTCCTGATTGGCCTCATTCTCGCGATCATTCTGTTCAAAGTTGGACCAGATGAAAAGGCCACGATGATTTCCTACAGCAGTCAGGCCGAACCCGAGCAGAAGATCACCAAACCGAAGATCAAGACCGAGGTAAAGCGCAAGCCAGCAGCCCCCAGTATGGCAATGTCGCGGGTCGTGGTCGCGAATTCCCAGTCTCCAACTCCGATTCCGATTCCCAAGATCGAGGTTGAAGACATTTCGATGGATATTGGAGTGGGCGAGGACTTTGGTGGCGGTTGGGGAGATGGCAATGGATTCGGAGGAGGAGGAGGAGCAACCTTTTTTGGCCAAACTGTCCGGGCTGAGCGAATTGCCTATGTCATTGATTTTTCGTCCTCGATGAAAGGACAGAACCGCCACCAACTCATGCGGGATGAATTGAGCCAATCCTTGGGTCTCATGAACCCAGGCCTTCAGATTGGGATCATCTTTTTTTCAGGTCCGGCCTGGGTTGCGGGTGACTCCGTAAAAGGCACCACCGTGACCACTCCTAAAGGAAAAACTTTTAAGTGGAAGCGCGGCAAAGGTCACAGTCATTGGGAACATGATGGCAAAAAGCAAGAAGTTCCCTGGTGGACGATCACCGAAAAGGAAATCAAGCGCCTCACGAAAATCGTAAAAACCGCTCCTCTCAGTGGCGGAACGGTTTGGGACAACCCACTCAACATGGCACTCGATATGGACCCGCCGCCGCAGATGATTTACTTCATGACTGATGGAGCCGCCAGTGGCTCAGACAAATGGGCAAAAGAAATCGGTGACCGCGCCAAGGATATGGGCGTGGTGATCAACTGTGTGGCCTTGATGCAGCCCAAAGCTGAGAAGGACCTCAAGACAATGGCAGAAGCGACCGGCGGTCAGCTCACCATGGTTGACGGAAAAGGGAAGCGGAAGCAGATCAAGTAGGCGAGCCTTACGGCCCCAGATTTGAACTCAATCTATCGTGATCGAGTGATGATTCATTTCGGGATTATTTTTCTTCCGGTTGCAGAGTCTTCGGAATCGCTCTTCCTCCGATTTAACGAAGTGATGCTATGTTGGTAATTAAAGACAAAGAGATGTCGATCCCTTCGAGATGACGTGGCATCCGGTGCACAACAGCCGCCATCCCACCTTGAGCTGGTGTCGTCTCGACTTTGACCTGGAAAGCCCTGATCGAAGAGGTGCAAAGTGACCTTCTTCGTGATGTCAAAGCGGGAGCTGACTCCGTAGCTTGCGGCATCGAAATGGAAGCGTGAGACCACGCTGACAGCTGTGTTGTCCTTTCTCATCGAAGCGCTTAAAAGGTCCGAAAGATGAAACCGATTTTATGAAATGGCCGGTTTATTCTATGAACCGTTCAACCAAGATGGCAAAATCTTCGAGGACCACGCAAGCCACAGGTTTCGGGAAACCTGCGGAATCACCTCACTTCCCAACCTTCTTCCGGAAGAGAATGTCTCCATTAAGTGCTCCAGCTTCCACGGAATCTTTTTCGAGATCTTTCTTCGCTTTCTCGTAGGTCATCCGGTCCAGTTCAAGGGCCCTCTTTTGAGCATCACCGGAGAGGTCAGAAACTCCCCAACGGTCTAAGTCTAGTTCCGAACTTTCTTCTTCAAATTGGGTTTCAAGATCAGCCAGCTTCATTCGGATGAGATTTGACTCGAGTTCGATCCGCCGGGTCACACAAGCATCCGCGTAGGCACGGGCAAACTTGCGGGATATTTCTTCCTCGGCATGGACGGAAACAATGCAAATCTGCCGGTTGCTCACATCGACCTCAATCTTGATCACCTCCCTCAGAGCTACCGAGTCAGTCCCAAGGGCAGCGGCCGCCTTCTCTAAAACCTCGGTGCTCCCAACCAATTCAAGCTCGCGATTCCAATCGACTCCCTCACCGAGCGGCGATTCGTAAACCTTGACGGTCTCAGTGCTTTCGAAAGAAGTTGGTTCTGCCACCTTCTCTTCCTGACAGGCGAAAGAAAGAAAAAGAGTTGCCGCAAAGAAAACGAGAGTAATTTTACTCATGCCCATCATCAGGAGTCAGGCCGAGAACAATGTTGAACTCGGCACTCAGTTCGCCGGTTTTTGAATTCGGGATGGGAGCAAATTTCACCATGAGGTGTTTGGCGGGTTCACCCATTCTCTTAATCAGGCCGTCTTTGGCATTCCCCTTGTCACCATCGATGAAACACTGAGTGGTGAGCGCACGTTTGTCCTTCCGGTAAACGGCGACGTGAATGTGCGGAGTACGCGGGCCATATGGTACGGGCGTTATCGTACGAAAATAATAGCGGCCATCGCGGGCCGTCATAAACCGACCAAAGCCTTGGAAATTTCCATCACGCTTGGGCCCTTTGAGCCCACCGTCCTTTGAATGAATGTAAGCTCCCTTGTTGTCGACCTGCCAGATTTCGACGCGGGCGTTGGGAATAGGGTTGCCTTTGACATCGGTGACCTTGCCGTGGAGATGGGTGATCGCTCCGACAGCCGGCGTGATCTCATCGTTGATGCGTACGAGATCGTTGTCGGTATCGAGGGGAAGCTTGTCTGGATAGAATGGGCCCTCCGTCATGGGAGGCGTCGCGGTCAAGGCTTCGGCAAAAGCACCGGGCGCGGAGAAGAAAGCGGCGGAGCCGAGAGCAGCGCGGAGAAGAAAGGCGCGGCGATGGCACTCGGGACAGGTGAAATTTTTCATTCCATGATATTGATGGAATGAGGAGTTGGAGGCGAGCAGAAAGACGTTATCTTACAGCCGTGATCAAAGTCAGTAATTTGGATGTCAACTTCGAGACCCCCAGCGAAGCCGTGGAGGTGCTCAAAGGTCTGGATTTTTCAGTGAAAGAAGGCGCCGCCGCCGCGGTGGTCGGACCATCCGGAAGTGGCAAGACAACTTTGCTTAATGTTCTCGGAGCCTTGCTCCCACCAACGAGCGGCTCGGTGATGATTGGAGACGAAGACATCGCCAAGTTCAGCGAAAAGGAAGCTGCCCGCTTTCGGAATCGGGAGCTTGGCTTTGTTTTCCAACAACACCACCTGCTCCCCCAACTCACCGTGATGGAGAATGTCCTCACTCCCCGGCTCGCCGGTGGCTGGGAGGAAAGCGAACACGAAAGCCGCAAGCGGGCCTCCACCCTGCTGAAGCGTGTGGGCCTCGATCATCGCCTCGATCATCGCCCCGGAGAACTCTCGGGCGGAGAGAAGCAACGAACCGCCGTAGCACGTGCTTTGATCAATCAACCACGAGTCGTCCTCGCCGATGAGCCAACAGGAGCCCTCGATGGCGAAACCGGCAGCAAAGTCACGGATTTGTTGCTCGAAATTCAGAAGGAGGACGGCGTGACCTTGGTGGTGGTCACCCACGATCTCGACCTGGCGGAGCGTGTCGGCGGAGTTTTCGATCTGGGGAAGTGATTTATCTGAAAAATCCGGATCTTTTGGACACTTCCTATCCGAGATGCCTCTGCATCGAACAATTTTCCACAATAGTCCTTATTTAATCCGAATACTCTTCATTGCGGCAGGGATGCGGCGGATTCGGGCAATCGCGGCAAAGCCAGTCATTGATGAAGTCGGGTTTCAGAAAACCGAGCCATCGGGAAACCCTATCTGAAAATACAATTTTTGGGCGACTTGCAAAATCAACTGGGATTCGAATCTATTTTTCATCGCGTTAAGCCTTCTCTTACTTTTCGTGACATGGGAGATCCTTGAAAAACTGATCTCAACCCTGAAAACAAAGAAGTGCAGAAGCACTAAGTGATTAAAAGCCTTCTTCTACCAATCTCCCCTCCTCCCGATGACTCAACTTCAGCCAGCGGGTGTTCTTTGGCAAGAGATCGGGATGGAGAGTGGGCCATTCGACGATAACGAGGCCCTGGCGGTCAAGGTAGTCGTCCCAGCCAAGATCGAGGAGTTCGTGTTCACTTTCGAGACGGTAAAAGTCGAAATGAAAGACCTCCAATCGTCCACCAAGGTATTCCTGAACAAGCGAAAAGGTGGGGCTGGTCACCTCCTGCTGATAATCTAGGCCATCGACGATGCCCTGGGTGAGTGTCGTTTTTCCCGCACCGAGGTCGCCAACCAGCGCGATGACGTCGCCCGCTTGCGCTGCTTGCCCCAGTTCCCGCCCCAGAGCGAGAGTGGCATCGAAATCGGCAAGCAGGACCGGGAAGGACTGGGACATGGCTCCGTTAAGTATGAAGACATTTGGGAAAAGGCAAGATCGGGGATGGAGGTGATTTTTTGATCGCCGACATCGGGGAGCTCAACCAAAACCGCCAAAACTCGAAGCGCCAGACCACTCCAGTCCTTTTTGGCCAAAAAAAAGAGGACTAATAAAACAGTTTATTTTCAAAAAAACCTTGCCCGTCCCGTGTCTCTATGGTGAATTCCCGCCCCGCGCAAATGACTTGCTGTCTTAGCTTGTCGATGGGCGTGATTAACTCTTAGCCAAAACCCAACCATGGCCTACGCAATTTTTAAAACCGGCGGTAAGCAATACCGCGTGCAAGAAGGTGATACTATCAGTGTCGACAAGCTTCCCGTCGAAGCTGACGAAGAGATCAAGTTCGGCGAGGTTCTTCTCGTAAACGATGGTGAAAACACCACGGTCGGTGCCCCTACCATTGAAGGAGCCGGCATCACCGCCAAGGTCATCGAACAGCACCGCGGAAAGAAAGGCGTTGCCTTCAAATTCAAGCGCCGCAAAGGTTTCCACAAGACCATCGGTTTCCGTCACCACCTCACCAAGCTCGAGATCACCTCGATCAACGGTTAATTTTCAAACCTACCTACCACTTTTTAGTTATGGCCCATAAAAAAGGACAGGGTTCCGTTAAAAACGGACGCGACTCAAACAGCAAGCGCCTCGGCGTGAAGAAGTTCGGCGGCGAAGTCGTCATTGCCGGAAACATTCTCATTCGCCAGCGCGGAACCAAGTGGCATCCCGGCACCAACGTCGGAATGGGCAGGGACCACACTCTCTTCGCTCTCACCGACGGAAACGTCTTCTTCGACAAGAAAGGCCGCCGCATCAACGTGGCGCTCGCCGACTAGAGCCGATTTTTAAAGCATTATTTTTCAGAGAGGAGGCGAACCGGTTGGTTCGCCTTTTTTCTTTTTAAAGAACTGATTCATAACTCATTCTCTCAAATGCACATCGTCCTCGTAGAACCGGAAATCCCGCACAATACCGGGGCAGCCGGGCGACTGGCTTTGGCCACGGACTCGACGCTGCATTTGGTGAAGCCGCTGGGGTTCTTGCTCGATGAAAAGTCCGTCCGCCGCGCCGGACTTGACTACTGGAAGGATGTCGACCTCCAGGTTTGGGAGAGTTTCGACGACCTCCTCACCGCCCATCCGGAGGCGCGGATTTGGTTTCTCAGCACCAAAGCTAAAAAATCAGCCTGGGCGGTGGATTTTCAGCAGGAAGATTTTTTAGTCTTCGGCCGAGAAACCAAGGGCCTTCCCGAAGATTGGCTCGACGAACGCGCCATCCGCATCCCCATGAAGGAGGATTCCACCCGCTCTCTCAACCTTGCCACGTCGGTTGCCATCGTTCTCTACGAGGCACAAAGGCAGGTGGGTGAGCTGAAATGAGCCGATTTGTTGGATCAATCGGCTACTGTAATTGACAGTAAAGCTACGCCTTGGGCATGGATTGAGCGTCCCCCTGAAGAGCTGGACAGAAAGTACCTCTATAACGCTTGCCTGGATACAGGGATCTCAACTGGAAATACAAATTGTTTGAAGAATGGGAATTCTCACGACAGATCATGACTTTGAAAACATGTCAGCTGTTGTTTCATTGGTGCTGCTTGAACGCTGAGCCTATTTCCCACTCGTTCCGACCTTACGGTAGAAACCCTCAGGGAACGGGGCACCTTTGGTGCCATCGTCCTTTCGATGTAAATATTTGGTGCCGCGGTCGGGGAGGAGGGGCATGCTTTTTCCGCTTGATTCATCGAGGAGTGTGAAGAGGGCGGTGTTCATTTCCTGAATCCTTGCATGATGGGCAGGGTCGTTAAAGAGGTTGTTGCGCTCCCGGGGATCGGCTTTGGTGTCGTAAAGTTCGTCGAGATCCCAGACGCCGTGGTAGCGGATGTATTTATATGATTCTCCTATAACTGCATGATTAGTAGGGGTTTGTGGGTAGTTTCTTTCCCAGTAGTACTCGTAAAGGAGGTATTTTCGCCAATCGGGAATCCCCCTCCCTTTCGCAAGAGGCCAGAAGCTGCGGCCGTCCATCATTTCGGGAACCACGATTCCGGCAACGTCGAGCAGGGTGGGCGCGACGTCGATGTTAGCTACAATCTTTTCGATGGTGGTGCCAGGCTTGAGTGACTTGGGGTAGCGCATGAGCATGGGGATGCGGATCGATTCCTCGTAGGCGCATCGCTTGTCAATGAGGCCGTGTTCACCGAAAATGAAACCATTGTCGCCGAGGTAGAGGATGACGGTGTTTTCAAGCTCCCCGCTTTTCTCAAGATTGGCGATAAGGCGTCCCACGCTATCATCGACAGCCAAAAGAGCCTCACAATAGCGGCGGTAGTATTTCTTCATATCGACTCCGGTGTAGTAGGCGAACTCGACTCCATGACGACTATTGTTCTGATTACGAACCCACATTGGCGGATCAGTGAAAAGATCGGGAGTGGTAAGCGGTGTGGGAGGGGTCGGAATCTCGACCTTTTCGTATTTGAAGGCATGACGATCGGACGGGAGGAAATCGGCGTGAACACCCTTGTGGGAGACGTAGAGGAGGAAGGGTTTTTCTTCGTCTTTCTGCCCGAGCCAGTCTTCGGCATAATCGGTGAGCTCATCGGTGATGTAGCCTTTTTGGGGGATCTTTTTCCCGTTGAGATTGAAACCTGAATTTGTAGCCTGAGGGACGAAGCGGCCCTTGGCCTTGAGCATGGCGGGATCGGGAACGTAGACCCCCTGCCCTGCGAAGCTGAGCCAATGGTCAAATCCGCGTTGCTTCTCTTCGCTATCGCCCATGTGCCACTTCCCGATGAAGGCGGTTTGATAGCCGGATTTCTGGAGGAGCTCAGGGAAGAAAGTCAGGGATTCGCTAACCGGATTGTAGTTGTCGACGACTCGATGATTGTGTGCGTATAGGCCGGTGAGAATGGAGGCCCGGCTTGGTGAGCAGAGTGAAGTCGTAACGTAGGCATTTTTGAAATGAACCCCTTCGGCGGCGAGACGGTCGAGATGGGGAGTTTCGAGAAAAGGATGCCCAAGGAAGCCCATGGCATCATAACGATGGTCATCGGTGAGGATGACGAGGATATTGGGACGGGCTGAGGCTGGGAACGCGAGGAGGGTAAAAAGAGCGAAGAAAAAGTTCCGTAGGATCATACGGAAGACTCTGACAGGAGACGACTAGAAAGACAAAGTCTCTTATGCTTTTAGCTCTTTGGCTTTGCGTTGCTTCTCGAGAAAAATCATCAAAAGGGTGACATCGGCCGGAGTAATTCCTGAGATGCGAGCGGCTTGACCAAGGGTACGGGGGCGAATCTCACCAAAGCGGTGGCGGGCCTCGGCTTTTAGACCGGAGAGGGATTCATAATCCATGTCCTCGGGAATGACTGCAGACTCCAGTTTTTTGAAGCGATTCACCTCTTGCTGCTGGCGGTTGATGTGGCCCTCGTACTTAAAATCAGCTTCGAGGATAGGCCAAAGTTCCACGTGGAACTTTCCCCGGATTTCATCAGGTAGATTTTCCCAACCATGACCGCTTTGACGGAACCAATGATCGAGCTTTATGTGCTCGTGCGTGGTGGCTCGAATGAAGGACCGAGCTTCTTGGAGTTGAGCCTTCTTGGAAGCAAAGTTGGTGGCATGATCTCCTTTCAAGAGTCCCAGCTTCGTAGCAATAGGGCTGAGACGCTCGTCGGCATTATCCTGCCGGAGGAGCAGGCGGTATTCAGCTCGGCTAGTAAACATGCGGTAGGGCTCGGTGCAGCCTTTGGTGACGAGATCATCGATCATGACGCCCAGATAGGCCTCCTCGCGTCCGAGAATCAACTCCCCCTCCCCTTTTACCTTAAGGGCGGCGTTGGCTCCAGCGAGCAGACCTTGACCAGCGGCCTCCTCGTAGCCCGAAGTGCCATTGATCTGTCCAGCGAAGTAAAGGCCAGAGATTATTTTGGTCTCAAGGGTGGACTTGAGCTGGGTCGGCGGGCAGTAATCGTATTCCACCGCGTATCCCGGGCGGAGGATTTCGCAGTTCTCCAGTCCGGGGATGGCGCGGAGGAAATCGAGCTGTACTTCGTATGGAAGTGAGGTCGAAACACCGTTCACGTAATATTCCAGGGTGTGGCGGCCCTCTGGCTCAAGAAAGACCTGATGGCGTTCCTTTTCGGAAAAGCGGACCACCTTGTCCTCGATGGACGGGCAGTAGCGAGGACCGACACCCTCAATCTTACCCGAATACATGGGAGACTGATCGAGGTTATCGCGGATGATGTCATGAGTCTTGGGCGTTGTCCAAGTGATCCAGCATGGGATTTGTTCCACGTGGAACTTGGAATCGGCCCAATGGTTCAGAGTAAAGATATCGTCCTTCTCCTTATCGATGAGATTCGGATGATAGCTGAACAAGGAAGGGGGCGTGTCCCCTTCCTGCTTCTCGCATTTAGAAAGATCGAGGCTGCGACCATTGAGGCGGCAGGGCGTGCCAGTTTTAAAGCGATCAATCTCGAATCCGAGCTCTTTAAGTGATTCAGAAATGATTGAAGTGGCATCGCCCATGCGGCCTCCTTTTTCGTTTTTTAAGCCCACATGCATAAGCCCGCGCATGAAGGTTCCGGCGGAGAGAATCACGCTCTTAGCGCGGATCTCCATTTGAAGAGAAGTTTGCACACCTCTCACCTCGTCATTCTCCACGAGAATGGTAGCGACATTTCCCTGGTGGAGGTCGAGATCCGTGGCTCCCTCAATGATTCGTTTGATCCGGAACTGATAGGCTTTCTTGTCGCATTGGGCTCGGGGAGCACGAACCGAGGGGCCTTTCCCAGTATTAAGCATACGCCACTGGATGGCAGTGGCATCGGTATTCTCGCCCATAATGCCGCCGAGAGCATCGATCTCGCGGACCATGTGTCCTTTAGCTAATCCCCCAATCGCCGGATTGCAGCTCATCTGCCCGATAGTATCGAGATTCTGGGTCAACATAGCCACGGAGGCTCCAAGACGAGCAGCGGCCAAGGCGGCCTCAACTCCGGCGTGACCAGCCCCAATTACCAGGACATCATATTCTTTAGGATAGCAATACATGTACGAGGTCGGAAGCTAACAAAAATCTCCGCAAAGACAAGCGGATGGGCAAAAGGAGAATAGATCGCTTTTTAGTACCTCCGTAATTAACAACAGCGATCCCTCCCGAAGGACGAACCGCTGTTGAAGCACACACGCAACAACAATCATTGTTACATGAATAGAAACGTTCGAAATAAGCGAATCTATCTAAACTTTTAGAAAAAAACAGATCCATGTTATTCTTGAAGTAACTTTCCTCTTCACTAGGCAATTAACGAATCGTGAACTTTTTTACAGGATTATCTTGATACTGCTTTTATAGCATATTTGATTTGGGCCAGTCCGTAGGAACTATCGTGAATGGCGTTCGCAACGCCCCCCTCGGAGGTTCCGATCTTCAATGCATCCTCAAGAGTCTTGTATGTTCGCTTGGTGGTTTCTTCTTTTTCAGGGCGGTTTTTTGAGCCTTCGTTCATAAGGTTCATGGACAACGCTGAGACAGGGAAATCTCGCTTTATTTTTATGCAATGAGCTTACCGGAAGGGCCCTGAAGTAATATTTTTATCTGTCTGATTAGACCACGTTTTTGGAATTCATTTATTCTAAAGCATCGTTGGTTTTCGAAGCACTCTCTCTTTTCCCTGAGACCCTTGAAAAATGATTTTTTGTGAATTCATTTCCGATTCCCTACGTCACACCCACCAGCACCAGTTAACCCCAAATAAACAAGAAAATGAAAAAACTCCTCCTCCTCACTGCCACCCTTTTGACCGCTGGTCTCACTCTTCCTGCTGCGGCCCAGTCCCACCGCAGAAATCATCATTGTTCCAGCACTGAAATTTACATCAGCGGCTATCACCCCTGTGGTTCTCCCATCTATTCGAAACGCGTTAGACACGTAAAGCACTACCAATCAAGGAGTTTTAGTAGTTATGAGCTGCGACGCTACCAGGAGCGTGAACGTCGTATCGCGACGCAACGTCAATTGGAAAGTCGTCTGATTAGCAGACGTTACAGCCATTCACGTTACGGGAACACTCGCAGTAGGTGCCGTTAATTCATCCCCAACAACCCCCATCAAGAGGCTCTCTTCTCACAAGAAAGAGGGCCTTTTTCCAACGACAAAGGCATTTTGAATCGTTACCCTTTGAAACCACTGACCGGCTCATGAAACTCGTTTCCTTCCTTCTCCTAGCACTTGCGTCACTTATAGCAAATGCTGCCACTCTCACCACGAACGAGGTATTCGTTCGGCTTCAGGCCTCCATTGAGTCTGGAAAAGGTTTCAAGGAACTTGTCGAAGATCTGAAGGATCTGGAGAATAAGGAATTGGAAGCCATCTTAAAGGAATACGATCGCACCTGGCCACAACTCCTGGGCAAGTACCTCAAGGATTATCAGGAATTCGTGAAGGCTCAATTCACGGGCGAGCCCAAGACCGAAGCGAACCGCGAAATCCGGAAACATCGGGCTGCATTCATGGAAGTTTACCGACTTGGCAACGGACCTATGAAGCCTCTTTTAAAGAGCACGAGCATGCCTGCGGTCAAAGCACTAAAAAAGCTCATCATGCCGAGCACCAAAGAAATTTTCGCAACAGCACCTCTTGCTCTCGAACAACAACGAAAAATCATTCTCATCCTTGCCAAATTTCGCGACGCCATTGTCGAAACGGCAGTCCTTCATGACGAGAATCTGGCTGAAAAAATGATTCTTCAAACCGAAAAAGACACCATCGCTTCCTTCGGTGGATTACCTCCCGACGGCCTTCGCATCATGAAGGAAAACGACAAGATCGCGGAGAAAGAAAAAGTACCCGCTGCCGAACGCCAGGGAATTCGCGAAGTCAATGAATGGCGCCTCCTCCTTGGCCTCAATGCGCTCATGATCGACTCTAAACTTTGTGACGCCAGCCGAGGACATTCGGAAGACATGAACAAGGGAGGATTCTTTGCCCATGAGTCGCCTGTCCCCGGAAAAAAGACTCCCTGGGACCGGGCTACCAATGAAGGCACAAAGGCAAGCGGAGAAAATATTTATATGGGATCACAATCCCCTACCTCTGCCAACAAGGGATGGTTCTACTCCCCCGGTCACCACAAGAATATGTTCAAGGCCGGCCACAAACGCATTGGACTTGGGAGGTACGGAAGTCATTGGACCCAGATGTTCGGCTAACGTTGCGGCGTGTCGGGTCCCGTGCGATCTACAATTCCACGAGCACAAATATCTTTCCCAACCTGTTGAATAGTAATGTCTTTTAAAGAAATACGCTCCTCTAAAATTGCTGTCCCCTGCCCTCCCAAGGCCGCCTTTGGACCACCTACCACCATGGGTGCAAGGTAAACAACCCATTCATCGATTAGCCCCTCATCGGAAAAGGAACCCAGAAGTTCGCCCCCGGCTTCGAGCAAAACAGTCATCACTCCTTTCTCCCCGGCTAATCTATGAAGAACATCATACAATGATTTATTTCGGAACAACAGGGAACGGTCCCGATGATCATCAGTGAAGAGCTGATAATTCTGACATTCGATTTCTCCGCGAGTCAAGACAACCCTCCAAGGTTGGACTTTTTCTGATGAAATTTTGTCGCTTCGAATCGTCAATGTTGGATCATCCTGCCGGAGCGTTTCGCCGGATGTCACAATAGCATCAACCTCACCCCGCAAAATCTGAACCTGCTCGCGCGCCTCTAGTCCGGTGAGCCATTGTCCTTCTCCCGCCGGTCGCGTAATCTGGCCATCCAAGGACATCGCCGTTTTCGCAATGACCCAAGGCCGACCTTCATTTTGCACCATCGCAAATCCTCGAATGAGATGATCACATTCCTCTTTGCATACGCCGGACCTGATCTCAATCCCAGCCCCAACCAAAATTGGATCCGCCCGACCGGCGTGAACAGGATTTGGATCTCTGGATCCGTAAACTACTTTGGCAATTCCAGCCTCAATCAGAGCCTCCACACAGGCTCCGGTGCGACCATGAGTGCTGCATGGCTCCAAAGTCACGTAAGCAGTGGCTCCGGCAGCTTCGCGAGGCTTCAGCCTGGAAAGGGCATCCTTCTCGGCATGGTCCGTCCCCCACTTCCGATGCCAACCGCGCGCCAATTCAACTCCGTCTTTAACAATGACTGCTCCAACAGGAGGATTGGGTAAAGTCAGCCCGATCCCCTTCGCAGCTTCGCCAAGAGCAATGCGGAGCCATTTTTCATCTTCGGAAGTATACATCGTCAGCTTTTCCATACAACAGCCAGCAACCCTGTGAAAAAGATCTTGGCAGAGGTGACTAATTTAAGAAATTCCCAAAGTTCTTCGACTTTCAAGATCACTACCACAGTCCTTCTCACCACTTATTCTACTGGTGGAACCCTGAGCACTCTAACGTGGAACAGTAAATTTAACCAGTTATTCGCACTAAGAAGAAGAAGAAGAATTAAAAAATGAGCTATTCACTCCCCGTACTAATCGTGAAAAACTTCCGATAAAACTTCCTTTATTTGGCATAGCCTCATCTTTGCAGTATAGATTGAGAGTGAAAAGTTTCATCCTCCTTTCTATCACTTTTGGAATAGCTCAGGGCTCGCCTTGGGCTTCGTATCTTGGCCCTAACGGCAATGGCACCGCAGAAGGCAACATTCCTACCAAAATCCAGAAAGAGGGCCCTAGTAAGCTCTGGGAGGCCAAGATCGGTCGTGGCTGTTCTAGTTTCGTCATTGATCAGGGCCGAGCGCTCACAGTGGGCAATACGAACGATAAAGACACACTCTGGTGTTTCAACGCTAAGACCGGTGATGTCATTTGGAAAAAGACCTACGATGAACAGCTTGCACCCAAATATTACGATGGCGGACCGGGCGCGACACCCACTATTCATGGTGATCTGGTCTACAATCTTTCGAAAACTGGCCGTCTTTCCTGTCACGATCTAAAAACCGGAGATGAAAAATGGATGCTCCATTTTAAGGATGATCTTTTTGGAAATAAACCAACTTGGGGATATTCCTCGTCCCCTCTCGTTTACAAAGATCTTTTGATCTGTCTTCCCTGCTCGAAAAAAGGAGCAATGGTTGCTTTGGACAAAACGACTGGAAAAGTGAAATGGCAGTCGGAGAATGTTGCTCGTCCCGGTTATTCAGCACCTGTTTTTTATCAACATATGGGAAAAGACGCCGCCGTGGTTTTCCATGGTCGTAGTATTGTTGGATATGATCTCACCGCCAAGGGCAAGGTGCTTTACGAATTCGAATGGCGCACTCCCTACGATGTTAACGCGTCAAATCCCACCGTTCTGGGGAGCCTCCTTCATTTCTCTTCCGGATACAACATGGGCTATGCCGTGATCGATATCTCCAAACTCAAGCCCAAGATCGTTCATCGCAACCGTGACCTCCCCATGATTTTCCAAAATTCCTTCCTCATGGATGATGACCTCGTGGGGTGCTTTGGCGATAAGCGCTACAACACCGAGCTCTACCGCATGGATATGAAAACCGGAGATATCCTCTGGAAACATTCCCTTCCTGGAACCCGTGGATCGACTGCTCAAATTGGTGAAACCACCGTCGTCCTTACTGAAACCGGCCATCTTGTTTTTGGAAAAGCGACCGAGAAAGGTTTCACCGAAACCGGTCGTCATGAAGTCCTCACCAAACTCTGCTGGGCTCCTTTGGCAATTGGAGAAGGCAAATTCTTTGCCCGCACGAACAAGGGCCAAGCCATTTGTCTTGATCTAACCGAGACGAAGTGATGATGGTTTTGATTTTCGCCTTGCCGCTTGTGTTTATATCCTGCGGTTAGGAATGGTGCAGCACGACTGAAGGCACTCTCAAACAATATAAGAAGATCATAGGAACCTAATCATCCGAAGATTCCTGGGAAATTTTCCTTTGCTATCGGTTTTCTTGATTCAGAAATTCTGGAAAACTAGAACTCATTTTAGTTGGTCCCGATCGAAATTTCGACACCGAAGACGATTTCTCAAATCAGGACTAATTTCCCTTATTCTAACTCTAAAACTGCCTTGCCAAAGGCCTTTCCCATCCGGTTAAACCAAATCGCGCTGCCTAGGTAGTGGTAGCCGTGATCCGAGCCTACTTTTTCCCATGCTGGAATATCATCGCGCCAGGTGGGATAAACTTTCTCAGCCGCCTTATCGATGAGAACGTCGGTGTGAACCGCATAGTGCGCCTCTTTACGCCAAGGCCCCCTCTCCTATTTCAATCCCTGTCAATCAGTGGGCTTGGCTTTCTCCGGCTCCGCGATTAGACCGGAGGAACTGTGAGCGATTTTAAATCTCTCGGCATTCCTGCCGACCTTATCCAGGGCCTCGAGGAACTGGGCATCCACAAACCCACCCCGGTTCAAAAGGAATCCATTCCCTACCTCATGGAAAAGGGATTCGACTTCGTGGCCCAGGCCCAGACTGGCACGGGAAAAACTGCTGCTTTTGGGCTGCCTTTGCTCACCAAGATCGATCCCAAAAAGAAACAAATTCAAGTCCTCATCCTCGCCCCGACCCGCGAGCTTGCGAAACAAATTCACAAGGCTCTTTTCAAATTCACCAAGTATGCCGAAGAACGCATCTTCCTCGAAGTGGTTGCCGGGGGCGACAAAATCGAGGTCCAGATTTCCCGCCTCCAACGGCCCACCCACGTTCTTGTCGCTACTCCCGGACGCCTATACGACCTCCTTCAGCGCAAGGCTGTCTCGCTTGATGCCGTGCAATACCTCATTCTCGATGAAGCCGACGAAATGCTCTCCATGGGTTTCAAGGATCAGATCAAAGAAGCCATCGACCTCACCAAAGCGCGCAAAGCCACCTGGCTCTTCTCCGCCACTTTCCCGAACGTCATCCGCGACCTCGTCAAGTTCTGCATGTCGCCCGCCCCCAAAACGGTCAAAATCGACACCAAGAACGTCGTCAACCGCAACATCGACCACCGCTACGCTGTCTGTGTCAAAGAGGACAAGACCGACTTCATTGACGAATTCCTCCACCGTCAGGGCGATAAACGCGGTCTCATTTTCACCCGCACCAGAGATGGAGCTGACATCCTTGGGAAAAAGCTTAGCCACTCCGGCCACTCCGTCGGCGTTCTTCAGGGCGATCTCACCCAGCTCGAGCGTGACAAAGTGATGCGCGCCTTCAAAAAAGAACGAACCCAGTTCCTCGTCGCGACTGATGTCGCCGCCCGTGGCATCGATGTCGAAGGCCTCTCTTTCGTGGTCCATCACCAACTTCCTGAGCAGATCGACTACTACACTCACCGCAGCGGTCGCACCGCTCGGGCCGGTAAAAAAGGGACCTCGCTCGTCCTCATCGATCCGCGGGAAAAGAAAAAGCTCATGCAGTTCAGTCAGACCCTCGGCATCCACTTCGGACCGGCGTAAGAGGAAGGT
>TARA_B110000037_G_scaffold59682_1_pt1 | contig 27532 bp, 24 predicted proteins | sample TARA_B110000037 | Tara Oceans TARA_B110000037 (sample SAMEA4397196) | marine metagenome | biome: Polar Biome; feature: [MIX] marine epipelagic wind mixed layer (ENVO:01000061); material: water (ENVO:00002006), including particulate matter (ENVO:01000060) such as... | depth 10-100 m | reverse complement strand
TGTTACAGCAGTTGTCTATCGAATCCCATGGGTGTGGGTAAGGTAAGATAACTTTTAAATGAAACCGCCGGGGAAGGGACTCCCCGGCGGTTTTTCTGTTTAGCGATGATGGTATTTGAATCGACACCGGCGATGAATTTTAAAAATTCACGAAGTGGATTTTGTGAAATTTTATAGCGTCAAAAAAAAGAGAAATTGTTCGAGAAAAACGCTTGTGAAATTTTTCACAAGCTCTCAGTCTCGCGTAGGGCTCTCTGCCTGAAACACTTCTTTTCTCCCATGGCGAACATTTTCCCACGCTGGTCGAATCTCCTACCCTTAAAAATCGCATTTTGCCTTGGTACTGTTGGTGCTGGGGTTGCACTGGCGTTCGCTTATTATGCGACTCCGAAGGCACAGGTTGTCGGATACCAGCCGACCCAGCCGATTCCCTTTTCCCATAAGATCCACGTGGATCAGATTGGTCTAGATTGTCGTTACTGTCACTCTTTCGTGGATGTTGCGGGTCACTCTAACGTTCCTACCGGAAATACCTGCTGGAACTGCCACCAGCACGTGCAGCAGGACAGCCCGAAGCTGGCGCCTCTGCATAAGTCGATGAACACAAGTTTTCCCGGCTATGACGGCAAGCCCATCGAATGGGTGCGCGTCCACAAGGCTCCTGACTACGTGTATTTCAATCACTCCGCTCACGTCAATCGTGGCATTTCCTGCCAGAGCTGCCACGGCGACGTGCACCAAATGGAAGTCGTCTATCAGGCAGAGCCTCACTCCATGGGATGGTGCCTTGATTGCCACCGCGCTCCGGAAGAGCATCTCCGCCCGCTTGAAGAGGTTTACAATTTCGACTACGGCGATGATGACGTCGCAAAATATACCACCGATAAGTCAGTGGTGACCACCAAGGATCTTGGTATGAAACTGAAGGAAACCTTCAACGTGCATACGAAAACCACCTGCGCGACCTGCCACCACTAATCCTCTTTTCCCAGAAATTTTCTCCGCAGCCCTGATATGAGCAAACGCATTTGGAACCACCCGGAAGTCCCGCAGGACGAAACAACCGTCTCTTGGCGCAGTCCCGGACAACTCCGTGACACCAAAGAATTCCGTAGCTGGATGGATCGTGAATTCCCACGTGGTGCTGCTGAAATGGAAAACCAGGACGAGTTGGAGACATCACGCCGGTCATTCCTAAAGCTGATGGGATCTTCTACCGCACTTGCCGGTTTTGGCATGGTTGCGTGCCGCCGACCAGAGGCTTACATCATCCCTTATACCAAGGCTCCCGAGTGGGTGATTCCTGGAAAGGCTACTTACTACGCTTCCAGTATGCCACGTGCCGCTGGTGCCGTGCCTCTGGTTGTCACGACTTTTGAAGGCCGCCCGACCAAGGTCGGAGCAAACCGCCTTCACCCTGACTACGAAGGAACCGACGCGTTTGCGCAGGCTTCTGTGCTCGACATGTATTCGACCTCGCGTTCGCGCAAGGTTCTGAAAAACGGCAAGAAGGATGAGCTCAAGAATTTCCAGACAGTTCTCGGCGAACTCTCGAAAGACAAGGCCGCGAAGATCGGTTTTGTTTTTGGAAACGACGACAGCCCGACGCGACTCCGTCTGATCGATGAGCTAAAAAAGACATTTTCCGCAGCGAAATTCTACCAATACGAAGCGCTCTCCGTGAACGACGCGTCCATCCTCGGCGACGGGGTGAAGCTCGTGCCTGATTTCGCAAACGCCGACCGCATCGTCTCCCTCGACTGCGACTTCGCGGGAACAGATATCCAAAGTTCGAATATCTCTTTTTTCAATCGCCGCAAGCCAGAAGGCAAGGGCTACGTGACCAAGCCGGATGCAGGTTCGATGAACCGGCTCTACTCGGTGGAATCCGCCTTCTCCCTCACTGGCGGAATGGCCGACCACCGTCTCCGCGTGGCTCCCAGCCAGATCGCAGCAGTCGCCGCCCAGCTCGCCCGCGAAGTCGGAGTAGCTGTAAAGGACAGCGGTCAGGTGACAGACGCGAAGCAACTCGAGTGGATCAAGGAACTCGCCGCCGACCTCAAGGCTAGCGGTGGAAAAACAGCAGTTCTCGCAGGCTCTCGCCAGTCAGCTGCCGTGAAACACCTCGCCCTCGCGATGAATATCGCTCTTGGAAACATCGGCGCAGGGAAGGGGATTATCGCCTACCAGACCGAGGCCACTGGCTTCGACGGCATCAAAGAACTCACCGCCGACCTCAATAGCGCCGCTATCGAAACGGTCGTTTTTGCTACTCCTTCCAACCCGGTTTACGACGCACCTGCGGATCTGAAATTTTCAGATGCCCTCGCGAAAGCGAAGACCAGCATCCACCTCAGTGATCGCACCAACGCAACTGCATACGCCTCCACCTGGCACATCCCGGCTGCGCATTATCTCGAAAGCTGGGGTGATGCCCGCAGCGCGAACGGCGTTTACTCGGTCGTCCAGCCGATGATCCTTCCGCTCTATCCGGAATGTGTTTCGGAGCTTGAGCTTCTTCTCGGATTTCTCGCAGAGGACGGAAAAATCCCAGCGTCTGAAGGCGAAGACGGCGCACCAGCCGCTGCGCTTACCGCAGTGAAAGAGACTTTCAAAGGCGACAAGGCGGCTTGGAAAAATGTTCTTAAAAATGGTTTCGCTGCCGACAACACTTACGCCACCGCCACTCCCATACTTAACGGAACCGCTGCTGCCGATGTTGCGAATTCGAATGCCCCCGCACCTTCGAACAAGAGTCTCGACGTAATTTTCTCCACCGACGCTTCGGTTTACGACGGTCGCTGGATTGATAATGGCTGGCTCCAAGAAGCTCCGGATCCGGTTTCCAAGCTGACATGGGACAACGCGGCCCTGATCGCACCGAAGACTGCCAAGGATCTAGGCATCTACGACCACATCATTCAACTTGAGACGAAGTATGCTTCCCGCTCCCCGGACGATGAAGGCCAGAACCGTAAGTCACCGATAATTTCCCTGAAGGTAAATGGGAAGACCCTGGAAATCCCAGTTCTCGTTTCCTTCGGCCAAGCTGAAAACACGATCATTATCCCGCTCGGCTACGGCCAGGCGTTCAATGATGAAGATGAGCTCGAACGCGGTCCGAAAAACGAAAAATTTGTCGGCCTCGTGGGTGTGAACCGTGGTTTCGATGCTTACCCGCTCCGCACGCAAGAGACATCTTACTTCGCTGGTGGTGCGAGCATTTCCATCACGGAAGGACGCTATTCCGTAGCCCTCACCCAAGAGCACAACGCTATGTATGGCCGTGCACTTGCCCGTGAAATTTCCACGGATGAGGTAGCCCACAAGGGAGACTTCAAGAAACAGCTCGCCGGTGTTAAAAAGCAAGGCAACGACTCACACGCTCCAGTCAATATTTCTCTCTACAAGCAGGAAGACCGCGACGGAAAAACCCTGCTTTCTGACAAGCTTCACCAGTGGGGCATGTCCATCGATCTTACCTCCTGCATGGGCTGCAACGCTTGTCTCGTAGCTTGCCAATCGGAAAATAATATCCCTATCGTCGGTAAGACACAGGTCGCCATGGGTCGCGAAATGCACTGGATCCGCATGGATCGCTATTTTGCTACACACAAGGAAAACGACTTCGACGCAGACAACGTGGCCATGGTTCCCCAGCCGGTCGCTTGTGTTCAGTGCGAGTCTGCACCTTGTGAAACCGTCTGCCCGGTCAACGCCACGGTTCACACCGAGGACGGCCTCAACGCGATGGCCTACAACCGCTGCATCGGCACCCGCTACTGCGCGAATAACTGCCCATATAAGGCACGCCGCTTCAACTTCTTCGATTACAACAAGCGCAACCCGCTTATTAAGAATAACCTCAACAGGGGGCCTCTCGGCGAGCGCCACGACAACGAGCCGAATCATCTTCAGAAGAATCCGAACGTCACCGTCCGTATGCGCGGCGTGATGGAGAAATGCACCTACTGCGTGCAGCGCCTCAAGGATGCTGTTATCCGCCAGAAGCGCGGTCAGAAGCAGGAGGTTCTTGAGTCTGGAAAAGCTTCGCCTGATGTGGCAGTGTCAAACCATACCCTCCGTATCCCGGTCGATTCGGTGAAAACCGCCTGCCAGGACGCATGCCCTGCAGAAGCGATTTCCTTCGGTAACCTTCTCGACGGAAAAGATTCTGAGATGGGTCGTTCGAAAGTGCTTGAGCGCAATTACGATTTACTCAACTACATCGGCACCCGCCCTCGCACGAGCTACCTCGCCCGTGTGAAGAACCCGAATCCGAAGATGCCGGATGCCAAGTTCATCGGTCAGGCCACCATCCACATGGTCTGATTCCAACACCCTTTTGATCCTTCGATTTAACCGACCCCATGGCCGCAACCACTGATACCGCACAGCATAACGAATCCGGAGTTACACTCCCGGTTCTGAAGCGCGAGAAGCTGATCCTGAACGACAGATCCTACCACTGGATCACCGATCGGATTTGCGGGATTGTCGAAAACAAGCAGCCATTCCTCTGGTGGCTGATGTTCATCCCTGCTTCCCTGATCGCCTTGATTGGTGTCGGAGGGGGACTTTTTCACCTCGTTTCCACGGGTGTCGGTGTCTGGGGAAACACCAACCGCGTCATGTGGGGATGGCCCATCGTGAACTTCGTTTTTTGGATCGGTATCGGCCACGCAGGCACACTGATCTCCGCGATTCTTTTCCTAACTAGGCAAAACTGGCGAACCTCAATTAACCGAGCGGCGGAAGCGATGACGATCTTCGCCGTGATGTGCGCAGGTATCTTCCCTGCATTCCACGTCGGGCGTGTCTGGTTCGCATGGTTCCTTGCTCCTATCCCGAACGCCAACGGCATCTGGCAGAACTTCAAATCGCCCCTTCTATGGGACGTGTTCGCGGTTTCCACCTATTTCACCGTTTCCCTGATCTTCTGGTTCCTCGGAATGGTTCCCGACCTAGCGACCATCCGTGACCGTTGCAAGCCAGGCATTCGAAAGGTTCTCTACGGAATTTTCGCCCTCGGTTGGAGAGGTGGTAACCGCCAGTGGAGCCACTATGAAATGGCTTACCTGCTCCTAGCTGCCCTCGCGACCCCGCTAGTTCTTTCTGTTCACTCGGTCGTTTCGTTTGACTTCGCGACCTCGGTCGTCCCCGGTTGGCATACGACGATTTTCCCTCCTTACTTCGTTGCTGGTGCCATCTTCGGTGGATTCGCAATGGTGCTCACGATTATGATCCCTGCCCGTTTCATTTACGGTCTGCAAGATCTGATCACGATGAAGCACATCGACAACATGGGGAAGATCATCCTGCTGACAGGAACCATCGTCGGTTACGCCTACCTGATGGAGCTTTTCGTCGCTTTTTACTCCGGTGCGATCTACGAAATGGATGCCTTCAAATTCCGGATCGCGGGACCTTACTGGTGGGCATACGCCATGATGATGAGCTGCAACGTGCTTTCTCCGCAAATCTTCTGGTTCAAAGCCTGCCGCGAAAACCTCTGGATCGTGATGATTGTCTGCATGTGCGTCAATGTCGGAATGTGGTTCGAGCGTTTCGTGATTATCGTCACTACCCTTGCCCGCATGTGGCTGCCGGGTGACTGGAAAACCTTTTCCCCGTCCGGCCAAGACCAGATGCTTTTCGTGGGCACCATCGGGATGTTCCTTGCTCTCTTCCTTCTCTTCCTTCGCTTCCTGCCGTGTATCAACATCGCCGAGGTCAAATGGACCAAGCTCGAGAGCGATCCGCACTTCGACGACAACGAAGCACAACCCGATGCCGGAGCCGAAAACATCGCCGCCTACCAGAAGGAAACTGCTACGGATAAAATCTGATTGGTCTTCACAAATCACAAATTTCAAATCTCAAATTCCAATTCAACAGTGAGTAATACCCGCAAAAGAGTATACGGCTACCTAGCCGAGTTCAAAAGCGCCTCAGCTTTGTATAAGGCTGCGGCAAAGGTGCGCGATGCCGGCTTCCGGAAATGGGATTGTTACACCCCGTATCCTGTCCACGGCCTTGATGATGCGATGGGGTTGAAACGGTCCATCCTTCCATGGTTCGTTTTCTTCGGTGGCATCACTGGTTGCGCCACTGGTTTCGCTCTCGCATATACAACCCAGGTGGTTATCTACCCGACTGTGGTTCAGGCAAAGCCTACTAACATCTTTACCATCCCTGCTTTCTTTCCAGTGCTGTTCGAACTTACGATTCTGTTCTCTGCTTTTACGGTTCTCTTTGGTCTCCTCGGCCTGATCCAACTTCCGCGCCTAAATCACCCACTCTTCGCCAGCAAGCAGTTTCATCGCGCGACTGACGACGGCTTCTTTATCGCCATCGAGGCTCGCGACGCAAAGTTCAGCCCGGAAGGCACCCGTGACCTCCTCGCAGAAATCGGCGGCGACAATATCGAACTCGTCGAAGAGGAAGAGAACTGACATAAGTTTCAAATTTCAAATTCCAAATTTCTATTCTAAATGCGCTACTTCTTCCTAGCATACGCGATGATCGCAGTCCTCTTCGTGGGGATCATGGGATTCCGCGGCCAAAAATTCCACAAGCCTCCGGTTCAGGTCTTTCCAGATATGGACAATCAGGACAAGCTCCTGGCTCAGGCACCGAGCATCTTTTTTGCCGACCGCATGGGTGGACGCCTGCCTGTGGATGAGACACAACCACTCGGTTTCAACGAGGAAGGTGCATCCGAGATCGGAGGCATCCCCGAATACGAATTCGGTGGTCAAATCGGTTACTACTATACCGGCCACGTCGGTGATTACTATGGCACCGGAATGCCGGAGGAACTTTCCCTCACCACAGAAAATGCAGGTGAACTGATCCGCCGCGGGCAGGAGCGCTTTGGAATCTATTGTGCGGTGTGTCACGGACAAGCCGGTGACGGCCTCGGGGTTACCAGTCGTTACGGCATTCCTGGAATCGCTAACTTTCATTTGGATCCTTACCAATCCGAACTTTATCCAGATGGCCGCATGTTCGAAGTCATTACCAATGGTAAAGGCCAGATGGGTGCCTACGGTGCAAATATTCCAATCCGTGACCGATGGGCTATCATTGCTTACGTCCGAACTCTCCAAGCTGCCAAGATCGCTGCTGATTCCGCCCCGAAAGAGGAAACGCCCGCAACGGATGATTCCGCAGAAGCCCAGGAGGCAGAACAATAAATTTTTCCCAGATGTCCCACAACGTAACATCCGCTGACATAGCCATCAACGGCGACCACCTCGATAACTCGAAGGTCGCCAAAGTGAAAACCATCTGCCTCGCCATTGCCGCGATTGGTAGCCTCATCAGCCTTTGCCTGCTCTTCGGAGTATTTGGAAAATGGTGGCAGGGGAACTTCGCTTATTCTTGGGTCTTCTCCTTCTACTTTTTCCTGACGCTCTCCATCGGAGGGGTCTTCTGGACTCTTCTCCACAACGTCTCGAACTCGGGGTGGGGGACTTCGGTTCGCCGGACTTTCGAGAACCTCGGCTCTACCTATCCTTGGGTATTCCTCTTCGGTATTCCGCTGCTTTTCCCACAAGTGAATCAATACCTCTACGAGTGGATGAACACCCACCGTGAAGCGACGGGGAACATCAAGGAGCACCTGCACCACGAAGACCACCTGATGTACGCCAAATACTGGTTCATGAACATTCCGTTCTGGGTCGGGCGTTTCCTCTTCTACGGCATCGGCATATCCGTAGTGATCTACTTCCTCCGGAAACTTTCCACCTCACAGGATACCGATCCGAAACCAGGCACATCGCGTCTTTTCGCAGCGCGCAAGCACTCCACTTACACTCTGATCATCTTCGCCCTGACGATCACCTTTACCGGATTCGATTTCCTCATGGGGCTGGATTATAAATGGTTCTCCACGATGTGGGGTGTTTATCTCTTCGCTGGTTCTACGCTGAACTCGATGGCGGTCATCATTCTCGTCTGCGCATGGTTGAAGAGCCAAGGGCACCTCAAGCATGTGACCGGTCCGGAGCATTTCCACATCATGGGCAAGCTGCTGTTCGCCTTCACTACCTTCTGGGCATACATCGCATTTTCGCAGTATTTCCTCATCTGGTATGCGAATATCACCGAGGAAACCTCCTACTTCCTGATCCGCAACACCGGTAACTGGAACACCGGTATGATCTTCCTGGTGGTTTTCCACTTCATCGTTCCCTTCGTCGTGCTTCTCCAGGCATGGTTGAAAAAGAACCCGAAATACCTCTCCATCGTGGCGGTCTACACGCTCTGCATGCATGTGCTCGACCACTACCTCATCTCCATCCCAGAGCGCGGAATTTCCCTTGGAAAGATTGATCCGGATGTCTTCGGACAAATCAGCACCTCCATCCCCGGTGCCTTCTGGGGCGATATCCTCGCCTTCGTCACCATCGGTGCCGCCTTCCTATTCTTCCTGCTCCGCGCCCTTGGCCAACACTCGCTTTATCCGAACCGCGATCCCCGTATCCTAGAGAGCGCGAACTTCACCAACTGATCTTTCCCAACCTGTTTCTACAAACACATGGACCCCACCCGCGACAATCCCCTGATCCGTATCAAAGCATTCTTTGATGGACTCGGCATCCTCACATTCTTCGGCGTATTGCTGCTGCTCGTTCTGGGCATCGCCGCCGCATTCGGTCTCTTCAGAAAAGGGGAGGATCCGGAAGATGTTGCTGGAAAAATTCGTTATGAGACGAAGTCGGAAATTGACGAAGCGCAAGCAGCTGTCCTTACGCCTGAGCAGATTTCCAGTGCAATCGAAGAAACCGGGAAAACACTCGCCGCTTCCAAGCCGGTAGCTATTGAGAAACCGGAGCAGCTCGTCCCGGGATCTGTTACCGCTATCAAAATCGCCAACGCGCCCGCTGACGATTACTCCGCCATCGACGCAGCTCCTGCGGATCCGGCCGCACCAATCGACCCTGCCCAGATGGAGATTGGCAAAGTCCAGTTCCTTGTCTGCAGCGCATGCCACGGTCAGAATGGTGAAGGGGGATCTATCGCCCCTCCGCTTGCAGGTTCCGAGTGGGTCACCGGCCCGATCTCAAACCTGATCAAGATTCAGCTTCGCGGACTTTTGGGTCCCATCACCGTCGCCGGTGTCGATTACAATTTCCCTGCTCCCATGGCTGCCATGGCCTACCAGACTGACGAGCAGATCGCAGGCGTTCTCACCTACATTCGCAACAGTTTTGGCAACAACGCCCACGCCGTGAAACCAGAGCATGTCGCCGCCATGCGCGGTGAAGTCGGCAAGCCGGCGGCCACCGTCGAAGAACTCACCAAGCCGTAACCCTTTTTTAAAGACTGCCAGATGTCATCCGATACCTCAACAAACCCCGAACAGGACGCCGTCCTCCGCGCAAGCATCGACCGCTCGCTACGCCATCCTGTGATGTTCTTTCTTACCAGCGGTGCCGCATGGCTCGCTGTATCGATCATCCTCGGAATCGTTTCCTCGGCGAAAGTCCATTCTCCTGGCTTCCTAGACAGTTGCTCGTGGCTCACTTACGGGCGCACCCAGGCAGCCCACCTCAATGCCCTCGTCTATGGTTGGGGCTTCCAAGCCGCTTTCGGTGTCATCGTTTGGCTGATGTCACGGCTTTCCCGGCAAGAGTGCCGTGCTTCCGGACTCATCCTCACTGCCGGACACATCTGGAACCTCGGTGTTTCCATCGGAATCCTCGGTATCCTCGGTGGATTTAGTACCGGAATGCCATGGATGGAGTTCCCAGTCTTTGCATGGCCAGTAATCCTGATTAGTTATTTCGCGATCGTGATCTGGTCGTTCATTCAGTTCAAAGTGCGTCCTGAAGGCCACGTCTATATCTCCCAATGGTATTTGATGGCGGCGCTGATCTGGTTCCCATGGGTATTTATTACCGCGAACGTCCTGCTACATGTAATTCCAGGGAATCCCGTGATGGCTGCCGGAATCAACGCTTGGTATAAATCCAGCCTGATCTTCCTGTTCTTCACTCCGATCGCTCTAGGCACCGCTTTTTACCTCGTTCCAAAAGTTTCAGGCCGTCCGATCTATAGCTACTCGCTGGCGAAACTCGGTTTCTGGTCGCTCGCCGTGATCATGCCATGGGCAGGTATGCAGAAACTTACCGGAGCGCCTATCCCTTACTTCCTCCCCTACCTCGGTGCGACTGCAACGATCCTGTTTTTCATCCCTGCTATCACCGCAGCGGTCAATCTCCTCAAGACAGCGATTTCCTCAGGGGATCTCGTAAACAACAGCCCGACCCTGCGCTTCACGATGGCGGGCATTGTCGGACTGATGGTCATGGCGGGAGCCGCTGTGTTCTTGAATATTCCCGGCCAAACACTGGAACTTTCCCAATTCTCGATGTCAGGATATGGTTTTGAAATTCTCTCACTTTACGGGTTCTTCAGCTTCGTGATGTTCGGCTCGATTTACTTCATCGTTCCACGGATCACCCGACGCGAGTGGCTTTCCCGCCGCCTGATCAAAATGCACTTTTTCATCTCGATCTACGGTATCGTCCTGATTGCTCTGGTCGCCATCTTTGGTGGAATCCAGCAAGGCATCGGGCAGGAGGAGTTTGGCAAATCATACATCACGATCGCGGAGCGTACGTTTCCTTACGCTTGGGCCGTCACTATTTCCTGGATCTTTATCCTCATATCCAACGTTTTCTTCTTCATGCACCTGACCGTGATGTGGCTACGCCTCGGCCGCCGCAGCAATCACCCGACCTTGCTCAACACAGAGCACGGCCACAGCCCACACGGCGAAGAAGGTGATATCGACAACTGCGGCCCGGGCTCCGCGTCTGCCTCCGCCCATTAATCCATTTTTCATCCTATCCACATGAGTTTCCGCACTTTCTTCCTCGGCCTCTCCGCCAGCTTCGGAGTTGCATGGCTGGCCATCATCATCATTCCGTTTATCAAGATGCGTTCGCTCGAACCTATTGCCATGGACGAAGCGGAAGGGACGAATGCAGTTTATATCCCGAAACGCGCAGGCCGTATCGCAGACGGCGCACAAGTGTATGCGGAAAACGGCTGCTACCTCTGCCATACCCAGCTTGTCCGGCCCACCTACGCTGGAAACGACATGTTCCGTCCTGATTGGGGTGGACTTGTGAACGACGAAGACCGAGGCGACACCCGCCGCGAGACAAATGCTTTCGACTTCGCAGGTGAGAAATTCGCACAAATCGGTGTATCGCGCATGGGGCCGGATCTTTCGAACCTCGGACGCCGGGTTGAGGCGCTTTATGCTCCCGCTGATGAGATGGAGTCGGAGATGTGGCTCTACCGCCACCTATACAATCCGCGTTGGAAACCACGGCACCGCAGTTCCAGCTGTCCTTCCTTTAGGTTTCTATTTAAAGAAACCGAAATCAAGGGTATCGCTTCCGATGAATCACTGCCGTTCGAGGGTGAGGATGGAGGCGAGATCTCCCCGAAGCCAGACGCGCGTGCATTGGTTTCCTACTTGCTCTCCTTGAAAAAAGATCAAACGGTTCCTGCATCCCTCGATTTCTCTCCGGAAGCAGAGGAAGAATCAATTCCAGCAAAAGCCCCGTCGGCGGCGCCTGCAGAAGAAAAGACAGAAGAAGCGGACACATCAGAAGATGCGGCATCCGAAGAGGCAGCTCCGGCGTCAGAAGATGCTTCGGCTTCGTAACCAAATTCCCAATTTTAAATTTTCCCATCCACCTTTCCCAATGTCTTCGCCAAGTCAGCAACCGACCAACAAACCCGACCTCGACGAGTCGATCAACGTCACCAAGGCCCACGGCCGCGTTGATCGTGAAACTGCAGCCACAGCTCGTGAGGAACGTCTCGTGGACAACGGCCATGAGCCGGTCTCGCTTTGGGTTATCGTTGCTTGCGGAATCGTTCTGCTGATCGCAGGGGGAGTCCTTGGTAAGGCCGGAACCCTTTTCTCGTATGGCAGCACTTTCCAGGAAGGCTACGTCCGTGGCAAAGCCCCGGGAGCTGGGGATGAAGGCCCGGTGGCAAAAACGGCTCTGGCGGCATTCAGCGGCAAAGGTGCAAAGATTTACTCGAAGTGCAACGGTTGCCATGGTGCCGACGGAAGAGGTGATGGTGCGAACTATCCTTCCCTAGCAGGTTCCAAATGGGTGGCCGGTGATACACAGAAACTCGCCATGGTGATCCTCAACGGTCTCCAAGGCCCGACCAGTACTGGTAAGGTGTATGGAGCTGGGATCATGCCCGCCCAAGGAGCCGGAATGGGTGCAGAGGATCTTGCCGGTGTAATGACTTATATCCGCAACAGCTTCGGCAATGCCAGCGGTGACGTTGTTACCGTGGAAATGGCTCAGGCTGCCCTTGAACTTTCCGCTGCTCGAGCGAAGGGTGGGCCGGTGAATGCCGAAGAAATCGCCGCCGACCACATGACTATGCTTCCTGGCGAGGCGCTTGATCCGATGACCCTGGTCAATCCCGCGACACTCAAGCCCGTCGAGTGATCCAATTCCATTTTAAAGTTTAGAATTTTAAGTTTCCACTATTTATGAGCGCCCACGCAGCATCCGATTCCGGCCACGACCATCATGACGATCATGGTGACCACCACAATCCCGGCTGGATTAAAAAATACGTCTTTTCAACCGATCACAAGACTATCGGCATCCAGTATGGCATTACCGCTATGCTCTTCCTTGCATTCGGTTTCTACCTGATGATGGTGATGCGCTGGAGCATCGCGTATCCACACCAACCGCTTCCAGAGTGGATGAGCTTCCTTTTCACCGATACCTGGAAAGCCCGCTGGCTGCAGGACGGAAAAGTCACCGGTGAGACCTACAACATGTTCGGTGCTATGCACGGGACGATCATGGTCTTTCTAGGTATCGTGCCGCTCGGTTTCGGTGCTTTTGGCAACTACATTACGCCCCTCCAGATCGGTGCGGTCGATATGGCCTTCCCGAAGCTAAACATGGTTTCCTACTGGGTCTATTTCCTCGGTGGCGTCACCATGTGCGCCTCCTTCTTCATGGAGTCCGGTGCCGCGAAATCAGGTTGGACGAACTACTCGCCGCTCGCCGGATTTGCCGACGGGCAGATCGTTAACCAATGGATGGCCGGGCAAACCCAGTGGCTACTGGGGCTGGTGCTCCTGATTACCTCCTCTCTTCTCGGGTCGGTTAATTTCATTACAACGATCATTAACCTTCGTGCACGAGGGATGACCTGGATGCGACTTCCGTTCTTTGTCTGGGCGATGCTTGTCACAGGTTTCCTTCTCCTTCTCGCATTTCCGCCGCTTGAGGCTGCGGGCATCATGCAGCTCATGGACAGGGTGGGGCACTCGTCCTTTTTCATGCCTTCCGGTCTCTTTACGAAAACAGAAGGTCTTGCTGATCTGTCTGGCGGCGGTTCGCCACTGCTCTTCCAGCACCTTTTCTGGTTCCTCGGCCACCCGGAGGTTTATGTGCTCCTCCTCCCTGCGATCGCCTGTGTTGCAGAAATTATTCCAGTTAACACTCGCAAGCCGCTCTGGGGCTACAAGTCGATGGTCTATTCCGTACTCATCCTCGGATTTCTCTCCTTCATCGTATGGGCACACCACATGTATATGACCGGCATGGGTGCTGGAGTTTCCACCTTCTTCCAGACGACGACGGTGCTGATCTCGATTCCATCGGTCATCATTATCACCGCGATGTTGATATCCCTATGGGGCGGTTCCATCCGCTTCACGGTTCCGATGCTCTGGGCATGTGCTTTCATCCCGATGTTTGGTATTGGCGGACTCACCGGTCTACCACTCGCCTTCAACTTAGTCGGACTACACCTACACGATACCTACTACGTGATCGGCCACTTCCATTACGTGGTTGCGCCGGGCATTCTCTTCGGCCTCTTCGCCGGTGTTTACCACTGGTATCCGAAGATCACCGGGCGCTACATGAACAACATCCTCGGCCACCTTCACTTCTGGCCAAGTCTCGTGTGCATGAACATCATCTTCTTCCCGATGCTCATCCAAGGTATGTCTGGCTTCCATCGTCGCTGGTACAACGGTGGCGACGCTTATCTCGAAAAGGCCGCCGACGGATCCAACGTGTTCGGACAGATCGTCCGTGAAAGCATCGACCTGAACATCGTGATGTCGATGGGTGCGTGGGCACTGGCAATTGCACAGATCCCTTTCATCATCAATGTCCTGCTCGCATGGAAAGCCGGTCGTAAGGTCGAGAGCGACAACCCATGGGGCGGCACCACACTTGAGTGGTCAACACCGACGCCTCCGGGTCACGGCAATTTCACTTACGATGTCGCGGTCTATCGCGGACCATACGAATATTCCCGTCCTGATTGCGACAAGGATTACTTCCCTCAGTGGGAGGCTCCGAAGAAGCGAACTGAGGAACCCGTAATCGCCAGCACCAAGGATAAGGAAGAAACTCTTTAACGTTCAGTCTTCCCCTGAAAACTGAGAACTGAACACTAGCCAACTTTTAGAAATGGAAATCCCATATATTGTAACTCCCCGTAAAGACACGGGCCTGATCAACTCGAAGATCGCCATCTGGCTGTTCCTCGCCTCCGAGGTCATGCTCTTCGGTGGATTCTTCTCCGCATACGTTTACTTGCGCATGGGGGCGGATTACCCGTGGCCCGAGCGGACGCTTCCCGTCCTTCCGGGTCTGATCAACACTTTCGTCCTCATCGGATCATCGGTCACCGTTGTATTCGCATGGGTGGCTTTGAAAATGCGCGAGTGGCGTAAATTTCAGATCTATATGGGTATCACAGTGGCATGCGCCGCGCTTTTCATGGTTCTGAAAGGTGTCGAGTATAACGTGAAGCTCCATCACCAAGCGGTGCGCCTTGATGACTATTCCGTTATCGAAGGCCACCTCGGGTATGAACTTAAGGAAGGTGCCGATAAGCATCACCCCAATCCCGACGATTACGAAAAAAACCATAACGGTCACAAGATCGAAGAGAACATGATCCGAGTGAAGTCGGAGAAATTGACCTTCAGCGTAAACCGCTTCTATAAGTCATGGGTAGAGGAAATCCTTTCTGAGGCCAAGCACCAGAATGTCACCTACATCCTCGAGGAGGATGTTGAGGCTTTTACTAAGCCTGCCTCTTCCAAGTCTGAAAAAAGGCAACCTAAGATCCTCGCTAAAAAGGGAACTGAGCTTTCCGTAGAACTGCTTCAATCACTCAAGAAAGAGTATCTCAAAGCACGCGCCCACAATGGCGTGATCCGCACCGAAGCGCTTCGTAGCGAATGGGTTATCGCCAAAAAAGAGAATCCTGGCAAAAGAGGATGGGAAGTCGCTACCGGTGTGAACATCGATATGGATGCCATCGGGCACGAACTCCTCACGGAGGTAGCCTCTGCTACCTTTGTTGCTGAGGGTGGCGCAGAGCTACTTTTTAAACCCCGCAATATCCAGGAGGGTGAAACTTCCTCCCGCCTCCGTGATGATACGGTAATTACCGGGAAGCTCGAAGAAAGTCCGATGGTCTTCCACAATGTTGATGCCATCGATTTCCAATGGCTGGTAATGAAAGCGGAAGAGAAGGGGATTTCACCGGAATCTGCGATTGAGAATTCTTGGCTGATGAAGAGCAATAAGTTCGTCAGAGATGCATGGGCTTGGCATCTCAAGCGCAACGAAAGCAGACAGAAAGAACTCAACGACCGTTACGGTTTCGAAGAGGGCAAAAATGGAAAAGAGACAGATATTCCAAAACGTGTCCTAACCCATAAGGAACTCTACCGTATGGGATGGAAGGATTTCGCCAAGATGGGCGAGGAAACTAAGAATGTCAGTGTCGGTGGGGTTGATGCTTTTAAGGAAGAGTTCCTGGGCCCCAACTACAAAGCGCGGGGTGAGGAGACCTTCCCACACCTCTCAATTCCCCGTGAAGAGATCCGCCACGCCGCGAAGTTCTCACCCGCTTGGAACACCTACTATGCAATCTATTTCACGATCACCGGACTTCACGGTCTGCACGTGATCGGTGGTGCCCTTGTTCTTGCCTACTACTTGCTCTTCGGGCGGAAAATGTATCTTGAGAATCCCGAGTGGCTAACCAACCGGGTAGAGGTCGGTGGCCTGTTCTGGCACTTTGTTGACCTTATCTGGATCTTCGCTTTCCCTATCCTTTACCTCATGTAATCAGGGTATTTCCTCATATTTTAAAACTACAAATTACTCCGAAATGGCAGATTCCATTGAAGCACTCCAGAAGTCAAAGAAGACCTATTTAGCCGTCTTCGGTGCACTCCTTGTTGGTACCGTTCTCACAGTTGTCGTGGCATCCCCACCTGAATTTCTTTACTGGTTAGACGTGGGCGAACACGGCTTCGACAAATGGGATGCAATTATCGGCCTTTTGATCGCCAGCACTAAAGCGACTCTCGTTGCGGTGATCTTCATGCACTTGAACCACGAAAAAAAAGCCATCTATTGGATTTTCGGTGCCGGTCTTATCTTCGTTACATGGATGGCGCTCCTTCTGGCACTTGCCTACAGGGATCCGATCCACGATTACCTCTTCTACAAATAAGCAGCCATGTCACTCCGTAGCTTCCACATCGTATTCATCACCGTTTGCACTCTTCTCTGCGCGTTCCTGATTGTTTGGGCATTCGTGCTGGCTCCAGAGCCCTCAGGAATGGCGACAGCCTTCGGTGTGGTAGGAGCGATCGGCCTGCTGCTGATGCCTGTATACGCTTTCTATTTCCGGAAAAAAGCCAATCAACTCCACCTCTAATCCTGTCATGAATTTCCTCAATCAACTCGCTTGCTCCACATGCGCTGTCAATTTTGAAGCGTCAGGGGATTCGATCGGTTACTCGATCTTTTTCCTCCTTGTCGTCATTCTCTCCGTCCTCAGTGGAGTGGCTTTCTTCATGATCCGTCTGGCCCGCAGGGAGCAGGCCAATCTCGACCCAGAATTGTGCGACGACTACGTCACTAACTAACCGCATTTTCAGCCTTTCAGAATCTATCCAAATGACCTTCGCAGAATTACTCGGACTCCCCGAAAACTACTCCGCTCACGGCGGCCACGTCGATCACCTCATCGTCGTTGTTCACTGGTTCATGCTTGCCCTGTTCGTGGGCTGGACGGCCTTCTTCTTTGTCTGCCTTTGGAAATTTTGGCACAAGCGGAATCCAAAAGCATCCTATGACGGTGTAAGGAGCCATCTTTCCAGCCACATGGAGGTTGCGGTGATTATCATTGAGGCAGTTCTGCTTCTCGGTTTTGCGTTTCCTCTCTGGCAACAGCGAGTCGACGACTGGGAGACTGTTCAGGAAATGGATCCCGTCCGTGTCCGCGTGGTCGGCTGGCAGTTTGGCTGGACTTATCATTACCCTGGTCTTGATGGAAAATTTGGTCGTACCGATGCAGCTCTCATCAGCGGAACAAACGATCTGGGTATCGACTATACTGATCCAAACGCATACGATGACTTCGTTGCTCCTGTTTTAAAACTCCCTGTTGACCGCCCTACTGTCCTCAACATCGGCACCAAGGACGTGATCCATAACTACGCAATCGTGCCAATGCGTATCCAGCAGGATGCGATTCCCGGTAAAGAGATCGCGATGTGGTTCACTCCGGTAAAAGTCATGGAAACCTCGGTCGTCTGCGCCCAGCTTTGCGGCGAAGGCCACGCAAACATGATCGGAACCATGGAAGTTGTACCGCAGAAGGATTACAACTCATGGGCTATCGCCCAGTCCGAGACTGCGCTTGAAGCTCAGAAGAAGGATTCCGGGCAAACCGCTCTGCTGGAAGAGTAACTAAAACGACAGGCGGATGGCCATAGAGGTGGTCAGTGTTTCTACGTGACCTCCGGGTGTTCGAAGTATGTCGTATTCGGCACCAACCATTAGCCTTAGTTTTTTGCTGCAGAGGTATTGGTTGATACCGAGATAAAACGTGTCTAGCTGGTCGCCACGACCGGAATTTACTGGTGCAAAAGCCTGACTACCCGCCAAGTAGCGGGTGTTTGCTCGGATCGCTGCGGGCTGAGATGATTCCAACCGGTTGTATTGGAATACGAGCTGGGTCTTCTCCGGAATAATCCATATCCACGGCATGATCACGATGCCGTAGTAGTCTCCGCCTCGCCCGGCAGGCTGGCTGCCATTGTCTGCCAGTGCCAGTGTGGCAAGAAGTCCGAAGGACTCCTTATCGTAGATCAGGTTGATCGATCCGCCCCAATCGTAGGTGAAAATATTCTGATGTGTTTCGGAAAGATTGTTCACGATTACATCGGTTCGGAGTGCCCAAGAATCGGAGAGTTGGTAGTCGAACGAAACGAAATAGGCGAGTCCTTCGTGCGAGGCTTCGAGAGATTTCTCATCGATGCCGTTATAGATCCCAAAGTTCAGGAGCCAGGGCATCTTTCCCACCGCCAAGTTCAGGCCCGTTGGATACCTTCCTCCGGAAAGCATGTTTGCAGTGGCCGAACGCTCGATGGTAATGAAGCGATCCGATGACTGCATTCCCTCGTAGGTGACGGAGAGTTTTTGTCGTCCGTAGCTGAAGGCTAGTTTGTCGAAGTCAGAAATCTCGAACAGATTGCGGATATCAAAGGTAAGGATGGACTTGCCGTAATTCTGAAACTGCCAGTCGGTTTCCCCTTTGGCGAAGTGCCGATCGCTGACGAGGTTGGCCGACAGATCGAGGGTGAAGTAGCGAAGAAACGCGATTTTTGTGCTGGGTCGGAAGCGGCGGAACTCGTTGTCCGAGTGGTGGAACGAATTTCCAGCCTGATCTTTTCCGTTAAGATGATAGGCCTGCCAGTGGAGTCGGTTTCCGATTTTGAATGATTGGATGATCGTGTTTTCCGCATCCTCATACAGATAAGAGGTAGATGCTTTGAGTGTTTCGCACCAATCTCCGGAAGGAGATGCGGATACGGCGTGGGAAAATACCAGGAAAGCAATGGGCGTTGCGGCTATGAGTCTCACGGAAATACCGGGAAGTTGTAGTGACGGAGTAACCGCTCAAGCTAGCTAGCAAAAACAAGAGAGTAGCCTTACTAGGGCTCGAACCTAGAATGACGGAATCAAAATCCGGAGTGTTACCATTACACTATAAGGCTGTTTATCTCTCGGAGGCGAAGCCCCGGGCGCGGAAAGCTACCCGAGCATCCCGGTATTTGGCAACCCGGAAATTTCCACAAGGTGAACTTTTTCTTCAAAGATCGTTGATTGAACCGAAATCAGGAGAAAAAAGGCGTTTGTAGGTTCTGGCAGCGTAGCCATCGGTCATTCCGGCCAGATAGTCGCAAATCAAGCGGGCACGAGAGGTTTCGTCTGCTGCGGAGTTGATTTCATCCACGCTATCGGAAGGAAGTAGTTGGAAATCCTGACCGTCGATGCTCTCACCTTTGACGTATCGAGTTTCGAGAATTTCCCAGAGAAGACGCAGCATCCGGGAGCCTTTGTGTTCAAGTTGCTTGAGCTGAGGGGAGAGAAAGACCACTTCGTAGGCGAGTTTCTTGAAAAGCTCGGATTCGGCACGGACTTCCGGGTCGATGACGAGACGGTATTTATAGCGGTTGGTTGTCGCGGAGAGGAAATTTGAATCTTGTTCCAGCTTGGCTGACTGGATGTATTTCCCGATACGCTTGCCGACGAAGGGATCGACGCGGTGTTGGCGGATCGCGGTGATGAGGTCGCCGAGCGGGGTTTTCGGGGCGATGTCGTGATTGTTCTTTGCTGCCCAGGATTCGATTTTCTCGATGTGCAGGAAGCCTGCGCGCACGCTGTCTGAGAGGTCGTTCAACGAGTAGGCGGTATCGTCCGCCCAGTCCATGACCTGGCATTCGATGGATTTGAACGAATCGCGTGATTTCCCGGGAGTAAGCTCTACCGGAAAATCAATTTCGCCTACTGCCCAGTTGAGAAAACTAAACTGGGAATCGTAGATGAAATGGTTTTTCGGATGCTCGCCGTTCTTCAATAACTCTGACCAAAGGGATTTGTATTTCAGGATGCCGTCGAGGAAGGCACGGGAGGGATCCATGCCGGTTCGCTTGGCGGAAAAGATTCGCTCGGTGAGTAGGCGGAGTGTCTGGGCGTTTCCTTCGAAGCCGCCTTGCGCGCGCATGAGGTGGTTCAGCGTGCGCTCGCCCGCGTGCCCGAATGGTGGGTGGCCGAGATCGTGGGAGAGGCAGATGGCTTCGACTAGGTCGGTATCGATATGGAAATTTTCCGAGAGCAGGGAGTTTTCCTGACGGAGCAGCCATGAGCAGATGGATTTTCCGATTTGCGCGACCTCGAGGGAATGGGTGAGGCGGGTGCGGTAGAAGTCGTATTCACCGGACCAGAAGACTTGTGTTTTGTTCTGGAGGCGGCGGAACGTAGGGGTGTGAAGGACGCGGTCGCGGTCGATTTGAAACGGTGTGCGATAATCGCCGGTATCGGAGCGTTTCGAAAGGCGCTCGGTATCAAAGGCGTTGTAGAACTCGTTTCCCATGGGTGAATTGTGACGGGGTGAGGAACGTCGGTTCAAGGGAAGAGTTCCGCGTTCTTCCCCACGGGGTTGCGGAGTGGTTGCGCATCTGCTAGTGGTTTTTGAAATGTTTGCGAAACAGGTATTGAGAGCGGCTTCGGGATGGTTGGAACTTGGCATGCCCGACGACGCGCTGGAGGAACTTAGTTCGCTAGAAGGGGCTGACAAAGAGAGCCGGAAAGCGCTGGAACTGAAACTTGCGGCGGAGATGGTGAAGGAGGATTGGAAGGTCGCTTCCGAGACGGCACGGAGTCTCTGCAAACTGGCGGTTGATGAACCGGATTTCTTCCTAAGTGCCGCATACTGCCTTCATGAAAACGGGGATACGGAAGAAGCCAGGAAGTGGTTGCTCAAAGGCCCCGAATCACTCCATGAACTCCCGGTTTTCCATTATAATATGGCCTGCTATCTGTGGACTCTGGGAGAGAGGGAACGGGCGAAGAACCATTTGTCTAAGGCCGTGGATATGGATGAGAGCTTTCTGGAATCTGCCAAGGAAGACCGCGACCTTGTGGGGATGGAATTCTGAAAATTGCGGATCCCATTCGAGTTTTGACAGTTCGGAATACGTTTGGCAGTGTATCCAGATGCAGCCCATCCATTTCGAGGAATCCGTAGCCGCGATCTTGATGCGTGAAAAACGCTATGACGGGCAGGCTTACTTTTTTCTCAAGGATACGCTGGACTTTACGCTCAAGCGATTTTCGGAAGAAGGCAAGGGGCAGGGCAGGCACGTCAGTGGGAAGGAATTGCTGGAAGGTTTCCGTGATTGCGCATTGGAACAGTTCGGTCCCATGGGGGCTACCCTGATGGACGAATGGGGGATTACCGAGTGCCGCGATGTTGGCAATATGGTTTTTCAGATGATTGAGGAACAGGTTTTTGGAAAGCAGGAGTCAGACAAACCTGAAGATTTTGACGAGGTGTTCGATTTTCGGGAAGCACTGCGTGATCCGTTTCTACCCAAAGGGATTTCGAAAAAGGCGCGTATCTCGCGTTCGAACGGTTCGGTAGCCGGTTAGGAGGCTTCTTCCTGAGGAGCCGGTGGAGGCGGGACGTTTGGTGGCGGTGGAGGAAGCCATTTTGGTGCCTTGGGCGTCCGATCTGAATTCCATGCGAGGAATGTCAGTAGAAGGACGCCCGCGACGCTTCCAAAGCCACAGGTGAACGCGGCGGCCATGCCTATGATAAATGGTGCGAGTCCCAGGATGATGAGCAGGACGGAGGAGGGTTTTAGCTCGAAATTCATGATGGCGAGCCGCAGTCGGGAGCGGGCAACAAGCATTCCCATCATTGAGTAGCAAGCGACTACACAGAGTGCGCAGAAGTGGTAGAAAATGATCCCAAGCCACGCTAATTCGTGGGTTGCGCTCATACTCATGGTCATGCCACCACCTATCATTCCTGCCCCTCCACCCAATGCCGCAGAGAAGAGGAAGAGAACAAAGACTCCGAATTTTGAGGCGAGGTTTTTAAAACCGGATGCGGCAATTGTTCCTGCAGAAAGGATTGCAGCCGCAGAAAGGACGGAGCCCGCGTTGGCAATTTCGCCGAACCACTCGATGCCTCCTATGAAATATCGGATCACCACGTAGGGAAGGAGGGAAATAAACGTGAGGCAGCTAAGCCCCCATAGCATCAGGAATTTTCCGGAGACAATCTGCCAGCGGGTGAGCTTAGTGAGGAGCAGAAGTTCGTGGTTTCCCTCGTCGATCTCCTGGGGCATGAGGAAAAATCCAGCGAGAGGCATCAGCACTCCACAGATCGCCATAGCGACCCACCAGAAGGAGCCGATCTCATCGGGGTTCCAGAGGAATACGGCAGGATTGCTGCTGGAGTTGAGTCCGATGGACATCGTGAACTCTGCATAGATCGCGATGGTCGCGAAGATGTGGATGCAGATGAACGGATAGACGAAGCTGTTGCGCCGCAGGCTCTGGCGGAGTTCCTTGACGGTCATCGGCCCGAAGCGCTCGGGGAGTTCGGTATGCTCGCTGGTTGCCACTGGAAAGGTCAGGGCAGGATGTCTGCGTAAACCCCGGGATCGCTACCGGGTATTTCGATCGCGTCGCAGTTCTTCTCATAGAATTCGCGCGGCCCGACCCCACCGATGACGCCGTATGCGTAGCCGATATCTCGGAGGGATTCCAGCGCCTTGAAGAGCAGGGCTTTGCCGAGTCCGGTGCCACGTGCGGACTCGATCACTCCGGTTGGACCGAAGAAGCCGCGGTGGGTGGTTTCATAGCAGGAGAAGCCGAGGATCTGCTTGTCGCGAGTCGCGATCCAGCAGGATACGGGTTGGCGTGTGAGAGCGACTTCGATCTCACTTGCCCATTTTTCCGAGAAATTTTCGCGGGCGAATGCGGCTAGCGTGTGTTTCTCGAAGGCGCGCGCCCGGCGCAGGGTGATGCCCTGAGCCGCGACCTTGCGGTAAAGGTCGCCGGAATCCGGCAGGTCATAGAGTCGCACGAGCATGTCGATCATGTGCAGATAAAACGCCGGATCGGTCCGCAGGTGAAGCGCGGAATTTTTGAATTTAGTAGCTAGACCTCATACGATAGGAACGTAAGATACATCCGTATGCAAAGACTCGGCAAGGTAATCGCAGTATCCACCCTATTGATCCAGCCCCTCGTGGCGCAGAAGTGGTATGAAAAAATGGATGTGGGTCCGGCATGGATGAATACTTTCGGGGACTATTTCCACGGGGAAAAACGAATGAGTGCAATCAAAGGCCTTTCGGTGGATCTCGGAGAAGGCTGGCGTGCCCTTTACGATACGGAAACTCTTCGTCTCTCCAGTGTTTACAAAGGCGGTATCGAATGGGGTGGCACCCCTTGGACAGGCGCGCACGGCCGCTTAATGACCATGGGCAACAAGGAAGCCCTTCTCGTGACCGATACCACCTCTGGCTGGGCTGATGAAAGCGGTTCCTTCGATGACAAGCGCGAGATAAAGGGGCACGGCGACATTCCGCATGGTGCACTCACCGGCCATTACCGCCACGGGAGAACCATCGTTCTCGAATACACAGTGAACGGAACCGAGGTCCTAGAGAATCTCGAGCGCTCCGGAGAAACCATCACCCGCTCCTTCAAGTTCGGATCACGAAAAGAAGCCCTTACCCTTGTCGTTGCCGATGAGAAGGGCGCGTTCACCGTTGGTGACGATATGCTTGCCGCGAAATCTGCCGATGGTCTCGGCATCGTTTCCACGGGCGGTGTCAAACTAGCCACCGATCCAAAGAACCTAAATCGCCTTCTCGCGCTGATCCCGAAAGGTGACGGCGAACTCGTCGCACAGATCGCCATAGCAAAAGGTGACAAACCGACCGCGGGCGCGAAACCTGATTTCGCAAAGCTCACCTCCGGAGGCCCTGGCATCTGGACGGAGACAATTACGACCGAAGGCAAAATCTCAGGCAACGACGAAGACACCTATCTCACCGATCTCGTAACTCTCCCTACTGAAAATCCTTGGGACGCGAACCTTCGCTTCGGCGGCTTCGATTTTATCGACGAAGATTCAGCCGCCCTTTCCACATGGAACGGAGATGTGTGGGTCGTCAGCGGACTCAAGGGGGATTGGAAGGAATTCAAATGGCGCCGCATCGCAGCCGGATTGTTCGAGACCATTGGCTTGAAAGTCGTTGACGGGGAAATCTACGTAAACGGCCGTGACCAGATCACTAAGCTCATTGACCTGAACAAGGACGGCGAGACGGATTACTTCAAAGTATTCAACCGCGACGTATATATTTCAGAAAACTTCCACGAGTTCGCTTTTGATCTTCAGACGGACAAGGAAGGCAACTTCTACTTTGCAAAGGCAGCTCCGGTTCGTGGCGGTGGCCGTGGCTTTGACAAGATACTCCCGCATCACGGGATTGTTGCGAAAATTTCCCCTGATGGGAAAAAGTTCGAAGTTGTTGCCACTGGTATCCGCGCACCGGGCGGCATGGGCATCGGCCCGAACGGCGAGATCACCACGGGTGAGAACGAAGGCACATGGCAGCCCAGCTGTAAAATTAACTACGTGAAGGCTGGCGATACGCCCGTATTTTTTGGAACCGAAGATTCCCGCCATTCCCTCACGAGTGCAGCTTATACCCCGCCGCTTGTCTACCTTCCTATGGATGTGGACAACTCCGGCGGCTCCCAGGTCTGGGTTCCAGATTATGCGAAGTTCGGCTTGAAGACCGGCGAGATGATCCACCTCTCCTACGGAAAATCTAGCCTCTTCCGGGTGCTGCCTGTGACAAACAACGGTAGACTGCAGGCTGGTGCAGTGAAGCTCCCGATTTCCCTTCAGTCATCTGCCATGCGTGCGCGTTTTCATAGCGACGGTTCGATGTATGTGCTCGGTTTTCGCGGTTGGCAGACGAATGCGGCAAGTGAGTGCGCCTTCCAGCGTATCCGTTTCAACGCGGAGGTGGGTTTGAATATCCCTGAGAAACTTGATTACACAGAATCGGGTGTGAAACTCACTTTCCCGGTGAAGCTTGATGCCGAGTTGGCAGAGGACGTGACGAGCTATTCCATTCAGCGGTGGGATTATGTGAGGAGTGTGCAGTATGGATCTGGTGAATTTTCCGTGGACAACCCAGACACGGAGGCGATGAAAAAAGCCAAGAAGTCCGAATCGAAAAGGCATCACAAGCGCGACAGTGTGAAGGTAGAATCCGCGAAACTTTCCGGAGACGGCAAGACGGTCGAACTTGTGCTTGAAGGGATGAAGCCTTCGATGTCCCTCAAGGTCGGATACGATCTTGAGGATACGGACGGTGAGATACTCAAGAGCGAGGTGCACGCCACGGTTTACGGAAAATAGGACATATAGGGTTACACAATGCGCAGATTCCTTGCTCTAACAGCCATCATGGTCGGCACCGCGAACGCGGAGCTGACCGCCACTTTTTCCCAGAACGGGAAGACGGACGTCCGCTTGGATAGGATGGCTGCGATTTCTGTGCCGGCAGACCAGCCGGCGACTCCTTTCCTCGAATCCGGGAAATTTGAGGTGGTTTGGACAGGTGCAATCGAGTTAAAGGAAAGGCGTAGGCTTTATTTTTCCTTTGAAGGGAAGGGGAAGGCCAGCCTCACAATAGCTGGCAAAGAAGCGGTGGTTGAAGAGGGGCCTCTCGGGGCGGAAAAATCCAAGCGCCTCCGCCTCAATCCTGGTCTTCACCGGATCGTTGTGAGTTATTCGAGTGCTCAAGACGGCAGTGCCAACTTCCGCCTCTACTGGGAGGAAGAGGGAATGCCACGCCAGACGATTCCTCCAACAGTTTTTAGCACCGAGCCAAGCGATGCTGCGAAGCTCGGGGAATTGCACCGGCACGGAAGGATCGCTTTTACCGAACAAAATTGCGCGAAGTGCCACGCGCCGGAACAAGGTTTCGGCGCGACCCCAATGCCGGAAATCGGTGAGATCGGCCCCATACTCGCAGGTGTGGGCGAGCGTGTGACCGAGCAGTGGTTGAAGAAATGGATGGCTGATCCAAAGGCGCTTAAACCGACTACCCACATGCCGCAGCTTGTCGATCCAACCACGCCGGATGGCCTCCAGAAAGCTTCTGATTTGGCTGCTTTCCTGGCATCTTCGAAAATGGGTCTCCCTGTGTCACCCGCACCGGATGCGTCACTCGCGAAAGAGGGCGGTGTTCATTTCCACGAGCTTGGATGCGTGGCCTGCCATTATCCTGCCGCAGACGGAGCCGGTGGCGATGAAAGCCGTCGGGTGCCTTTGAATAACGTCGACTCCAAGTACCTCCCTGGCCAGTTGGTCGCCTTTTTGAAAAAACCCGAAGCCTATCATCCGTTCACAGGAATGCCGAATTTCCAGATGTCGGATGAGGAGGCGAATTCCATTGCCGCTTTCCTCCGTGCGGAATCGGAAGGAAAGGAAACTGAAATGGACTACGAATTTCCTGCCGGTGATGCCACCCGTGGAGCTGCCGTGGCCGAAAGCCTCCACTGCGGAACTTGCCATCCGGGTCTGCCAGGCGGGGTCTCGACTGCTCCCGGTCTCGATACCATTTTTAAAGCGGATTGGGATGAGAAAGGATGCCTCGCGGAAGGGGATAAGCGCCCGGAACTGCCCGTCCTGAATCTAGGGGGGGGCGATCTCGAAGGGCTTCTTGCGTTTTCAAAGACCGGAACGGATTCTCTGAAGCGTGACAGTTCCTCCGAGTTTGCAAGCCGCCAGATGGAAGCGAAACGCTGTAATTCTTGTCATGCCCTCGACGACGAATCAGCACTCCTCAGCTCCCTCCATAGTACGACGAAAAAGTATGCTGCACACGTCCATGATCTCGACGAGCGAGTGGATCAGTCGCGTCCCCAGCTCACCTTCGTCGGTGAAATGCTCTATACCTCTTACATTGAAGCGATGCTCAAAGGCACGGCGAAGCCAAGACCAAGGCCTTGGCTCGGTACACGGATGCCAGCATTTGGAGCTTACGCTTCACCGCTGGCCGAGGGGCTGTCTCGCCTTCACGGGTTCGAGCCTAGCGGCCCGGCGGAAGTCGAGACCTATCCTGAGCTCGTCGGGATCGGGAAAAGCCTCATCGGGACGGAGGGCTTCGGCTGCACCACTTGCCACGGCATCGGGGATATGGAAGCCACGGCCGCCTTCGAGGTTGGCGCGGTAAATTTCGAACTCGCCCCCCAAAGACTTCGTGAGGGTTACTTCTACCGTTGGATGGATCATCCCGCTGCTGTCATCCCCGGAAGTAAAATGCCGCGATACGCCGATGGCAACAAGTCCCCGCGCGGTGACATTCTGGATGGCGATGCTGGGAAGCAATACGAAGCGATCTGGCAGTGGCTACACACGGAGGATTGAACCCGTGTCGGATGGCGAAGCTATGTCCGCTCATACCTCTCGTCGCGAACGCATCGAGCATCTCTTCGCGGTACTCAGGAAGAACCCTCACGCGCCCTAGTGCTGCGTCACACTTCGATTGAAGGATAGAGGCGTTGGGGTT
>TARA_B110000037_G_scaffold15096_1_pt1 | contig 27542 bp, 16 predicted proteins | sample TARA_B110000037 | Tara Oceans TARA_B110000037 (sample SAMEA4397196) | marine metagenome | biome: Polar Biome; feature: [MIX] marine epipelagic wind mixed layer (ENVO:01000061); material: water (ENVO:00002006), including particulate matter (ENVO:01000060) such as... | depth 10-100 m | reverse complement strand
GGTGATCGTGTTATTGTTGGCGGCGGCGGCGGCGGCGGCGGTCGTGACTATGTAAACGGATGGTGTCAGCCTTGCGGTACTGGTGGAAATGGTGGAATTGGTGGTAGCTTAGTCGGTGGAGATGGAGATGACCCATTTTTTGATCTCGGTGGATTTGGATTAAATCCTGGTTCAGGAGGTAACGGAGGAACTCAAGTAGCAGGCGGTCTTGGTGGAAATGGTCCTGAAGGACCTGACGGTAATAATGGCGTAATTGGAGTTGGTGCAGTTGGTGTACCTGGAAATTTTAGTGTTGGTAGTGGCGGCGGCGGCGGCGGATACTACGGAGGTGGTTCTGGTGCTGGTGCAAACTGGGGTAGTGGTGTTGCAGCTGGCGGTGGTGCTGGCGGATCTTCTTATATTGGAGGTGTTACAGATGCGTCTATGACCGCCGGAATATGTGCTGGTAATGGTGAGGTAATCATAACAATTTTATGTACAGGTTTAACTTATACTGCAACAGCAGAAGAGATTTGCGAAGGCGAAGAAATTACTTTAGACGCGACCTCATTAGGTGGTGGAGTGATAACATGGGATATGGGTGTAACGGACGGAGTGGCTTTTACTCCTGTTGGAGTGGGTGTCATAACATATACAGCAACTAGTTCTGACCCTGAGGATTGCGAATTGGCAGTAGATATTCTTGTTAACCCAAGTCCAGAGGTGACAATTACAGTTGATGATGATGAAATTTGTGAAGGTGAAGAGGTAACATTTACGCAAGGCGGAGATGCAGACACGAATGTTTGGGATCCTGTTGATGTAGTTGATGGCGTACCTTATACACCTGCCGCTTTCGGGCCAATTACTTATACATTAACCGGAACGTTTGATGCAACAGGTTGCGAAACTGTAGCAACAATTGATGTAACAATGCATGAATTTCCAGCAGTTACTGCGGATGTTGATTTTAGCGAAATTTGTCTTGGCGAAGAGGTCGTATTTACAGGAGGTGGAGCAACAACTTATGTTTGGGACCTTGGTGTAACTGACGGTGTTGCTTTTACTCCTGGAGGCTTAGGAACTGTGACTTATACAGTGACAGGAACAGATGACGCAACGGGTTGTATAAACACAGCTACCGTAGATGTTGCTGTTAATGATGTACCTGTTGTAACAGCTTCTGCAGATGCCGTTGAGGTATGTGATGGAGAACTTGTTACATTAACAGGTGGCGGTGCAGTAGATTATACATGGGATTTAGGTGTTACTGATGGTGTGGCTTTTGCACCTCCAATTGGCACTACAACTTATACCGTGGTAGGCGCAACATTTTCAGGTTGTGAGGCTACGGCAACAATAGATATTACAGTGAACCCTCTTCCAATTGTTACTGCTGCTGCAACAGATACTATTATTTGCGAAGGTGAAGAAGTGACATTGACTGGTTCGGGATCTGACACGTATACTTGGGATTTAGGAGTTACGGATGGTGTTCCGTTTGCACCAGTTGGTTTAGGAATAATTACGTATACAGTTATTGGATCAGATGACGTTACCGGGTGTGAAAGTGCAGCAACAATCGATATCGAAGTTGAAGCCTTGCCTATTGTTACCGCATCTGCAAGTGAAACTGATATTTGTGAAGGTGAATCGGTTACTTTAACGGGTGGCGGAACCGATACATACGTTTGGGATATGGGAGCAACTGATGGCGTTCCATTTACACCTGGTACAGTTGGAACGATTGATTTTATAGTGACTGGAACTGACGGAACTTCGGGTTGTGAGAATACAGCCGTTGTTTCTGTAACCGTTCACGAAACCCCGTCGGTTGAGGCAAATGCAACAACTACTGAAGTTTGTATTGGTGAATCGGTGACTTTAACAGGTTCCGGAGCAGCATCTTATACTTGGACAGGCGGTGTTGTTGATGGTGTTTCATTTACACCTGGCGCTATTGGTTCTACAACTTATACAGTTACTGGTACAACGGCATTTGGTTGCACGGCTACTGCAACTATTGAAATTTCTGTGATTGATTGCGAACCTGTTTCACCTGATTTTATTATGCCAAATCCACTGTGTGTAGGAGATTGTATTACAATAATGGATGCAAGTACCGGCGGAACCGTTGTTTCTTGGGATTGGGACTTTGGTGGAGCAGTTGATCCGACAACATCTACAGATCAAAATCCAGAAATTTGTTTGACAACGGCAGGATCATATATGGTTCAATTAACTACAACAAGCGCAACGGGTGCTAATGAAACGGTCTCAGTAGTATTGGTTGTAAATGTCAATCCTGCAATGAGCGCAGCGAATGATACTATTATTGATTTAGCCGGACAGGCAGTTCTCGTAGCTAGTACTATTTCATCTGGTTCTTTCGTTTGGATTCCTTCTGATGATGTAGATTGTCCAACTTGCCAATTCACAACGGCAAGTCCGCAAGAAAGTACAACGTACACGGTTAATTTTATTAATGATAATGGTTGTAAAGCCTCAGACACAGTTATGGTATTAGTGAACTTTGTTGAAGGAGTGGGCGTGCCAACTGGTTTCTCTCCAAATGGAGATGGTAATAATGACGTGCTTTTCGTAAAGGGCTACGCTCTTGATGCTATGCACTTTGTTGTTTATAACAGATATGGTGAGGTAGTTTTTGAAACAACTGAGCAAAGCATTGGATGGGACGGAACCTACAGGAACCGAGATGAGAATCCGGGCGTGTATACTTGGGTGTTGCATTACGAATTCTTAAACGGAAAGTCGGGAGTTCAAAAAGGAAATACAACACTAGTGCGTTAATCTTTCAATTATTTAGGGTATAATTTCCGCCGTTCTTATTGTCGTAACCAAAAGCCTTGTATCTGCTTATACGTATTATAAAACCTGTGAATTATGAAGAGACTTTTCCTCATGCTTGCGATAATCGCGGCATCTACTAATAGTTTTGCCCAATACTCTAAATTAGAAAATGTTCCTGGGCGCTTTTGGCGAGATTTCAATATCTATCCTAAAACAAGTATACCAGCAGATGGACAAGAATTGATTAAAGCCAATTATGTAAAAAAGAGGGAAAAAACGGCTTATTATAAAGGCATTCCCTCCACTGCTGTTAAGCATATTGATACCGACGGAAAGATCATTCGAATAGAGTATTCAAAAAAAGAATACAAAAGCACTGCAATGTTAAAATATACGGATTTTGGAAAGATTAAAGAAGTAGAAAAAAAGAATAGTAAGGGTCAGATTTCAAAAACAACTTATGAATGTCATTCTAAAAATAGATTAATTAAATCGGAGTCTGCTGATTTTAAAAAAGATTACTCTAAATCTGAAGTGGCATGCAACGAATTTGATAAACTAAGTTATCGAAAACACCTTGATAAAAACACGGATACGCCTGACAAAGAATTGCGCTATTCTTATCATGAAAATGGAGATAAAAAAGAGACAAATTATTACGTAAAAGGAAAACTAAAACACACTTGGCTGTTTGAATGTAAACCAGAGGGTGAGTTAATCAATGTGAAGGATAAAGGGACTAAAACCCTGCATTATAAAAAGAAAGGGAAGGTTAATTATACCAACCTCTATCACGTTGGCGAACATGGTAAACCTTTAAAAACTCAAAGCACGGGAAATAGATGGGGGAGTAAATCCATCTACACTTATAATGAAAATGACTTGATCGTTTCAAAAATTTGAATGTTCGGCAAAAGAACATATATTGATGAATACAATTATGAATACTATTGATTTATAAAAACTGTCCACTAATAGTGGGCAATTTAACATCTAATTTTTGTGCGCATAGCGAATTATTCTCTATTTAAAATGCTCAAAAATAATCTTGCCTTTCGCAAATCCAATTGCCTTTATCAATTCGTCCATTGAGGCTTCTTTAACGTATTTCACAGATTTAAAATGTTTAATTAAATCGGTAGACGTTTTTTCCCCTATGCCAGTTATTGTGGTCAATTCTGTTCCTAAGGCATTTTTACTCCTTTTATTTCGGTGATGCGTAATTCCAAAACGGTGCGCCTCGTTTCTTAAGTGTTGAATTATTTTTAATGATTCTGATCGTTTGTCAATATAAACGGGAATCGAATCGCCTGGGAAATAAATCTCCTCTAATTTTTTAGCAATACCAATCACCGTAATTTTACCACGCAAGCCAAGTTTGTCAATACTGTTCATGGCGGAGCTTAATTGACCCTTCCCACCATCAATAATTACAACTTGGGGCAAAGACTCACCCTCTTCTAAAAGGCGCTTATATCTGCGGTAAACCACTTCTTCCATTGAGGCAAAATCGTCTGCGCCAACAACGGTTTTAATGTTGAAATTGCGATAGTCCTTTTTACTTGGTTTTCCATTCTTAAAAACGACACAAGCCGCAACAGCATTTGTCCCGTGAAAATTCGAGTTATCAAAGCATTCGATATGAACTGGCCATTCTTTTAGCCGCAAATCCTTCTTCATTGTTTCCATGATTCGCTCCACATGCCGTTCAGGATTTACTAACTTCTCTTGCTTATGCTTTTCAATCATAAAGAACGTCGCATTTCGCAATGACAAATCGAGCAACGCCTTTTTTTCACCACGCTGTGCATATGTGAATTTTAAATCTGGGAATGATTTTCCAAATTTTATGTCTGTAATTATTTCTTTCGTTTCATCTCCATAACGTTCGCGCATATCAATAAGCACAAAGGGCATTATTTGTTCGGGGTTTTCTTCTAATTTCTTTTTAACCTCAATGGTATGTCCATGTATGATTGCCCCATTACTAATTTTAAGAAAATTCACATAGGCCGACTTGTCATCCTCCTTTAAAGTAATCACATCAACATTATGAATTGTTGGGCTCACCACCGCAGATTTAGAATAATAATTCTGCAAATTATGAATCTTATTTTTTACTTCTAATGCAGCTTCATAATTCAAATCCGCCGAAAATTTCTCCATCAAAACTTTCATTTCCCTAATCACAGAATGCACATTCCCTTTCAAAATATTTGTGATTTCATCAATGTACTTTTGATACTCGGCTTCGCTTTGTTTGTCCTCACATGGTCCTTTGCAATTGCCAATGTGATATTCCAAACAAACCTTATAATTCCCTTTTTTAATCGCTTTTTCTTCCAAATTTAAGCGGCACGTGCGCAATGGATAAACGTCTTTAATTAAATCCAAAAGCGTATACATCATTTTTACAGAAGCATATGGGCCATAATATTTAGATCCATTTTTAATGACCCGCCGAGTTGAAAATATTCGGGGATAGGCTTCATTCGTTACACAAATCCAGGGGTATGTTTTATCGTCTTTGAGCTGAATATTGTACTTGGGCATGTACTTCTTGATCAGATTATTTTCCAAAAGAAGGGCGTCCATTTCCGTGTCAACCACCAAGTATTTTATCTCGACAATTTTACGAACAAGAATATAGGTCTTCCCATTTTGCTGAGATTTATTGAAGTAAGAGGAAACCCTTTTTTTAAGATTTTTCGCCTTTCCAATATAAATGATCACATTATTTTTATCATAGTATTGATAAATTCCCGGGCTGTTCGGAATATGTTTTATCTTATCGCGGAGGTGCTCAAACATCAGTACAAATTTAACCCTAAATTTTCAAATTTTCTGGAATCAGAGGCATAGATAATAGTTGCCGTTTAATGAGGGGTAATTTCCTAATGATTGGTTATGTCTGCACAGTTGAGTATATTTGTTCGGAATAAATTTAAAATTATGAAAAATGCAATTGCAGTTTTAGTTAGCTTATTATCATTTGCCGCTTTTGGGCAAGATTTTCACCGTTGCTATACGCATGAAGCCATGCTAGAGCAGGAGGAGAGAACGCCTGGTTATATTGGTCGAGTAGATGATATTTTTGAGCGTGCAAAGCATTTTGAGAGTCAAGATCGTGAGGATGTTTATACGATTCCAGTGGTGGTGCACATTGTGTATAATACAGAGGAAGAAAACTTGGCGGATAGTGTAATTTTTAATCAAATTGAAAGTTTAAATGCAGACTATAGAAGGCTGAATGAGGATGCCGAAAACGTGCGAGATACCTTTAACACCATTGTAGGAGATACCTTTATTGGGTTTCAATTGGCTTCTTTTGATCCTTCTGGAAATCCAACGAATGGAATTACCAGAACGAATACAGATGTAGAATCATTTTTCAGTCTTGCTATGTCACCTGCGGAGGGTGTTAAGTTAACGTCAGAAGGCGGAATTCATCCATGGGATCAAAGCAGATATTTGAATATTTGGGTATGTGACATGTCTGTTTTTGGAACAGTATTTTTATTGGGTTATGCTACGCCTCCAGACGGGTTACCGCATTGGCCAGAAGGCGCTACGGATGGATTGGCAGATGGTGTTGTTGTCCAATATGAAGCATTTGGAAGCAATAATCCAAACCCATTAATTGCTGGTGGAGCGGAAATTGATGTGCGTGGAAGAACAACTACGCACGAAGTGGGTCATTACTTAGGATTGAGACATATTTGGGGAGATGGTGATTGCTTAGAGCAGGATGGTGTGGATGATACGCCCAACGCCGAGGATCAATCTGGAAGTTGTGATCTTGAAAAAAACACGTGTTTGGATGACATTGCTGATTTAGGAGACTTGCCTGATATGGTTGAAAATTATATGGATTATTCTCCTGAAACCTGTCAAAACTCCTTTACACTCGGCCAAGTTGGAATCATGCGTGGTGTGCTCGAAATAGAACGATTTGATCTTGTAAACGATAATCCTGCCTTAGGGATTAATTCGGATCAATTGAAGCTGGCAAACTTTAAGCTTTATCCAAATCCTTCACCAGGAACCGTACAATTTTCTGTAACAAATTCAGATGAAAACGGAATTTCAAGGATTGAGGTATTAAGTGAAACGGGACAATTTGTCCAATCAATGCAATTGTCTGCTGGAACTTCATCTACAGAAATAGAAGGATTACCCAGAGGGATTTACCTTGTAAGATTGACGAACGAAACTGGAATTCGCACAGAGAAATTGGTGATTTTATAAGATCAATTACATGCGCACAACAAAGTCATCTACTGAGCGACGCACTTTTTTATTCTTTGCATTGGCATCATCATTTGATCGGTAACCGATTGGAATGGTGAGTACTGCACTTAGATTTAATTCATCTAAGCCCAACTCTTTGTTATAGTCTTTGGCTTGAAATCCTTCCATTGGACAAGAATCAACCTTCATGAAAGCTAGCGTATTCAATAAGTTTCCAAGCGCAATATAAACTTGTTTATCCATCCATATACCAAGTGCTTCATCAGTCATGTCAGCTATTGATCCTAACATCATTTTTTTAAATCCATCTAAATTTTCTGCTGGAATATTTCTGGTATTGGAAATGTTTAAGATATAATCCTCTATATGCCCTGGATCAACGGTTATTTCTCGGCATAAAATCAGCAGATGTGAGGCGTCAACTACCTGTTTTTGCCCATAAGAATATGGTAAAAGAGCATTTCTTTTTTCAGGATCATCAATTACAATTATTTTCATTAATTGTAATCCGTATGAAGTAGGCGTTAACCTCACTGCATGCAAGATCGTTGATAATTGATCTTCTGTTAGTTTTTTTGATACATCAAATTGTTTGGTTGCGTATCTTGAATAAAGTGCATCAATAATCTTCTTTTCCATTCCTTTTCTTTTTCGAACCAATTAAATAATAGTGCAAATATATGTTGTATAACAACTATTTCAGCAATTTGTTAAACATGTCTTAATAAAAAACAATGAAATTTAGAATATTTACGGCAAACATAGCGTTCACCTATTGAGATTTAACTTATATTTGTTCGTTATCAAAATTAAAAAATTAGAATGACAGATTTGGTAAGATATTCTGACAAAGACCTTGAAGAATTCAAAGAATTGATTGAAGCGAAATTGGTTGAGGCGCAAATGGATTTGGATTTATTACGTGGTCAATTAGATCATAGTGACGACCATGGAACTGATGATACTGGAAGATCATTTAACATGATGGAAGATGGTTCTGAAACCATGTCACGTGAAGAAATGGCGCAATTAGCCGTTAGACAAGAAAAATTTATCCAGAATCTAAAAAACGCATTGATTCGAATTAAGAACAAGACTTACGGTATTTGCCGTGTTTCTGGTAAATTAATTCAGAAACAACGTCTAAAGCTAGTACCGCATGCGACACTGAGTATCGAAGCGAAACGAGCGCAAGGTTAAGGAAACGGTTTGGGTAAAAAAATCATCATCTTAATTGGAGTTATCTTGCTCCTTGATCAAATCATTAAAATTTGGGTTAAAAACTCAATGGAACCTAACGGCACAATTGGTGTTATAGATGGTTTTTTCCAATTGCATTATGTAGAAAATAGAGGCATGGCTTTTGGCGCAACTTTAGGCGCTGGAGCTGGGCCAAAATATGTGTTATCATTATTTCGTTTAGCTGCAATTGTTGGAATTGGGTGGTATATTCTTAAACTTATCCGAGAAAACACCTCCCCTAAAGGATTAATTATTGCCGTAGGTTTAGTTTTTGCCGGGGCTACTGGAAATTTAATCGACGGAATTTGTTACGATCTTTTTTGGGAAGTTGAAGAACTTCGCCCTAATGGGTTTTTATTAGGCAGTGTGGTTGACATGTTTCAGTTTACCTCTGTTTGGCCTACATGGATGCCAATTGTTAATCTCAATCTACCAGATTTTTTAGGCGGAGCAAACCTAATAGGTATAAAACCAGGCGATTTAATTTTTGGTGCGATTTGGAACTTGGCGGATCTTTCAATTTCAATTGGAGTTGGTCTAATCATTTTCCGTTATCGTAGGTTTTTCAGAAAACCGACGACAAAAAAGAAGTCGGATGAAACTGGCCCGCCTCCTCCACCAGTGCAAGAGGAAGAAGCTGTGACTGCAGTTCCAACTGCCGAGTAAACTACAATAAATTTTCTAAAAATGAAATAAGCGCCGCCTCGTTAGGTGAGGTTAATGTATGCAGTTTAAATGCGGTATTGTAATCTTGTATGGCCTTTTCCGTTGTTTTCCCCATGGCAATAATTTGGGTGTCTTTCGCAATTTTGTTCGTTTGAATAAAGCTATTAAAGTTTGAAGGACTTGTGAATAGGATCACATCAAATTTTTCACGGAGTTTGTGCAGTTGGTCTAAAGTTTTGTAGGTAATGAGTTCTTTCAGCTTTTTTGGATTGATTTCATTCACTATGCTGCGCTTTGAAAGATTTCCAAGGGGAAAAAAAACGAGGGAATTATCTGTTAATAATCCATTAAATTTTTGACCAATTCGTTCAGGTTCATCAGTCGATTCTCCTATAAATTCATGGTTTAATCCCGCCTCTTTTAAAACTAAAGCCGTGCCAGTTCCTAAGGCGGCAATCTTGTTTGCATGAATTGAATAGTGTCTCAAATAACTACTTGCTCCTTTAGGTGAACTAAAGAATATCCAATCCGTTGGTGGAATTTTTAGCCCAACTATCGCCTCAACTTCAATAAAAGGCACTTGTTTTAGTTGAATATCACGATCGGCACACCACCGCTCAATTGCCTTATAGGAGCCTGCTTCTCGCGTAAGGAGTATGGACTTAATCGTTGACATGTTTTAAATCTTCAACAATTTTTTCAGCCATGCCCTCTAGTTCATAAGTGTCATACTTAGTTATGTTTGCAGATGAAGATTGGTCTGGCGCGTAACTGACATGAATGTTCCAATTCTTCTGGTTTTCTTCCGCATATACACCCAAAGGTAATTGACATCCACCTGCTAATAACTGAAGTACTTTGCGCTCAACGCCAATTGCAGCAGCAACATCTTTATGGTTCAATTTGGTTATTACGGCGTTTAATTCAGTGTCGTTTGATCTTATTTGTAAACCTAAAACTCCTTGCGCTGGTGCCGGTACAAATTCGTGTGGGTCTAACTCAACACAATGCAAATCCGATAAATCGAGTTCAAGCCTTTTTATTCCTGCAGTGGCTAATATGATAGCATCATAATCACCTGAGCGCAGTTTATTAATTCGTGTAGGCACATTGCCCCGCAAATCTTTCAATTGTGCATCTGGTCGAATGCGCATCATTTGCGATTTTCTTCTTGCAGACGAAGTTCCAACTATTGGATTTTCTTTCAGCTCCAGCAACGCTTCAGGATTAACTGAAGATTTTAATACGAGAAGCTGATCGGTTGGATTTTCACGATAAGAAACGGCGCCTATCCTTAAGCCATCAGGTTGAGTTGTTTCAAGATCTTTATGGGAATGCACGGCTAAATCAATTTCTTTGTTCAGCAAGGCATCTTCAATTTCTTTTGTGAAAAATCCTTTCCCCTCTATTTTATCAAAGCTTAAGTCTTGAATTTTATCCCCTTTTGTGACAATGATTTTTAGCGAGACGGCATGACCTAATTTTTCAAGCGCATCCTTTACAAAATTTGCTTGCCAAAGCGCTAAGTCACTCCCTCTTGAACCAATTGTTATCTTCATTGCGTTTATTTTTTCGTCAACATGTTTTTTGCCATAATCATAGGAACGCTTACGTATTTTTTTTCCATATAATTTAAAATTTTATTGAGTACGACTTTTGATTTGTCATCCAATTCATCCATGTCTCTAGCAAAAACCTCGTCAACGGCAGTTTTTCGTATCTTCTTCACGTGATTTGGAATGTCACGCATTTTAAGCTCAATTTGCCGCATTTCAAAGGTGAACTTAAATTCCTCTAGGGCCTCAAATATAATTTGGCGCACCTTTAACAATTCTTTACGGCGTTCTAGCAAGTTTTTTTCTGAAGTTTTTTTCAATGTTTCAACAGAAATATAATTCACTGAAAAAGCCTTGTAAACACTTTTTTCCACATCATTCGGAATGGCTAAATCAATAATGTGTTTCTGTTTAGTGTCAGGTAAAATAGCGTTGTAAATATCTTTTGTTAGCACTGTTCCTGCAGCTCCTGTGCATGAAACAATTACATCAAAGCCATTTTTATGGGCTGACAAATCTTTCAGTGCATATCCCTCAGCACCATATTTATTCGCCAGTTTTTTCGCATTTTCTACAGTGCGATTAAACACTACAAAGTTGCGATAACCATCTTCCTCAAAAAATTTACACATGTTCTGATTTGTAATTCCAGAACCAATTATTAGGATGCGCGCATTTAATGGAATTGACCTTTTCATCAATTCGCGGTAAGCCAATGATACTACCGAAACGGATTTTTCGGCAATTGATGTATCAGTATAAACCTTCTTGGCAGTTTCAATCGTATGTCTAATAATTACGCGCAACGTATCTCCGGAGAAACCAGTTGCTTTGGCAAAATTATAAGCGTTTCTAACCTGCGAAATAATTTCACGTTCGCCCAGCACCATAGAGTCTAAAGAGGAAGCTACTTCGATTAAGTGATTCACGGCGTTTATTCCATTCCACGTTCTGGCTTTCTTTCGAATGGATTCGACATAGGTTTCATCCCAGTCTGAATTGAAATTACGCACAAATTCACTGATAAAGTTTTCGGGTAACGCATCAGTGGTCACAAAAATGAACTCCACACGATTGCAAGTAGACAAGTACATGATTTCGGTTAGATGCAAGGCTTCTTTCAAAGCACCCATCTTGGCTGGAATTTCATCTTTTTCAAGGTGAAATTGCCCTAGTTTTTTTAATCCGATCCCGGCGTGCGTAAATGCTATTATATTGAATCTTTCCAATTTGTTTTATTAAGGTGACAAAAGTCTACATTTCGAAGCCCTACTTTGTCATAAAAATGTCATAGAACTTGTGAACTGACAATTGTCGTTGATTTAATTTAATTATGATACCCGCATTCTTTTCATTTCTAAGATCTAAAAATCCGTTTAATAAATAAACATGTTTATTGAGTACACAAAACGACCATTAAACCAGTTTATTACCGTTTATCCTTCTTATTTAGCTTAGATTGATAAAAAATTAAGTAGTTAAAACCCCAATTTTACATATGTCTAACAAAGTATCAAGTCACTTATTTGAACTTATAAAAAGTTTAAACAAGTCGGAAAAACGTTATTTTAAGTTGTTTTCTTCTCGGCACACAATTGGAGAAGAAAATGGATATTTGAAGCTTTTTGATTTTATTGACCGAATGGAGACCTATCAGGAAGATCTGATTTTTATGCATTTTAAAGGACAGGCTTTATTGAACAAATTTTCCATTACCAAAGCGCGTCTATATAGTAATATCCTTAGAAGTTTGGATTCTTTTAATGCCAACACCTCCCATGATGCGCAGTTGTATCGTTCCATTCACTGTTCTGATATATTGTACGATAAAGGCCTTTATAAGCAATGTGAAAAACTACTAAAAAGTGCCGAAAAACAGGCGAAGAAATATGAGCGTTTCAATCTTCTTTTAGAAATCAAACAAAAGCAAAAAAAGTTAATAGAAAACGAGCTGTACACCGAGATTAAGGCGGTGCAAATAACAAAGATGTTTGAAGAGGAAAAAACCTTGATTGATGAAATAAAAACGTATCATCAATTGTGGAATATAAAGAGTTTGCTTTTTCAGGAAATTAACATCAAAGGAAATGTACGTAATGAGCAAGACACTCTAAAATTGAAGGAATTGGTAGATCGGATTTCTAATATTAATGTAAAAAACTATTCAACTAAAATTAATTACCTCTATAATCACATCTACGGCGCGTATTATTTTTCGGTGAATGATTTAGAGTGTTCTTATCACCATTTGCAGGCAAACGTTAATTTGTTGGAGGATGATTCCACTACTTTTAAGAACCGCCCAAATTTATATTTTTCCGTACTAACGAATATTATTTATATCTCAACTCGTCTCAAAAAATATGATGAGGCTGAAGAATATTTGTTTAAATTGAAGCGGTTATCTTCAGATGGAAAGAGCCAAAAGACATTGGATTTAGACATCAAGTATTTCTCTAGTTCATCTAGTTTAGAACTCTTTTTATTGATTGAAAAAGGAGATTATCATAAAGCCGAGGAACTCGTTTCACAAATTGAAGAGGCTTATCGATTATATGGTGACCACATTAATAGTTTGCGCAAAGCTTATATTGATTTTAAAGTCGGCATCATTTATTTGTCCATTGGTGAATATTCGAAAGCCTTAAATTGGATTAATAAGGTATTGAATGAAAGCAAGATTGATCAAAAGCAGGATATTTATTGCTTTGCACAATTGATTAATTTGATTTTGCATTTTGATTTGGACAACAGTCGCTTTTTGCCTTACGCCATTAATTCAACTAAGCGTTATTTAAAAAACAAAAAACGCATTTATGCTTTTGAAGAGTTGTTTTTGAAATTGATTACTCGAATGGCAAAGTCGGATGGATTCTTTGATTTAGAAGAAAAATTAATGCCTATTGAAAAGGAATTAATTGAGTTAAAGGCTGACCCTAAAGAACAAGTTGTTTTTGAATATTTCGATTTTCTAACATGGGTGCAAAGCAAGTTAAAGCGCAAAACCTTTATGGAGCTTAAAAAAGAAGCATTCAACTTGGCGAGCTAATCATTGAATAGAATACGAGGCTTTTTCTAACCCTTTCTCATATACAGTCGAATCCAAAAGGGCAATTATTTTTTGGGTCAACAATGCGATCGCCCTTGGGCAACCCAAGTGTTTCATGATTAACAAAGTCCTCCTTTGGTGGCACAATCCCTTCACCGTTTGAGGATACTAAGGTCGTTAGTGAGTCTGTCGAGCTATCGAAGTGCCCGAGTTGCCAAAAACTCCTTCACCCACTCTTAAATTAGAATACCTTGGGTCCTGAATAACGCCCAGTTTTTCCATATACTCCGCTTCAATAGTTACGCAATCAAAATCAGAAATAACTTTGCCTTTAACCTTGTAAATTCCTTTTCCTCTAAACGGATATTTCTTCGCAATATCTGGAAAATGAACGGTGTCTAACCATTCTCCCTCAGCATCCAAAAAAGCCCCAAAAAACATTTTGTCTTGCCTGCTTGTTGTGTTGTTTTTAGAGTGAATTAGATAACCTTTTACCCAAACGGTGGCATTCTGATGTTGAAGCAAGTCCTTTGCTAAAATGACTTCGGTTTCGTCGGCTGTTGAAATACTGAAAGGACTGTAAAGAGGAAAACCAAGAATTTCCATTTGATCAAAAGCATCCTCTTCCCAAGAGCTGCATAAAGGGGGAATGATGAATTCCACTTTTTCCACCCTAAAAAAATCGGGCGTAAATTTCACCTTGGCGGTCTCTTTTGAAATTTTGAGGTGAGCTTCCCACATGAGTGTGCGTTTATTTTTAAGCGTAAAACGAAACGCGTCAATTCGAATCAAAATGGCAATTTGTTCTAATGAAATAGGAAGCCGATCAATAAATTCATCAAAATCTAAAAACGGGCCATTTTCCATTCTTTCGACTAAAATTTTCCGTGCCGTTTCTGATCCAAAGGCATGTAATAAATGAAAACCGATATAAATATCTTTTCCGTAAATCCAGGTGTTTTGTAGGCTTTTATTGACACAGGGAGGATGAATTTCCGCACCATATTTTCGGGCCTCATAAATATAGAGTTCCGTTCGGTAAAAACCGCCGTAATTATTGATGGTAGCCACCATATATTCTAAAGGATAATAGGCTTTTAAAAAAAGACTTTGGTAACTTTCCACCGCATAGGATGCCGAGTGTCCTTTAGCGAAAGCATAACCCGCAAAGCTTTCGGTTTGTCGCCAAACCTCGGCGGTAAGTTCATACGAATGTCCTTTTTCCGCACAATTCGCGAAAAATTTGGACTTCACCTGCTGGAATTCTTCTCTTGAACGATATTTCCCAGACATGCCACGACGCATTTTATCGGCTTCACCTAATGTTAAGCCAGCAAAATAATGCGCCACTTTAATGACGTCTTCTTGATAAACCATTACACCATAAGTTTCGGGCATAAGTTCCAATAAAACGGGATGCGCCTCTTTCCGTTTTTCAGGATGCCGATACCGTTGAATATAGGTTTGCATCATTCCTGATTTTGCGACGCCAGGACGAATAACAGAGCTAGCCGCAACTAAGCCTAAATAATTATCAACCTGGAGTTTTCGCAATAACATGCGCATGGCCGGTGATTCAACATAAAAACAACCCACGGCTTCTGCATTTCGTAAAATATGTTTGATTTTTTCATCCGTTTTAAAGCGGTTAATGTCATCAATATCAATGGTGGCGTCTGTAGGAAGGTTGTGTTGTACAATTTGCAAGGCCTCTTTTATTTTTCCTAACCCACGTTGACTTAAAATGTCAAATTTGTATAAACCTACATCCTCACAAACGTGCATATCAAACTGGATGGTGGGAAAACCTTTTGGCGGCATAAATGTAGCTGTGAAATGGCTAATGGGCTTTTCAGAAATTATAATTCCGCAGGAATGGATGCTTAAATGACTTGGAAAACCGTGAATGTATTTGCCATATCTTAAAACTAAATGAGCCAAATGTCCACTGTCAAATGAAGTGGTGTAGCCCCTGATTAACTGGTCCATTTCAGATTTGGGCAGACCAAAAACTTTACCCAATTCTCGAATTACAGCACGGTATTGAAATGTATTATAAGTAGCTACGAGTGCCACATTATTGAACCGCTTAAAAATATAGTCTGTAACGTCATCACGATCGGTCCATGAAAAATCAATATCAAAATCGGGGGGATTGGTTCGGGAGAGGTTAATGAAGCGCTCAAAATAGAGATCTAATTCTATGGGGTCAACATTTGTAATGCGCAGCAAATAGGCAATTACACTGTTTGCGCCACTTCCTCTTCCAACATAAAAATAACCTTTTCCACGGGCGTAGGTAACAATGTCCCAATTCATTAAAAAGTAAGAAACAAAGCCCATTTTTTGAATGGTGTCCAGTTCATTTTTAATGCGTGAAATAATTTCATCTGTTGATTTGGGGTAGCGATATTCAAGTCCCTCTGCGCATAGTTTTTTTAACAGAGCTAAGTCTCCCTCGGCGGTTCCGGTATATGTTTTTTGGTTTTGTGGTTCGGCGTTTTCTGAAAAATCAAAATCAATTTCGCTGGAATCAATAATATATTGGGTGTTTTTTATAACTGCTGGAAAATCTTCAAAGGCAGCAATCAATTCAGCTAGAAGAATGATTTTATCGTGATCGCGGGCTTGCTCTGAGGGCGGTAATTTGCTTAATAATGTGTTATTGTCAATTGCGCGGAGTAAACGGTGGGCATTAAAGTCGCGCTTATTGCGAAAAGTAACGGTTTGTAGCATCACATATTTGGAGGTATCCATCTTTTTCAATCGAATATAATCTAGATCACGCGGAGAAATTCCCACGTATTCGTTCGCTTTTAATTCCCACACTTTGTTTTTTTCAAAGGGGTAAACGATAAAGGCATTTTCGAAGTGGGGCGCCGTGTATTCTAGTTTAGTAACTCCATGCAAAACAGCGGTTAAATGAGCGTTTAAATTTTTAAATCCTTCATTATTTTTTGCAATGGCAACATAATATTGTTGTACACCTTTTCTAAAATCAATTCCTACAATTGGACGGATGTTAAATTTGGGAGCGATTCGAATAAATTCGAGACAGGCTGAGGTGGTATTAATATCAGTTAAAACTAGAGCTGAAGCGCCGTTTGAACTGGCTAATTCTAGCAAATTTTCGGGGCTAAAGGTACCGTATCGCAAACTGAAGTAGGTGTGCGTATTCAAATACATATGAATTAAAATGATTAGATTTTAATCATAAAGGTATTAAAAATTAATCAATTTAACACGGCATTTTTTCCGAATAATCTCCTTTGGATTTCAAAAAACGCTAAGTTGTTGGGATGGGTCTAATGTTTCGAGCTAACCTAAATCTTTTAACACCATGCGTGCCGTGTGACGTGATTTTTGCTCCAGCATGACATCTTTACCTACCGTAAGACGATCAATTGTTGGTTCGTCATAATGCCTAATGGTCACCAGTTCAAGGTTGGAATTGTATTTCACTAAATAGTCTTCTTGGAAAAAATCGACTAATTTTTTCAAGTTGATTTTTGAATGATCCACTACAAATGAAAAACTCACCGCCGAGTTCTGCATTAAGCTGACACGAATTTTTTCGGTGTTTAAATATCCAAAAATTCGCGCTAAATTTTCTTCAACAATGAACGAAAAATCACGCGGTGTTAATGAGATTAAAGTTTGGTTCATTTTGAATATGAATGACGGAATATTGTCATCAAATGCAAGTGATTCTTGTATGATTGAACCAGGTTCATTCGGATTGATAAACGATTTAATGTGCAACGGAATTGTTTTTCGCTTGAGTGGCTGAATCGTTTTTGGGTGAATAACGGACGCGCCAAAATAAGCCAATTCAATTGCTTCTTTAAAGGATATTTTTTCCAATAAAACCGTATTGTCAAAATATTTCGGATCGGCATTGAGCATACCCGGAACATCTTTCCAAATAGTAACATCTTCCGCGTTTAAACAATAGGCAAAAATCGCAGCCGTAAAATCTGACCCTTCTCTGCCAAGTGTTGTAGTTTTTCCTCCTATTTCATGTCCTATAAATCCTTGTGTTATAGCAATGCGATTTCCGTTCTCGAAAACAGAATTAATTTCTGCTTGAATCAAATTTTCAGAGATTTCCCAATCCACTCTTCCTTCTCTCCAACGGTCATTTGTTCGAATCAATTTTCGTGCATCTACCCAAGTAGATTTGAAATTCTCGCTTTGTAAATATTCATTTATAATTTTGGTAGAAAGAACCTCTCCAAAAGAAATGATTTGGTCATATTCAAAATCATAATCGCCAAAAGGTTGACAACATTTATCTGATAACTGATTAAATATAGCAGAAATCTCAGTTAAAAATGATGTGTTTTGATTTAGTCCTAATCCTTGAATAATCTCTAAATGAAAGTCTTTTAATGCAGAGATAAGGGTTTCAATTTCGTCTTTATTTCCTTTTGAAAAGGCTTCAACAATTCCTTCTAAAGCATTGGTAGTTTTCCCCATAGCAGAAACCACAACAACCAACTGATCATCTTCATGCAAGCGTAATATTTTACCCACATTAATAACCGAATTAAAGTTTTTTACCGAAGCACCGCCAAATTTAAAAATTCGCATTTCTAATTTTTTTACGAAAATAGCAGGTTTGAAAATACTTTTTACAATAAAATGGGGCATTTATATTATTTATCACATATAAGCTATTATTTGTTCATTATTCAGGCTCAAACCCATGCTTAATCCAAGATAATTCGAATAAGATTTTTATATTTATGCCTTGAAAAAGAGTGAATTGGGTATTATTTAATTACCCAAGGTTTTGACGAGTAATTAAAAGAATGCAGAATTTTAACAATTCTTGTCACCTTTTAACGATTCTTTTCGTTTAAAGGACAAGTGTATAACTGAATAACCCCCAACAATGATAAAAACTATGAATTTAGGAAAAGTATTCACCTTAGTAGTTGGATTATTTTTTTCGCCCGCAATTTTATTTTCGCAAGAAATTTGTGACAATGGAATGGATGATGACGGAGATGGATTGGTCGATTGTCTCGACCCTGATTGTATTGATGATGAAGACGCCTGTCCAGCATTCGGTTTCCCGGGAAGTTGTTTGCCAATTGGATATATTCCAGATATTACAGGAACAGACGGAGGATTTAAAGAAGGGGGGACTACCGATGATGTAACCATTCCAATTCCTGCTTCAACAAATCGTGCTTCATTAATCATTCAAGGGGTTTACCAACAAGCACCTGTAGATGCCTTAACTGGTGTTGATGATTTGAATCATGCACAGGAAAGAATCGTTTGGGGGCGTGTTGAATTGGATTTAGATAATGGCGAATCTTCAGGTTGGGTAGAATATTCGGTTAACAATCATGAATCAAAAAGATTTTCATGGGTAGATCAATCCATGGGACCAGATTATACAGATACGTATACTAGAGTTGGGCACGACTTTGCGGAACTTCCAGATTTTGAATTTGTTTTTGATTATACTGCTGATGATATTATTATAGGTTGTTCAGAGGCAGATGTTGACATTTCGTATTACTCTATTTTTTATGGAAATTTTGACAGCCAAAGTTTGACAAGTACTCCTGGCGCGGATCCAACTCAGTATCCGGTTTATTACGACGCAGGTATTGATCCTGTAAATTTAATTGCTGAAGTTGACCTTTTAACAGGAGATGATGCACCTGATTATTTACAGATTAGAGCAATCGGAATTAACCAAAATAGATACGGGAACAGTGGTATTTTGGTTCAGGATACGCGTGAAGAAGCTATGTCTATCAAATACATTATTATTGATATGGCAACCATGACGGCTTCTGGAAATTTAACCGTTAATAATGGTAATATCCCAGATATGAATACCTCATTCACATTCTCTGATTATGATGTAACTAGTGGTGATCCAATTACTGCAGACGCTACGTTATTGGGGGATAGTGAAGGTAATATAACACCGCCAAATCAAATTGCCATCTGTGACATGACACTTGAAATTGTCGTTGATCAATTGATCATGACGCGAAGTGATGTCCATGGCGCCGATTTTAATGAAATTTATTATGTAGAATTTTTACGTTATTCAGATCAGCCATATACATCAAGTTTCTATTTAACTCAAAATGCGTATCAAGGACCAGATGAACTTGGTTTTGATCCAGGAGGTTCTGATGATGGTGTAAGTGTAGATGGTTTTGTGGATTTTATAATTCCTCCTGGAAGTAAAAGAGGCTATTTAGAGATTAGAGCAAATGGATTGTGGAGCCCATGGGATCTTTCAGCTTATGAAGGTCCAGCGCCAACAAATACAAATCGGACCAACGGAAACCAAATGTATGCATTTACAGAGGTTAATTTTGATTTAGAAGAAACTACAGGATATTTTGTGACCATTACAACTTCAACACAGCAGCAATTGTATGCTTGGCAAGAAATTCCAATTGATCCAGATATTGATATTACCGACTTGGATATTTATGGACAACTTCCAAATTCTGATGAACGCCTTAACTTCGAAATTATCGAACCAAATATTTTCCGTGTTCATCTTGAAAATGATAAAATTGCATACGAACGAGTGTTAAACATGACTTTCTTAGGTTCAAAAGTGAATTTGGTTTACAGTACATTTACGCATAATGATGAATTAACTACAGGTTGTGACAGTGTTCACTATACCATGGAAATTTGTAATTCAGGTGGAGCCGACTTAACTGTTCCAGTCCCGGTTTCGTTCTACACGGCCGATCCAACCGTTGATCCAACTGCAATTTATTTGCACACAACGGTTTATGATTTAGATATTGATCAAGGTCAATGTCAAACGTTTGATTTTGCAATTGATATTAGTGCACTTGGCGGCGCATTAGTTGGTGACATTACTATTGTATTAAATGATGATGGTAGTTTTGCTGGTGCTCCTGGTACAGTCATTCCTGGCATTTTTGATGCTAACGATTTGGCAGATCAAGATAGTGATGTGTTAGAATGTGAGTATGTCTATAATATCATTAGCTCGCCATACGAATTAACATTGCCACCTGAGCCAACAATTACATTTAATGATGATTTATTCATTATTTGCCCGTCAGAAGAAGCCTATATTGTCGCTGAAGATATTGATGGAACATTTGGGGACCTGATTTATGAATGGGCCCCGGAGTTTGGTGATACAGATGAAATAACGGTTTCGCCAGATGTAACTACTTGGCACTATTTAACAGTTACAGATGAGTGTCACACAGTAACCGATTCAGTGAAAGTTGAAATTGGTAGTGTTGATGTTGATGATATAGTTGTGCTTGAGGCTGAGGTTTGCCCTGGCGTTCCTGGTTTATTGGGCGGAATTACCATTCTTCCGGATGATCCAGGTTGGACATATACGCTTTCAGGAGGTGGAGATGTTTGGGGCCCAACGGGTGAAAACGTTTTTCCTGATCTAACCGGAGGTATTTTTTACTTATTAAATATTGTGGATGAAGATGGTTGTTTCTTAGATACATCAATTTATGTTGGGTTAGGAGAGAATGAGGTAACAGCAGATTTTGTTTTGGACAGTTTACGAGATGTCTCCTGTTTTGGCGCAAATGATGGTGGTGCTTATGTTGAAAATATTGATGGCGGAATTTCACCGCCTTTCACTTTAATTTGGTCGACTATTGCGGGTCCATTTGACGCCACACCTGGTATTCCAATTGGTGGAAATGATGATATTGACAATTTATTTGGAGATACTTGGACAGTCACTATTTTAGATGAAGAGGGATGTGCTTGGTCACAAGTGTTTGATATTTTTGAGCCGGATTTATTAACAATAGATATTATTTTTAATAATCCAACCTGTTTCGAATTTTCTGATGGTTCCGTAACGGTGAATGCATTTGGCGGAAATGAAGGAAAGATTTATGAGATTAAAGACGAAGCCGGAACTTTACTGAATGTTGACAATTCGAACACGGCAAATACTTTAGGTGATGGAACTTATACGGTAACCGTTACAGATGAAAACGGATGTACGGCTACTAGTTCAGTTACACTCGTTCATCCAGATCAAATTACAATTGATCTTGTTTTGACAGATCCACTTTGTTATGGGTTTGCAAAAGGACAAGCTGAAGTTACGGCTGTATATAACAATACGGGTGATGACGCATTAGTAAGTTATTACTGGGCACCAAATCCTCCTGGTACAGATGGTATAGGAGCAAATACATTGGTTGATTTGCCTGCGGGTGATTATGTGTTAACCATCAATGATGAAAACGGTTGTTCAAATACATTTGATTTTACCATCAATCAACCCGACTCACTTTATTTTGTAGAGTTAGACACTAAAGATGCTTATTGTAGATTGTTTGGATATCAGTCAGGTAATGGGGTTGTTTTTGGAGCGGCTGCCGGCGGTACTCCTGATTATACTTATCAATGGTTAAATCTTGATGAAGAGACGTTTACTGACGCATCTACTTGGGGTGGTTTAAATCCTGGCGAATATCGCTTAACAGTTTTTGATGACAATGGATGTATCTTAACTGAAACTGTAACGCTTGATTCTGTGAATCCAATAGCATCATTTACGGTTGATTCTCCTCAATTAAATGAAGATTGTAAAGGAACTGCTGATGTAGAGGTTGCGTTTACAAATACTTCTGAAAATTATGCAAATCCTGAAAATCCTTTTGCTGATCCAAGATTCCATTGGAATTTAGATAGCCCGCAAGGAGATTGGTACATAACGGATGATGTCAATGAAGTGATGGACACAACCTATGAGGCGCGTGGTGAGAGTTATGAAGTTAAGGTCTGCCTAGTCGCTCAGAATAAAAACGGATGTAAAGATACAGCATGTAAAATCATAACTATTTTTGAACCTATTGCTTTAGACGAGGTGAATATTTTCAGTCCTGATGGAGACGGTATTAATGATGAATTTACCTTTGAGTTTAAATCGAAGTCAATTTCTGAATTTGAATGTGTCATATTGAACAGATGGGGAATTAAAGTAGGCGAGTTAAATGCGATAACTGAAGGTTGGGATGGATCTGATATGAACGGAGATCCTTGTAGCGACGGCGTTTATTTCTATAAGTTCATTGCAACTGCTGATAATGGAGAAACAATCAAACGACAAGGGACAATTACAATTGTTGGAAAATAACTCTACTGAGTTTGCTAACAATACGTGTGCCCAAATCAATAAAGATCTCCAGGGGGTTTCTTTAGCCATGGTTGCTTTGAATAATATTGAGGCGCCCACTATTTTTGAACATTTAATACATCAACTAAATCCTATTCTGGAAAACTTAGCCGAACAAGGTAAATTGTCCCAATTCATTTATTTGGTCGATCTTAATGAACGTGAATTCAAAAATTCATTTGCTCAACAAGATTTTAGTGAATTAAGTTATTTGGTTATTAAAAGAGAAGCCCAAAAGGTGTATTTAAAAAACAAATTCAGGCATTACGGTGCCCTCGAATAATGGTGCTTAATCGTCTGATTTTAACTTCTTGAAGAATCGGATCCGGCGGATTCACATATAATGCGTAATTTTCAATAATTGTAGGTCTCACATATTCTGAGATAATTATTATAACCTAAAAAATTACTGGTGTATAGATAATTTTTACATTTGTAATAATAGTGGTAATTGAAGAAAAATAATGGACAAATTTACATTTGTCGGAAATGGTGATGTCAACGCCATTGACGATCTTTACGAAAGGTATAAAGCGAATCCCGAATCAGTTGATATTGAATGGGCGCGTTTCTTTGAAGGGGTTGATTTTGCTAAAACAGATTTTGAATCTGAAGAAGCAGGGGGAATCATTCCAGAAATTTTCCAAAAAGAGCTAAAAGTATTGAGTTTAATTGAAGACTACAGGTATCGTGGTCATCTATTTACACACACCAATCCTGTGCGTGAGCGGAGACAATATAAGCCCACATTGGCGATAGAAAACTTTGGTTTAGAGCAATCTGATCTAAAAGTGGTTTTTCAAGCGGGAATTGAAATTGGGTCTGGTGCTGCAACATTAGAAGCAATTATTCAACATTTAGAAGATACGTATTGCCAATCAATTGGTATTGAATACGCTTACATCCGTGTTTCTGAACGCTTGAAATGGTTGAGAGAAAAGATCGAATTACAAAACAGACCAACCTATAGCGCTGTTAACAAAAGAGAAATTTTCGCAAAATTGAATAATGCGGCTGTTTTTGAGCGGTTTCTTCATAAGAAATATGTGGGTCAAAAACGATTTTCATTAGAAGGAGGCGAATCTTTAATTCCTTGTTTAGACGCACTAATCCAAATGGGCGCCGAGAAAGGGGCAAGGGAGTTTGTTATTGGTATGGCTCACCGCGGTAGGTTAAATACCCTCGTAAACATCATGGGAAAAGACTATGAGTCGATTTTCAACGAATTTGATGGAAAAGAATTTGATTCTGACGATAGTTTTGATGGTGATGTGAAATATCACCTAGGATTTTCTAATAATATTGTCACAACAGCTGGGCATGAGGTGCGACTAACTATGGCACCAAACCCGTCGCATTTAGAAGCGGTTGCTCCGGTTGTTTTAGGAATTGTCCGTTCTCGAATTGATAATGTCTTTAAAGAGGAAGACGCCGTTATACCAATTATTATTCACGGTGATGCAGCAATTGCTGGTCAAGGACTCGCCTATGAGGTGACTCAAATGGCGCAGCTGGATGGTTATAGAACCGGCGGTTCAATTCACATTGTGGTGAATAATCAAGTTGGCTTTACTACAAATTATTTGGATGGTAGATCTTCTACCTACTGCACAGATGTGGCAAAAGTGACGCTTTCTCCAGTTTTCCATGTCAATGGAGACGATATTGAGGCCGTGATTCAAACCATGCAAATTGCAACGGAATACAGACAAAGATTTCATAGAGACGTTTTTATCGATCTTTTAGGATATCGAAAATATGGACATAATGAAGGGGATGAACCCATGTTTACCCAACCTAAGTTGTATAAAGCCATAAAAAAACATGCAAGTGTTCGTGAAATTTATCTGGATCAGTTAGTGTCAGAAGGAGTATTGACAGCCGAGGAAGGAAAGAAATATGAAACAGATCATTCTGAATTAATTGATGTTGCTTACGACAATTCTAAAAAACAAAAAAAGGCTGAAGTCCTAAACTTTTTAGAATTAACATGGAAGAGTTACCGTCATGGTGCGGCTGAAGATTTTAATGCTTCTCCAAAGACTGGTGTTACCAAGAAAAAAGCAATTGAACTGGGTAAAAAATTAGCCACACTTCCAGAAGATTATAAGTATTTAAGAAAGACGACCCGATTATTGAATAATCGATTAAAGCAAATAGATGATGACGTTTTGGATTGGGGAACCGCCGAGATGTTGGCTTATGCTACCTTGTTAGATGAAGGTCATGCGGTAAGAATTTCGGGTCAAGATGTTGAAAGAGGAACATTCTCTCACCGCCACGCTGTTGTTAAAACAGAGGATGATGAAAAGGAAATTGTGACGCTAAATTTATTGTCGGACAAGCAAGCAGAGTTTAGTATTTATAATTCACTCTTGTCTGAATATGGCGTTTTAGGATTTGAATACGGTCACTCTTTAGCAACCCCAAATGGCTTAACAATTTGGGAGGCACAATTTGGTGATTTCTATAATGGTGCACAAATTATGGTGGACCAATTTATCTCTTCAGGAGAAGATAAGTGGTATGTTCAAAGTGGTTTAGTGTTATTGCTTCCTCACGGATACGAAGGTATGGGTGGTGAGCATTCAAGTGCCCGTCTTGAACGTTTTTTGCAGTCTTCAGCTGATTTAAATTGGCAAATTTGTAATGCTACAACACCAGCAAATCAATTCCATTTATTGCGTCGACAAATTCACCGTGATTTTAGAAAACCATTGGTTTGCTTTTCTCCAAAAATGTTATTGCGTTATTCTAAAGCAGTTTCAACAATTGAAGATTTGACCAAAGGAGGGTTCCAAGAAGTAATGGACGATCCGATCACGAAGAAAAATGCGGTCGATACAATTGTGCTTTGTTCTGGAAAGTTCTATTATGAAATGAAGGAGAAAGCTGAAGAAAGAGGGGTTGAAAATGCGGCGTTTATTAGAATGGAGCAAATGTATCCATTGCCAGAAGTACAATTAGAAGCGGTAGTGGCCAAGTATAAAAACGCGAAACGTTTTATTTGGGCACAAGAGGAGCCTGAGAATATGGGAGCGTGGAGATATATGGCTATGAATTTGAGAAAATACAATTTGACTGAGATTTGCAGAAAAGCTTCTGCTGCGCCAGCTGCAGGATCAAGTGCATTGCACAAAAGAAGGTTAGCCGATTTATTTGATCGCCTTTTCGATAAAATTGCTGAAAAATAAAATCAATCTATCTGGGCTATTGCCAGGAAGATTGGAAATTGAATAAAACTTAAATTAAAACAGAATGTCTGTATTAGAAATGAAAGTTCCCTCACCGGGAGAATCAATATCAGAAGTAGAAATTGCTCAATGGTTAGTTGAGGATGGAGATTATGTTGAGAAAGATCAGGCTATTGCTGAGGTAGATTCGGACAAAGCAACGCTTGAATTGCCTGCTGAAGAGTCTGGCACCATTACGCTGAAAGCCGAGGAAGGTGACGCCGTTGAGGTGGGTGCTGTGGTTTGTCTTATCGACACGTCTGCTGAACGCCCTGCGGGATTGGACGCAAAACCTGAAGCCGCTCCTGCCACTGTCGTGGAGGAAAAGAAAGAAGAGGTTAAGCCGAATCCTGCGCCTGTTGCTGAAGAAGCAGCTCCTATTAAGGAGAGCTATGCGACTGGGCATCCATCAATTGCTGCTAAAAAAGTAATGGATGAGAACGGAATTTCTGCTAATCAAGTGAACGGAACAGGCAAAGGCGGCCGCATCACTAAACAAGATGTTGTTGCTGCAATGGCAGCTGGTTTTTCTACCGAGGCGACACAAGGTTGGGGCGGAACACGAAATTCTACACCGAAAAAAATGTCAATGCTGCGTAGAAAAGTAGCAGAGCGTTTGGTTGCAGTGAAGAATGAAACAGCCATGCTTACTACATTCAATGAGGTGGATATGAAGCCGATCATGGATGTGCGTACAAAATATAAAGGATTTTTTAAGGAACACCATGAAGTGAATTTAGGCTTTATGTCTTTCTTCACCAAAGCGGTAACTGAGGCCTTGAATCTTTTCCCGGCCGTAAATGCGCAAGTAGAAGGAAAAAATATGATTTTGCATGACTATGCGGACATAGGTATTGCTGTTTCTTCTCCAAAAGGACTAATGGTGCCTGTGGTTAGAAATGCTGAGCAAATGACGTTGGCAGAAATTGAAAAGGAAATTAAACGCCTTGCAATTCGTGCACGTGATGGCAAAATTTCACCAGACGAAATGACGGGTGGGACTTTCACAATTACAAATGGGGGTGTATTTGGCTCAATGTTGTCTACACCAATTATTAATCCTCCGCAATCTGCCATTTTAGGAATGCACAATATTGTTGAGCGCGCAGTTGTAGTGGATGGAGAAATTGTTGTACACCCAATTATGTATGTGGCTTTATCTTACGATCATAGAGTCATTGATGGTAAAGAATCTGTAAGCTTTTTGTTTAAGGTAAAAGAGATGTTAGAGAATCCAGAAAAAATGATTTTCGGGGGAAAAGATCCAATCGAAGTCTTGTTGGGATTATAGTTGAAATAGAGCAATATAAAGGATTAGCGCCTATTTTGAATCGATCAAAATAGGCGTTTTTTTTGTTTATTAAATATTCAATTGATTCGTCGCAATAATACCATAACGTAAATAGATTACGGAGTGCTGTCATTAATTTGTAATAAAAAAACAATGACTATACTTGAATTTGAGACAGAATTCCCAACAGAACAGAGCTGTCGCGATCATTTTCGTAACAATTAAAACTACTTTGAAATGGGTTCATATTGCAATCAGTAATGCGAAAAGA
>TARA_B110000037_G_scaffold187298_1_pt1 | contig 27658 bp, 26 predicted proteins | sample TARA_B110000037 | Tara Oceans TARA_B110000037 (sample SAMEA4397196) | marine metagenome | biome: Polar Biome; feature: [MIX] marine epipelagic wind mixed layer (ENVO:01000061); material: water (ENVO:00002006), including particulate matter (ENVO:01000060) such as... | depth 10-100 m | reverse complement strand
TTATATTAAAGTGATAATTAGTTCACTTTTTGCTGACGTTATACAATCACGATAACTACTAACATTAAATATAGTTCCTAGAACTTCTATTTCATGATTGTCCGTTTTTACAATAAATGGATGCTTTTTATCGTGTGTTACTTCAAAAATCGCTTCTCCTTCAATGTATACTTCCCTGGTTTTACCCATAAAAGTAGCTGGAAAAACTAATTTGGATCCAGAATTTAACCAAATTTTTGTACCATCAGACAGTGTAATTTCAGATCTTTTACCATAGGGTACAACCAACGTATTAAAAACAACTATTTTATCTTTAGGAGTATGTTGATTAATAGATTTTGAATTTCCAATTTTAACTTCTTCACCTGTCTTCGAATACGCTATTTTTGAATCCTCATCATTTATTTCAATGTTCTGATCCTTGCTTAAAATTAACTTTACATTTTTATAATTCTTTGGTTCTTCCATTGTGTTTACAAAATTTTCAATGGATGGAGTTGTTTCGTGCGGTATGTTATAGTATCCTAGAGTTATTAATAGCGCTAAAGAGGCCGCTAAACTTAGACCATATTTTAGACGTTTTATTTTTTTAATATGGTTAGAAACAGATGTATCAATTCTGCTTTTTAACTGACTTTTCTCAATGTTCGATAAATGCATATAGTTTTGTTAATCAAATTAGAACTTTCACATTAATGGACAAGTACATGTTCCTTAGTGTACATTATTATGTTGTAGTTATATGTTAAAGGGAATAAAAGGGGAAACATAGACACTTTTATTTCACTTTTTTTCAATTATAAAAAATAGAGGTAATTTTGATGATAAATCATGGTTACATTAGTACCCTGAGAATATAATTTTAATACTTTAGCTAAAAAGAAGTGAAATGAATTATTTAGAACATATAGGTAAATATTTTTTAATGCTAGGTCAGGTGTTTAAGCGACCTCAAAAGTGGAACGTTTTTCGTGAAATGTTATTTCGTGAAATTGAAGATTTAGGTCTAAAATCGCTTGGGATAATTATGTTTATTTCATTTTTTATTGGAGGTGTTGTCGCCATTCAAACAGCCTTAAATGTAGACAGTCCATTTATTCCTAAGTATTTGATAGGGTTTGCAACGAAGCGTTCTATGATATTAGAGTTTGGCCCAACGTTTACATCTGTAATACTTGCAGGGAAAGTAGGTTCTTATATAGCATCGAGTATTGGTACGATGAGAGTAACAGAGCAAATTGATGCCTTAGAGGTAATGGGTGTGAATTCATTGAATTACTTAGTTTTACCAAAGGTTATTGCTGCGCTATTTTTTTACCCATTATTAGTATTGATAGCGATGTTTTTAGGAATTTTTGGAGGATGGGCTGCAGGAGTGCTAACAGATTTATTTCATACCGTTGATTATATTGACGGTCTTCAATTAGATTTTAACCCATATTTTGTGAAATATGCTTTGGTTAAGACGGTGTTGTTTGCTTTTGTTATTGCTACGGTGCCGGCATATCATGGTTACTATGTAAAAGGAGGTTCTCTTGAGGTCGGCCGAGCTAGTACAGAAGCCGTTGTTTGGACGAGCGTTTCGATCATTACACTAAATTATTTTTTAACTCAAATGCTACTTGGATAATGATAGAAGTAAAGGAATTGCATAAAAGTTTTGGAACTGCCCATATTCTAAAAGGAGTATCAACCGAATTTGAGAAGGGTAAAGTGAATATGATTATTGGGCAAAGCGGTTCTGGTAAGACAGTTTTTTTAAAATGTTTACTAGGATTACATGTTCCAGAGGAGGGATCTATTGCATTTGATGGACGTATTTATTCAAAACTAGATATTGATAAAAAAAGGGAATTGCGTACAGAAATAGGAATGTTATTTCAAGGAAGTGCACTGTTTGATTCATTGACTGTGGAAGAGAATATTATGTTCCCTTTAAAAATGTTTGCAAGTCAATCAAAAAAAGAAATGTTAGCACGCGTTAATTTTGTGTTAGATCGCGTAAATCTTTCAAATTCAAATCATAAATTTCCTGCGGAATTATCGGGTGGAATGCAAAAGAGAGTCGGAATAGCGAGGGCAATTGTAATGAATCCTAAATATTTGTTTTGTGATGAGCCGAACTCTGGATTGGATCCTCAAACAGCAACTGTCATTGATAATTTGATTCAAGAAATAACGGAGGAATATAATATTGTGACGATTGTAAATTCTCATGACATGAATTCCGTTATGGAAATTGGAAAAAAAATTGTGTTTTTAAAGGATGGAAAAAAAGCATGGGAAGGAAGTAATAAAGAGATCTTTATTACTGATAATGAGGTAGTCATAAACTTTGTGTATTCTTCCAATTTATTTAAAAAAGTAAGAGAGATTTATTTAAATGAAAGTAAATTATAAATGATTTGTTTTTATAAAAAACTAACATCATATTTGCAGCCGCTAATACAAAAAAGGAAGACTTGGTAGCTCAGTTGGTAGAGCACCTCCCTTTTAAGGAGGTGGTCCTGGGTTCGAGCCCCAGCCAAGTCACAAAAACCGGAGACCGTCCGAGACCAAAATCTTGCTAATCTTATGATTAGCAAGATTTTTATTTTAAGTTTATCATATGAAATGGTTTGATTTAATGCGGGATCAATTAATATTCTAGGGGATATTTGTAAAAGAGTTGTTTTTGAAAACCTAAAAAGCACTTTTAGAATATAGATTTAGGCAAGTATTTATTATCGGAAGGGCGTTTTTTTTGATATTTAGATGATAAAATTCAAGATAATCGGGTATATTTTTATTTAGAAGAGAAAAACATACTCCCTAAAGAACACGAATCAGAAAAAGGACAATCCAAAGGTTTCTCCCCAGAAATAACAATTGAAGCCTTTCCATTAAGAGGTAAATCAGTATGACTTCATATAAAGCGTCGACGCTAGACACTTGTTGGTAAAATAAAGATTGTAAAAGGAACTAAGGCGGATGATGTGATTGATATACTTTATAAAATTCCTCTAGAGAGACGAAATATCATAATGGAAGTTACAGTTGATATTGCGGGTGGGATGAACTTCATTACTAAAAAACGGCGTCAAATTGTTTGTAAAAAAATTGAAAATCAGTAATTTAGAATTAAAAGCGTATTCCTCAATGATAAAACACCTAAGTTATAAACGCAACCGTACTTAACTTCTGTAATCCTAAGAGATAAATATAGAACTTCCGCACCACCAATATATCTCCTACCTTAAACCACAAAAATTTATTTTATATCCAATTCCCTTTTTGAATTATTTTAAAATATATTCCTAATATGATACTTCGAAACTGTATTTTCCAGAGCCTAAATCTATTGCTGTTTCATTTTTCATATTGTGATCGCTATTAACCATTTCAACAGCTAACGATTTTGAATTTAATTTGATTAGGGCGTTTCGATTTACAGGAAGAATTATAGTTGCTGAGGTATTTACTGGTATTTCTACATCAAGTTTAAATTTTTTTTTATCTTTTCTCCATTCAGATGAAATCAATCCGTTTATTGATTTATAACTTCCCTTGGCCCAGTTTAAGGTTCCCCCTGGCTGAGGCTTAATGGTAAAATGTTTAAATCCTGGATGTTCTTCACTTGGATTTATTCCTAAAATAATCCGATACATCCACTCTCCGACCGCACCAATAGAATAGTGATTGAACGAATTCATACCGGGATTCTGAAATCCTCTTCCTTTTACATAGCCATCCCACCTTTCCCATATCGTTGTGGCACCTTGATCAATAGAATAAATCCAAGAAGGGAACCTCTCCGACTCAATAAGATTGTATGCAATATCAACTCTTCCGTGCCTTACCAATTCCTTCATCAACATAATGGTTGTTACAAAGCCAGTAGAAATTCGATAATCATATTCTTCAATGCATTCAATAAGATGTTCAAAAGCGACTATTTGATTCTCCTTGGGCAGTAGATCAAAATTAAGTGCCAAGGCATAGGCAGATTGGGTATTTCCCTTTATCCTAACGTTCTCATCTACAAATGCCTCATTGAATTTTTTACGAATATTTTCATATAACACTTGATAGGTTTTAGCATCCTCTTTTTTGTCCAAAACTACCGCTATCTTGGCAAAAAGTTTTACGGAATTTGCATAAAATGCGGTTGCAAATACATCTTTCGGAACTTCTCCTCTCTCATTGGAATATCCTTCCGCGACTATTGTATTCGCATTTAACCAATCTCCGTAATTGTTACCTACATCATTCAGCCATATATGATCAGGGTTTTGACCCTTAATGTTTTCCAAATATCTTTTCATGGCATCGTAATGACCAATTAAAATCTCTTTATCACCATAATTCTGGTACATTCTCCAAGGAATGATGACCCCAGCATCGGCCCAAGCAGGAGCATTACTGAAACGAATATCCGGTTTGTTGGCATGTGGGGCAATATCAGGAAATGTGCCCCTTTCAGATTGGGCATCACGAATATCTTTTATCCACTTTGTATAAAAAGCGGCCATATCCATACTGAACATACTGGTTTGGCAAAACACCTGTGCATCCCCCATCCACCCCATTCTTTCATCACGTTGCGGACAATCAGTTGGTACACTGGTCATATTATTGCGCTGTGTCCATACTATATTCTGCCATAATTGATTCAATTTAGAGTTCGAACACTCAAATTTACCTGTAATTTCAGAGTCTGACGCAACTGCCAATGCCGAAATCATTTTTTTATCAAGTGCCTGATCTAAACCTGACACCTCTATAAATCTAAATCCATGATACGTAAAAGTAGGCTCGAACACATCCTGTTTCCCCGAGAGGATATAAGCATCCTCTTGTATGGCAGCTGCTAAATTTGCAGTATAAAGGGTACCATCTTCATTCAGCATTTCGCCATGTCTTATCTTTATGGATATCCCCCTCTTACCTTGAATTTTAAGCGTTGTCCAACCGGTCAGATTCTGGCCAAAATCTACAATAAAATCACCCCCTATTTCCATTATCTCAACTGGCTTAAATTCTTTATAAACACGTATTGGCTCATTTTTCTGTGCCTCCAGATTTTTCTGAAAACCTTTATCAACAAAGGCATTTGTCCATGAAACATCATCAAATTCAATATTCCTCCAACCAGCCGGAATTTTTCTGGCATCTATTTTCTGTCCCAAAAAGTTATCGGCAGAAATTATATACCCATCACTATTTATTTTCCAAGACTCATCAGTGTCAATAACCTCTTTGGTCCCATCCATATAATTGATGACTAATTGCGCTATCAATCTCCGATCATTTCCATAGACCCCTCTCCTAGGATAATCTGTATGCCATTTTGTTGGACCCAACATCCCCAAATACCAGCCATCCCCTAAAATTGCAAATAGTACGTTTGCTCCATTTTCCAGATTTTGGGTTACATCATAGGTCTGATATTGTACCCGCTTGTTATAATCGGTCCATTCAGGAGACAGCACATGATTTCCAACCTTGTTGCCATTAAGCCCAATTTCATAGTAGCCCAACGCACTAACATATAACATGGCGTCACTAATTTCTTTAGTCAGATTGAAGCGCTTCCTCAGCATTGGGGAAGATGGAGGTACAGGAAGAATATTTTTAGGTACCGCATTTTTGGAACGATAGTCGGCAAGGTAATCTCTGTACCCTTTTTGGGCCAAATCCGGGCTATCACCTATCCATTCCGCACTCCAATCAGAATCTTCGAGAAGACCCATACTCCATTTTGCCGCTGCACTCCAAGTAGTATAATTACTTTCGGTATTCCAGATTTTTACTTTCCAATAACATTTTTGTTTACTGTTTAATTTCGTTCCTTGATAGGTAATTTGTTTGTTGGAGTCAGAAATTATTTTACCAGTATTCCATAGATCCGCATCAACTTCCGATAATTTTTCGCGAGAGGTGGCAACTAAAATTTGATAGGCTACTTGTTCTTGGTTGATAATATGATCCGAAGTGGTTTTAATTTTCCAACTTAACCGAGGCGAAAGCACATCAATCCCTATTGGATTCTCTAAATATTCGCATTTTAATTCTAAGAGTTCTATTTCAGAGTTCTCTTCTGCACATGAGAAATAGCATATTGAAAATAGAAGGAAAATGATTTTCACTAATTTGATACTTTTCATTTTTTCTTTATAGTTTATAAAACGACAACGCATTATCTCCGATAAGCTTCTGAATAAATCTTCGGTGCCCTAAGAGTGCTCAATTCAAAAGTTTCCATCCATCTTCTTTAATCAGAGGCCTGTAAAACAACTTGCCAGTCTCCAACAAACAAGCATTCTGTCAAAACCAAAACTGTAGAGTATATGATCGATGTATGGTTTTAAATCTTCCTTGCCCCAATTAGTATGATTGGCTTCCCTAACACTAAATTTATCTTACCTTTTTTAGCCTACATGAGAAAAGCATAACGTCTACCAAAACATACGCTGTTTAAACCATCCAAGAAAATCATATTATCTAGCTAGACCTGCCCAAGGTAACCATATAGTACATAGAAAAAGTAAATGTATTACTTTAATAAGGTTTAGACTATGGTTTTTAAAACAAAATTGCTGTTTAAAGAAATGAGAGACTCAATTCCAAAACACTTTCATTTAAGAGTATTTTTACCTAATACTTTTAGTGTTTTTGACTAAATAATTTGATTATTCAGTTTATACGCTATCGAATACTATCTTGGAGGATAAATATTGAAATAGGCCTAAAATAGGTGGTATTGTCAAACTGACAACCCAAAGGTTACTGTTTCGAGGCAAAGAATTATGTTTTTTAAAATAGTAATTCAGTTAACTTATTTACAACCATTTAAACACTGCGGTTAGTTAGTGTTTAAGTCATGAATAATTTTTTTATTTTTACCTTTGGCAACATATAATACAGCGCCAATTGGATTTAAAAATAGTACAATAAGCATCCAAATTAATTTTCCGTTCTCTTTAAATTCTCTTTTGGCAATGTCTATAATTGCGGCAATGGGTAAGACAACTACAAATATTAGTAGCAAGCCTATAAAGGCTCTTCCAAATCCGAATAATGCCATATACGTCATATTATTTAAATTTGATTAGTTTTTTGAGATGCTACCTCCAGAAGATTTTGATTTATTTAAAACAGCAGGGTTTCCAACATAAGAAACGCTACCTCCACTACTGGCATGTGCATTTAGCTCGTCTGTAACACGGGTAGAAATTCCTGCACCGCTCGAAACAGCTGCTTGGGAAATTTCAGTCGTTAAATCCTTTGCATTTATATGACTTCCGCTACTGGCATTGCTCTTAAATACTTTTGTTTCGCCCGATAATTCTATGTTTGAACCACTTGAAGATGAGCAGACAATAGCTTTGGCCACTATATCGTTTAATGTAAGACCACTTCCGCTTGATGAATTTAAATCTAGCCTATCAGTCACAATAGTTCCCATATTTTTTACATGAGCGCCACTCGAAGTTTTAATTCCTTCGATACGAGCCGCGACTAGATATACGTTTCTAGCTGTTGTTCGCGATACATCTTTTTCAAAATAGATTCTAAGTTCATCTCTAACGACTTCTGTTTTTAATAAGGCGATGATATTTTCATCTGCTTCTACGTTCATGTCAATTTCATTTCCTTGTGTTAAAAATAGGTTGATGCCCTGACTTACCTTTATTTTGGTAAAATCACTTTGAAGTGTTCGGTCTTCTCGAACAACATTTTGATTTCCTTGAATTCCGAACCCATCAAACATACAAGATGTAGTGGTGATCAGGATAAAAAATAATAGTACTCGTTTCGTTGTTTTCATGTGTCTATATTTATTGTTTTCCATTTGTCACATGGTTCATCCATAATAATTATTTCCTTGGGTGTATAGATCTTTATACATGGATGTTTCATGTCTTTTTATTTATTGGTTTCTTTGTTCAAAAGTATTTTGTTTGCGGTTGGTTTTAAAATTTGATTCGCTGAATTGTTGATTCAAATAGACGAATTGTAATTGTTTCACTATTACTTAATCCTTACTCCAGAACTATCCACTTTCATTTCAACAGCTCCTTTTTCTATTTTTATATTAATTTCGACGCTCTTATCATCAATTTTTAAGTTCATGTTTTTTTTACTTTTCACCTTCTTTTACTTAATCGGACAGTCTAAACATTCTAATTTGTCCTCACCCATAATATAATAATGCTTTGTTTTGTATTCACGTGATCTATATAAAAGACGTCTTGTAGAGTTGTCGAGATATATAATATAGCCTTCGGGAAGATGTATAATCAAATCTATTTCTTTTTCAAATATACCAGTTGATAGGTCAGTCAAAAAATAGCCACTTAAATCTAATTCGGTGTTGTTAAGATTGAATTTATATTCTATTTTTTCAGCATTTAGATTAGAATCAGAATAGTTTCGACCTTGCGCTTCTTTGTTAATTTCAAGATAAGCATCGTTTGTTTCACTTTTACGTAATAGAAGATCTACATCGGTAGAAAATAATTTTTTGGTATTCTTATCTTCTACAACGCTTAATTTACTGCTATAGCCGTAATGATTTAATGTTGGATACTTAGCGTTTTCCGATAAGGACACTGAAAGTGTATCATTGATGCTAAGTGCAATATCTTCTGTTATTTTGTAAGTTCCTCTTTGACTGTATCGACTTCCAATATCAATTCCTGAAAATATAGATCCAAGAATAGCTAAGATCCAGATGGCTAACAATGTCAATTTGGTAACTTTACCAAAGGAATTTGTATTGTTAGAAATTATTTTAAGCCCGAGCATGAATAATACTACAAAAGGGATTGTGATTACGATAAATCCAAATATAGCAATTAGCCAATGAGGAAGTGATGTATTTATAAAGTGAGGAGAGAAATCGAACAAACCTCCACTAATACCTAAAGCTTCCAAACTTCCCCAAGAAAATAAAGTAATGACTAGTGCAATTATGGCTAAAGAGGAAAAAAATATAATTACGGCACCTACAAACTTTGCGAAAATCTTTAAAATTGATAGAATAATAGTCCCAATAGTGTCTAGAAAATCTTGTAATCCTGATTTAGCCTTTTTTGATTTTTTTTTTAACGTATCAGATATTTCGCTTGCTCCTTCTTTTATTTTAGAAGATGCTGCCTGAAACTCTTCTCTAATTTTCTTCTCAATATTATCAATATTTACAGATTCACCTTCCATTTCAAGTTTGTCAGAAGTGCTTTTTGCTTCAGGAAGCAAGATCCATAATAATGGGTATGCAATGAATCCAAAGCCGGTAGCGAAGGCGAGAATTAGCCATATAATTCTAGACCATATGGGCTCTATACCAATATAGTGTGCGGTTCCAGAAGCAACACCTCCAAGAAATTTATCGTCACCATCTCTAAATAATTTTTTAGAAGTTTTTCTTTTGTGTGTATACGTTGATTCGTTATAGATTTCATCATCTACATTGTAGTCTTCTGGTTGCCCCATAATTTTTACAATGGCATCAATATCAGAATCGCAAACAACTTGGCGTTCATCAACAACTTTCTCGGATAGTAACTCACTAATTCGAGCTTCAATATCTTTTATTATTTCGTCTCTTCCCTGTGGATCATCACTCAAGGACTTACGAATGGAGTTCAAATACTTATTTAGTTTTTGATATGCAGATTCATCGATATGAAAAAACAGTCCACCGAGATTAATATTTATTGTCTTGTTCATTTTTTTGTTGATTTTTTAGTTGTTACGAGGTTTACGGCTTCTACTAAATCGCCCCATGTTGTTGTTAGTTCTTTTAAAAATAATTTACCTGTCTCCGTAAGACCGTAATATTTCCGAGGTGGGCCAGAGGTTGATTCTTCCCATCTATAACTGAGTAGACCTGCGTTTTTCAGTCTGGTTAATAGTGGGTAAACAGTTCCTTCAACCACTAGTAGTTTGGCGCTTTTCAAATGGCTTATAATTTCTGACGTATAGGCATCTCCATCTTGAAGAATGGATAGAATGCAAAACTCCAGAACTCCTTTTCGCATTTGTGCTTTTGTGTTTTCAATCTTCATAAATGCTGAATTATTTTATAAATTTTATAGTGATCGGGTAGTTAAACTGTTCACCATTATTTGCTTTTATTGCTACCAATATGATGAATGTAAATCGAATTAAACTTAAAATTCCAATGATGGATATACCACCTAAAAGGCCAAACATTCCAGGGAAATTAAAATGAAAATTATCATGTATTTGATCTATATGAGAAAACATATTAAAAATCCCCTTTATAAAAAAAGGAATAAATGTAAGCCCTAATAAAAAACGATACAGGAAAAAACTTAAGTTGAAGTTTACGGCTGCTTTTCCTTGCTCGTCTAAGTAGTTACTTTTTTTTTACCTGCCATAGAAGTAATGGAGCTAAAACTCCTCCGAATGGAAAGAAGTAGCCTACTAAGGCTGAAATGTGAATTAGAAATGCATTATTATGTTCTTTTTTGGATGACATGATGGTATAACCTTTTAATTTACTATGCAAAGATATGAATAAAAGATAGTAGTATGCAAGGCATAGTACTAAAAATATTTAATTTAATTTTAAAATTCAAAGAGTTATAGCATTTTTTGTCAATTATTATACAATGTTTACAGCAACTTCAAGATGGTTTTAAAGAATTTATTAAATGAAATTAATATAAAAAAAATTAGATAAAAATATGAATGTTGTAAAATTCAGTAACTTGTGAACCTAAATTAATTAAAAATGAAGTTAACACCCAGAAAAATAAAACTGTTTTTGCTGTTTAAATTGCCTTCAGCTTTTTTTTCAGGGGTTCGAGTTAAATCTATCAGTGCTGATGAAGTTGTAGTAAGAGTTCGTCATTGTTGGATCAATCAAAATCCGTTTAAATCGTTGTATTGGGCTACCCAAGGAATGGCATCTGAATTGGCAACTGGAATTTTGGTTATGCAGGCAGTAGAAGAGTGTAAAGAAAAATTTTCGACTTTGGTTACCCAACAGAAAGGTGCTTTTACAAAAAAAGCGACTGGTAATATTGTATTCTCTTGCAAAGATAGTTCGAAGATTAATGATGCATTAACTACATCAATTAAAACGGGTGAAGGTCAAATCGTATTGCTAAAGTCTAACGGGTTTGATGAAGCGGGAGATTGTGTTTCGTCTTTTGAATACGAATGGAGCGTTAAAGTGAGATCTAAATCGACTAATAACTAAAAAAATGAATGCACACGAAATAGGATAAGAGATATACGGTGAAGAAATGCAATATGTAGAAGTGGAGTTAGATCTGCAAGAAGTTGTGGTTGCAGAATCTGGAAGCTTTATGATGATGGAGGAAGGGTCTACTATGGAAACAATTTTATTGACGTGTCGGGTCAATCAGAGGGGATGATGAGAATTTTTTTTCGGCAAGGAAAAGACTGTTGACTGGTGAAAGTTTGTTTATTGCTGTATATTCTAATTTATGAATTAGAAAATAACGCATTTCTTTTGCTACTCCATATCCAGGAAAAATTATAGCCATTGATATATCAGGAAATAGTGGTAAATTTATTTGTCAGAAAGATGTTTTTTTATGCGTAGCCAAAGGAGTTTTTGTTGGGATTAAGTTTTCTAAAAAATTGGGGGGGTAGAGTTATGTTTGGAGATGAATACTTTATGATATAGAAATTAGAACGAGATGGATTGTCTTTTCTACATGTAGTTGGAACAGTTACTAAAAAAGAACTAAAAAGGGGAGAGATATTAAAAATTGATATGGGTTGTTTGATAGGTTTTTCGTAAGAAGTGGAGTGTGATATATAATTTATAGGAGATATTAAAAACACTATTTTTGGTGGTGAATGATTATTTTTTGTAAGATTGAAAGGGCTGGATGCGATTTGTATTCAGTCATTGCTTTTTAGTCGTTTAGCATCTAAGATTATTCAATCAATCTCAAGACAAGGAGGAAAGAGTAAAGGGGAAGATAGTTTGTTCAGAGGTATTGGTGATATGTTAGATGGAGACAATAGATTTTAATGAGACGGATAGTTTGAAATTTTTAAGTACTAAAAGTCCAGTTAGTTATTCTTTTAGGAGTAAGGGCAACCTTTGTTGTATCGAAAAAAAATGAAACAACTATAACCTCTTGTTTATAATGTTGTTAAACTTGTAACCAAAGGTGTAGGTGACACCTAAAGAGAGTCCTAATTCGAAGTCGGTGGCTATTTGCTTTTGTTGGAGTAGTAAATCCTCTAAGGACGCATCGCCGGCTGGTAAACTAATCTGGTCGTGGATAAATTCAAGATTTTCTAAAAACTTAACAGAGAATCTTTTAAATACTCTAATAGATAGGTTACGATAGGTTTGTAATCTATTTTTTTATTTTGCGCGTTGAAATGTTTTATATCAAATTGTGATTGCGTACCTATTCTACTTTGGAGAAATAGCCTCTTTTTTTGTGGTAATTTCCACGGTATCTTTTTCTATAAAGTAAGTTTTTATTTCAGCATCTATATCACCTATTACGACTAAAGAAGGTCTTTCTTTTTGCAGTGAACTAATACCCTCTGCCGAAATAGCGGAGCCCTTTACATACAATTTTTCCAAACTACTCAACCCTTTAAAGAGGTCAATACTTTCATCACTAACTTTGGTATCGTACACTTTTAGGGATCGTAATTTGGAGAGACTTTTTATAGGTATGATGTCTCGATCAGTGACAGGTGTTTTGTCAATCTCTAAGATTTCTAAATTGATACATTTCGCAATAAATTCCATTTCTTTTGCACCAATGGGAATACCACTTAAATCTAGGGTAATAATATTTTGAGCGATAGGGGCAAGATTGGTGATTAAAGTCGCTTCGTATTTTGGAGACGTAAATAAATTGATACTTAAAGCTTCAGAAGTACTGGCTAATTTTTTAATAGTTAAATAATCAGAATTTAAACCTGATAGTATAGTTTTATCTACTTTAGGTAATTTGGTCCATTTTTCTTTAGCATCAGGTCGCATTAAATTGTTAACCAATGCCACCAATGGCTGATCATTTTTCAATTGATTTAATTGAAGCGTATCAGATGCACCTAAGCGAACCCACTCTTCAATCAGTTGAATTTCGATACTTGTCAATTGCTTTTTTTCTTGTGGAGGCATATGTTCTTCATCGGCATTAGGAAGATGTAAACGCTTTAATAATTCGCTTTCTTTCGGATGTTCTTTATCTATTGCTTTTCCTGTTTTCCCTCCCTTAATTAAATTTTTTAAAGAGCTCATTGAATATTCCCCTTTTTGTTTATTAGGGTTATGACATGATGCACATTTATCGTCTATAATGCTAGCAACGATATGTTTATAAATCAAAGGATTTTCTGGTATTTCCTCAAAACTATTACTACTAGGTAATGCTAAAAAATCTTCTCCATGTGTGACCATCCCACCAAAATGTCCTGCTAATACTGTAGTAAGAACAATAGATAATTGAAGTCCTTTGGTTACTTTGTGTTGCCCTAATTTTTGATTGTCTAACCAATACCATAGCGCGGTAAGTAAAGCGAGTCCTGCACCCAACCATTGATGCCAAAATAAAATGTCTCCTTTCTCACTCGATCCTAAACTTAAAAAGAAACCAGTGATGGCTGTAATTAAAACTGTGAGGGTCGCAATTGTTAATAATAAAGATGAAATTTTTTTATGAACTAAATTTACATAAACTGCCACCACTAGCAGCACAATTGGGAAGTGGAGTATCAACGGATGCCAATTTCCAAGCCATCCAACGAGTTCCGGTAGTTCAATATATGGTTCAAAAATAAGACAGAAAACAAGAAATACAGAAAGTCCTAATACTAGTGCATCGGACCAACTTTTTTTAAGAGTAAATGTCATAGTTTACGTTAAGATATCATTAATTACATTTCCTGCAATATCTGTTAGTCTAAAGCGACGCCCTTGATATTTATAGGTTAATTGTTCGTGATCTATTCCCATGGTATGCATAAGTGTTGCGTGGAAATCATGCATGTGTACAGGGTTTTTAACAACATTATATCCAAATTCATCCGTTTCTCCGTAGGTGATTCCTGGTTTTATACCACCACCGGCCATCCAAATACTAAAGGCTCTAGGGTGATGGTCACGACCAAATGTTTTTTCATCAAACTTACCCTGGCAAAAATTGGTTCGTCCAAATTCTCCACCCCAAATTACCAGCGTGTCGTCTAACATTCCGCGTTGTTTTAGGTCTAAGATTAGCGCCGCCGAAGCCTGGTCTACATCCTTGGCTTGTCCTGCCATTTCTGTAGGCAAGTTTCCGTGTTGATCCCATCCTTGGTGGTACAATTGTATAAATCGAACACCGCCTTCGGCCAATCGTCTAGCACGTAAAGCATTTGCCGCAAAGGTTCCTGCTACTTGTACGTCTTCGCCATATAATTTAGTGATAGATTCTGGTTCTTTTGTAATATCCATTACATCTGGTACCGACATTTGCATACGATACGCCATTTCATATTGTGCAATTCTAGATTCAATTTCGTCATCACCTGTTTCTACATGGTGCATTTTGTTAAGGGATGATACATGGTCTAATAAATGTCTTTTATCTGAACGAGAAATCCCATCAGGGTCATTTAAATACAAAACAGGTTCATTTCCAGAGCGCATTAAAACACCTTGATGTTTAGAATCTAAAAATCCACTCGACCATAATTTGGAATATAAACCTTGGCTGTTTCCTTTTCCTCTTGAGGTTAAGACTACAAAAGAAGGTAGATTTTGATTTTCATTCCCTAAACCGTAACTCAGCCAAGAACCCATACTAGGTCTTCCAGATTGTTGCGTTCCAGTTTGGAAAAATGTAATCGCAGGATCATGGTTAATAGCATCTGTATTCATACTATTGATAATACACAGTTCATCTGCAATTTTTCCCATATGTGGAAAGAAATCACTAATCCATGCGCCACTTTGTCCATGTTGCTTAAATTTCGCTGCTGATGGCATTAAAGGGAATTTATCTTGTCCAGAGGTCATTCCTGTTAAACGTTGTCCGTTTCGAATAGAATCTGGTAGATCTTCGCCCATCCGCTTAATAAGTGTTGGCTTATAATCAAATGATTCTAACTGTGATGGTGCGCCCGCTTGAAATAAATAAATAACGCGTTTCGCTTTTGGAGCGAAATGTGGAATTCCCAAAGGCTGACTACCCAGTGATTGTTGCCCTCCCTTCAATAAGTCGGGGATGAGTAAAGAACCTAAAGCTAATGAGCCAATCCCTACACTTAATTGCGAAAAGAAATGACGTCTATTTATTTTTAAGGGATTTTCTGAATTTTCTTTTTTGTTTTCCATATCACTTATTCTTTGGTAATGGTCTCATCTAAATTGTATATAACTTGCGCAGTTAACATTAGAGCTGCTGTTCTAATAGGATCTGTATCCGATCTTTTAAAATTTCCTTGTGTCAATAATTTTTCCGCATTTTCTTTATTTTCTTTAAAAGTGCTTGTAGCATCTGCATAATATTGCTGTATTACTTTTAATTCATGCGCGTCTGGCTGACGTATTAAAATTCTTTGAAATACTTCACCGAGCATTTCTGTATCATTCTGATTTTTAGCAACCATTTGTTGTGCAAGTACGCGTGCAGCTTCCAGCATTTGTTCGTCATTTTGTAATACTAAGGCTTGCAATGGCGTATTTGTTTTTTGCCTCCGTACTTCACAAAAATCTCGATTGGGCGCATCAAAAATGGTCATGTTTGGTGGAGGCAGCGTGCGCTTCCACAACGTATATAATGAACGACGATATAATTTATCGCCTTCATCCTGTACATATTTAGTTAATACACCCCTGTTTCCACCTGCATTGGTTTCTTCCCAAAGTCCGGGTGGTTGATACGGTTTTACACTAGGCCCTCCAATTTTTGTATTTAATAAACCACTTGTGGTGAGCATATAATCCCGAATCATTTCGCCACTCATTCTAACGCGAGAAGCACGCGCCAATAATTTATTTTCGGGATCTGATTTTTTTAATTCAGCTGTAATTTCTGACCGTTGCTGATAGGTAGCCGATAATATAATTTTCTTCAGAAGGTATTGAACATCCCAATCATGTTCCATAAAATCACGTGCGAGCCAATCTAATAACTCTGGATGTGAGGGCAAGCTTCCTTGAGCTCCAAAATCTTCGGCAGTTACGACCAATCCGTCCCCAAATATTAATCCCCAAATTCTATTTACAAAAACCCGTGCTGTAAGAGGATTATTTTTATCAGTTACCCAATTGGCGAGCCCTAATCTGTTTTTTGGTAAATCTTCTGAAAAAGGATAGATAACAGCTGGCGTATTTGGTTTTACCTCAGTACTTGGAGCGTCGTAGTTCCCTCTGTTTAGTACATAGGTTGATTTTGGTGCTGAATCATTCATGATCATCACATTAATCGTATCCCCTAATTTTTTATTTACAAAAGGAAGTTCTTCCTTAATAAGTTTATCCGAGAGTTTTAAATAAGGGGAATCTGCAAAGTGCTTTTTGTTTGCCGCTTGAACCGCATTCATTTGTAACCCCTTCTCATCAACTTGATTAAAAAAAGAATACAGTTCATAATAATTTTTTTGAGAGAGCGGATCGTACTTGTGGTCGTGACATTTAGCACATTCTAAAGTCAGACCTAAGATTCCTTTACCTAAGGTGTTTGTTCTATCAACAACATAGGACGAACGATATTCTTCTTGAATCACACCACCTTCTTGTGTAATTGGATGGTTCCGATTAAACCCTGTGGCTAGAACTTGCTCTTTGGAAGCATCAGGAAGTAAATCACCAGCCAATTGATACGTCAAAAACACGTCATAGGGTAGATTTTTATTAAAGGCGTAAATCACCCAATCTCTCCATGGCCACATAGTTCTATAACTATCATCTTGATATCCATGAGAATCCGCGTATCGAGCGATGTCCAACCAACTTTGTGCCATTCTCTCCCCATAACTTGGCAGCGCAAAAAATTCGTCTATGATCTTTTCCAAACTATCCTTTGATAGATCCTCGGTTAACTTTTTAATATGTTCAGGCTTTGGAGGCAATCCAGTAAGATCTAAACTGATACGTCTTATTAAAGTTTCTCTATTTGCTTTTGCTGAAGGATTTAAATCGTTGTCTTCAATTTTTTTTAACACAAAGGCATCAATCTCATTTTGTTCCCAATCTTTATTTGTGTTTTCTGGTAAGAGCGCTTTTTTAGGAGAAATAAAAGCCCAATGTTTGGAAAATGGAGCGCCTTGTTCAATCCATTTTTTAATGAGTTTTTTTTCATATGAATTCAAACTTAGGTTAGAATCTACAGGTGGCATAACTTCATCTGGATCATCAGACATGATATGCTTGTATACGGAACTTTTGGATACGTTTGCAGGTACTACTGAGAATTCACCAGGGTTTTCAGGAAGTTCTCCAAACAATCCTTCCTTAATATCGAGTTGCAACCCCGCTTTTCTCTTGTTGGCATCCGGGCCGTGACAGGTATAGCAATTATCAGAAATTATTGATTTAATATGAAAATTATAATCAATGACGTCTGGTAACTTTAAATTCACATAATCACTTTTTTCTGAATTAAAAACACCCTTTTTTGTAGCGTAAATAATACTCATTAGAGATGCGAGAATAATTATGATTAAGGCTTTTTGTTTCATTTTAGCAGAAAAATTAAGAAAGCGAAAGTTAGTAAAAAAAAATGTTTTTCGCTAATTTTAAAAGTTAGCCTTTAATTTATAAAATCATTAAAATGTATGGACACTTAAATAAAAAAGAAACTAAAACAGAGTTATAAAACTCCCGCGATTATTTGAGTTTATAGGATTGATTTAGAGTGTTTAATATTTAAAATTTTCTATAATTGTTGGGTTGAAATGATTTGAACGAATAAATTTGGTTAGAAATGTGGTTACTCTTTTGTGATGGTTTCATCTAAATTATAAATGACTTGTACGGTTAACATAAGCGCCGCGGTTTTTATGGGTCTGTATTTGCATTTTTGTAAGCGCGTTGCTTCAATAATTTTATGGCATTTTCTTTATTATTTTTAAAAGTACGGGTAGCATCTGTAAAATATTGCGTCAATACTTTAAGTTCCTTTTCTTTGGGTTGGCATACTATAATTCTTTGAAACACATTTTGAATTAGTTGTGCTTCATCTTGATTCTCTGTAACCATTTTTTGTGCTAAAACGCGCGCAGCTTCAAGTATTTGCTCATCATTTTGCAATGCCAATGCTTGTAATGGGGTATTCGTTTTTTGTCTACGTACTTCACAAAAATCTCGTGTAGGAGCATCAAATATAGTCATACTTGGAGGGGGTAAGGTTCGCTTCCAAAGGGTGTATAACGAACGACGGTACAATTTGTCGCCAGTATCTTGTACATATTTAGTTGATACCCTTCGGTTTACACCAGAAGTCGTTTCTGCCCATAAGTCTTCTGGTTGGTAGGGTTTTACACTTGGGCCACCAATTTCGGGATTTAATAATCCACTGGTAGTAAGCATATAGTCTCGTATCATTTCACCAGTCATTCTAAAACGAGACGCTCTTGCTAATAATTTATTTTCTGGATCGGCAGATTTTAATTCAGGAGTGATCTCAGAACTTTGTTGATAGGTCGCAGAGAGCATGATTTTTTTTAGGAGATATTGAATATCCCAATCGTGTTCCATAAAATCTTTGGCCAGCCAATCTAGAAGTTCTGGATGTAATGGCAGGCTACCTTGAATTCCAAAATCTTCAGTAGTAAGTACTAATCCATCTCCAAACAATAATGCCCATATGCGGTTCACAAATACTCTGGCCGTTAAAGGTTTTTTTTATCGATTACCCATTGCTTATAAATCAAACTCTTTTTAGGATTTTCAGCAACTATAGCAAATTCACCAGGATTTTCGGGTAATTCAGCAAAGGCATTTTCTGCTAAATCTAATCTGAGACCTGCTTTACGTTTGTTGGTGTCTGGACCATGACAAGTATAACAATTGTCGGAAATAATTGGTTTGATATGAAAATTATAATCAATAACATCTGGCAATGATATATTTGCATAGTCACTATTGTCCGAATTAAAAATACCCTTTTTTGTAGCGTAAATAATACTCGTTAGAGACGCCAGAATAAATATAATGATAACTTTTTATTTCATTTCAGTTCGTTGCTATAAATACGTTTAGAAATATAATCAAATCGATGAAGTAATATTGTTTGTGTTTGAACTTCTTTATAACACGGTTAGATATTCTTTTTTAATAAAATGAAGGGGAGATAAATTTATTTATATCTTTACTTTGCTATCTTAAGGAATAATTAATTTGTTATTTCACAGATTTACTCTACGAAAGTTAATATGATATATAAAAGTATAGTATTTTTTCATTTTGTAATGATTTTTAGTATTGGCATATTGGCGCAGTCTGAAAATAAAACGCGTGGCAAAATTTTGAATAAGAGTGATTACGAATATTTAGAATTACTAACCAACGTTATTATCGATAGTTCTCGTATTGCACCTGGGCAAAGTGTTGTAGATTATTTTGGACCAAATAATACGGGCGGAGTCCTTATTAAACCAGGAGGAGGTGGAAGTTACCCTTCATTTTGGATTCGTGATTATGCTATGTCGTTAGCGTCGGGATTTATTTCTGAAGAAGAGCAAAAACACATGCTGTTGTTAACAGCGTCTACTCAATCTGATAAAACATGGATTACTAAAAATGGAAGTATCGTTCCCTTCGGCGCTATTGCAGATCACGTGCGGATAGATGATAGTCTTCCTATATATTTCCCTGGAACATTTGATTTTATAGAACAGGGTAATAAAATATTTGGTGTTTACCCACCTTATGGCGACCAATATTTCTTTATTCAGATGGCTCACTATTTTGTAAAGACCTTTTCTAGTAATACTATATTAACAGCTAAAATAAATGGTATTGAATTGATGGATAGGCTAGAAATAGCCTTTAACGTGCCTCCTTCTAGATTAGATAATGAAATCGTATTTACAACAGACGGTTTTAGAGGAATCGATTTTGGATTTAGAGATGTAATTACGATTACAGGTGATTTGTGTTATCCTTCAATTCTTAAATTTAGAGCTTCAAATCAGCTTGCTGAATTGTTTGATAAACGTAACAATAAGGTAAAGGCTGCTAAGTATAGAAAGATTGCTAAAAAAATTAAAAGTGCGATTCCTTTATTATTTATGAATTCCAACGGAATGCTTCGCGCTTCAACAGAAAAGGGAAATCAGCCGGATGTTTGGGCTACTGCATTGGCAGTATATTTAAAAGTGCTAAATGAAAAAGACAGTAATAAAGCGAGCAAGGCATTAGCAGAATCATATAAGAAAGGGACATTGGCGTATCATGGAAATATTCGGCATATAGTAACAAGTGACGATTTTAATGAAACAACAGCATGGGAATTTTCACTGGCTAAAAAAGACACTTATCAGAATGGAGCTTATTGGGGAACACCGACGGGATGGGTTTGCTATGCCATTGCAAAAACTGATTTTGGACTTGCACAGACATTGGCAAAAGAATATATTGATGACTTACGCAAAACAGATTTTAGATTAGGAGCAGAGAATACGGGTCCATATGAATGTTTTCATCCTTCTGGACATAAACAAAACGGACTCTATATGACAACGGTAACATGTCCTTTGGTGGCATTTAAATCTATCGATAAATTAGGATGGTAAAACACGATAAATTATGGCTATTTAATCGTCTTTTTTATAGTATAGATTGCATATAAAGTTTAAATGAATGACAACTTTTCTTATAGAATTTACGTATCAAATTTTATATGAAATTTTGAAATTTATTTTTTTGAAAGTTGCCTTTAAATAAGGTATCTTGCATTCAAATAATATTCATTTGAACGTCATACATTCTATTCGCCATTTTTTTGAAAGACATGGATTCGACGTATCCGCAAGATTTGCCGATAGACTTGGAATGAGAGCATCTAATGTACGGTTGTTTTTTATTTACATATCATTTGCAACCGTTGGGCTGTCATTTGGTTTGTATTTAACCGTGGCTTTTTTATTAAAATTAAAAGATATGATTTATACCAAAAGGAGTTCGGTATTTGATCTGTAGTTTATGCATGTAAAAAAGAAACTATGTATCGCGGTGTTGCTTCTTTTAGTTGTAATAATTATTGGTATGTTTGGCTATTTGATTATTGTAGATACATTTTATATGACGGTCATAACAGTTTCTTCTGTTGGATTTGGTTTGATTCTTCCGTTCAGTATTGAAGCAGAGTTATTTATAATATTTCTTCTATTTTTAAGTGTATTTTACGCGGATACGTGCTTAAAGTACTATCTGAAAATAGTGCAATGGGTATATTTTTCGAAGAATAAAATTTCGACTATTATGAGTAGAGCGTCAGATGAATCATCCTATAAAAAATTACAGGAGTTGATAATGTAATTATGTCAGATAAATTGGGAGCAGAGCACATGGCTTCTTTGGTAGTCACATCAGATATTATTGAATTTGTGAATATACTGTCTTTAGAAGGAGAATATTAAGTAAATTTTTAAGAGATTTTAGTGGATGATTTACCTGACAACTATTTGTCTAAATCTATTCATAATTTAGCTTTAAAAAAAAACAGGATCTACTGTGATTGGTTATAAGGCGATAGATACTAAATATGTTATCAATCCAGAAGCAGAGATAAGGCTTCTTAAAGGATCTAAATTAATAGTTTTGGGAAGACCAGAACAAGTTGCTATATTGCAAGTAATCTGTTAAGTATTTCACTAAAAATTTGATGAAACCTTAATTTTTTATGATATTGCAGACATTAACTAATTGAATTTTAATTTTCCAAAACCATATTAGATGCATAAAAAACTTATTAGTCTACTAGTAATGATCGTACCGTTTATTTCCTTTGCTCAAGAAACTTCTATGGACGAGGTGATAGAGGCTAAGTTTAGACCTTTTGCAACCGCTGTTAGCAATGTTGTATTTTATCCAATTCAACTTGCTGGGAAAGAGGTGCCAATTGTACTCATTGTTCTTTTATTGGGAGCGTTGTTTTTCACCCTATATTTTAAGTTTGCCAATATAACTTTAATGGGTGTTGCCACAAGAGCTACTAATGGAAAATATGATGAGGTTGATCATAATTCAGTTGATGAAATGGTTGGTGATTCAACTCCAGGAGGTGATGTTTTTGAGACTGTTAAAGCAGAAGGAGTCGTTGGAGAAGTAACACATTTTCAAGCCTTAACAGCTGCATTATCGGCAACTGTAGGACTGGGTAATATTGCTGGGGTTGCAGTTGCAATTGCAATTGGAGGACCAGGAGCTACAATCTGGATGATTCTAGCCGGTTTTTTAGGAATGTCGACAAAATTGGTAGAAGCGACTCTAGGAGTTAAATATAGAGAGGTGGGCGAGGATGGTAAAATATATGGTGGACCGATGTATTATTTAAGAAAGGGATTAAAAGAAAAAAATCTTGGAGGTTTGGGAAAAGTACTAGCCTTTATGTTTGCCGTTTTTGTTGTGGGGGGATCCTTTGGAGGTGGAAATATGTTTCAAGCCAATCAAGCAGCAGCACAATTTAAATTACTATTTGGATTGGAATCAGGGTTTGTATTTGGAATTGTAATGGCTGTTTTAGTCGCTATAGTAATTATTGGTGGTATAAAAAGAATAGGACGGGTTACCGAAAAAATAGTGCCATTTATGGCAATCATCTATGTGGGAGCAGCCTTGGTCATAATTTTTATGAATATTACTATTATTCCGACAGCAATTGGGCAAATATGGACAGGAGCATTTGGAGATAATTCTTTATTAGGAGGATTTATTGGTGTTATGATAGTAGGTTTTCAACGCGCTGCATTCTCTAATGAAGCAGGGGTTGGATCTGCCTCCATTGCGCATGCGGCAGTAAAAACTAGATTTCCGGCAAGTGAAGGTATAGTTGCTTCTATAGGGCCTTTTGTTGATACGGTAATTATTTGTACGATGACTGCATTAGTGATTATTATTATGAATATTAAAGGGAACCTATTTAATTATGCGAATTTGGAAGGAAGTAATGTAATTATGAATGGAACTGGAGAACGATTAGGTGGGGTTGACTTAACCTCTATAGCATTTGATTCTGCGATTCCTAATTTTTCTATTATATTAACGATAGCGGTTATATTATTTGCTTTCTCATCGATGCTTTCTTGGTCGTATTATGGTATTCAAGGATGGAAATACCTCTTTGGAAAGGGCAAAGCAGCTGATTTAACTTATAAATTATTGTTTTTGTTTTTTGTGGTAGTGGGAGCATCTTCCAGTTTAAATTCTGTGATAGATTTCTCCGATGCGATGATTTTCGCTATGGTCTTTCCAAATGTTATAGGATTGTTATTGTTAGCTCCTAAAGTACGGGTTGAATTAGATAGGTATTTAATAGCTATAGGATATAAAAAAAGCAAATAAAAGCATAAGAAATAATGAGATTTTTTAAACCCTATTTTTGGTATAATAAACGCCAACGAAATGGGGTTTTCTTTTTGTTGCTGGTTATTGTTGGGCTTCAAATTATATATGTATATGGAGATTTTTCTTTGGAAGAGGAGAAAATTAACACTGCTGAAATTGCTTTTTTTAAAAAGCAATTAGACTCTTTATATGTAGCGAAATTAGAAAGTAAACATCCGAAGATTTTTCCGTTTAATCCTAGTTTTTTAACAGATTTTAAAGGAGTTCAGTTGGGAATGTCTACCCAAGAAATCGATCGTGTTTTACAACATCGTGCTGCTGGTAAATATATCAATTCGGATACTGAATTTCAAGAAATTTCAAAAGTACCGGATAGTTTACTTACTATTATTTCACCGTATTTTAAATTTCCTGATTGGGTCTTACAGAAAAAGGATGCTATAAATAAAGTACTTATTGGTAAGAAGCAAACTAAATCAAAAGGAGTTATAATAAAAGGAAATCTAAATCAAGTTTCTGCAGATACATTAATTTCGATATATGGAGTAGGGAAAGTGTTGGCCAATCGAATTGTTAAATATCGAGCTTCTATTAAAGGATTTATGTTCAACGATCAATTGGCTGATGTATATGGTTTAAAGCCAGAAGTTATTGAGAGGGTTTTATTGAAATATACAGTATTAGTAAAACCTACAATTAAAAAAGTGAATGTGAATATAGCCACTTTTAAAGAAGTACTGCACCTACCATATATAGATTATGAACTTGCCAAGCGTATTTTTAATTATCGAGATGAAGTCGCTGAAATTCAGTCTTTGGAAGAACTAAAAAATATTGAGGGATTTCCTTTGGATTTGTTCGATAAAATCGTCGTATATTTGGATGCTAAATAAACCAATAAACCAATAAACCACGTTAATTTAAAATTGTGCATGGGTAGTATGTATTTTACTGAAGAACATGAAGCATTTAGACAGAGTTTTAAAGAGTTTCTTCAGAAAGAAGTGAGTCCATATATAGATTCTTGGGAAAAAACGGGAACAATTGATCGTTTCATATGGAAAAAATTTGGTGATATGGGTTATTTTGGTTTGAATTATCCAGAGGAATATGGAGGTTTGAATTTAGATTTATTCTACACCGTTATTTTCTTAGAAGAATTACAAAAAATAAATTCTGGGGGGTTTGCTGCGGCCATGTGGGCACATGTTTATTTGTCCATGACTCATTTGGTGAATGAGGGTGATGAAAGTATAAAGAGCAACTATTTGATACCGAGTATAAAAGGTCTTAAAATAGGTTGTTTATGTATTTCTGAACCATTTGCAGGGTCTGATGTTTCAGGAATACGGACTACAGCGGTAAAGAAAGGAGATTCCTACATAATTAATGGTTCAAAGTGTTTTATAACCAATGGTGTATATTCTGATTATTTAGTTGTTGCAGCGAAAACAGTTACACAGCTTGGAGGTAAAGGAATAAGTGTTTTTGTGGTTGATAGAGAAACTTCAGGGCTGTCTGCAACTAAAATGGATAAGTTAGGTTGGAAAGCGTCAGATACAGGACAAATTGCTTTTGATGATGTGGTTGTTCCGGTAGGTAATTTATTAGGGGAAGAGAATAAAGGATTTAGTTATATCATGCAGCACTTTGCTTTGGAGCGTTTAGTGATGGGAGTGAATGCTCATGCTCGGGCTGAATTCGCACTGGACTACGCTATTACTTATATGTCAGAGAGATTTGCTTTTGGTAAGTCAATAGACAAATTTCAGGCGTTAAGACATCAGGTCGCAGAAATGGCTTCGGAGATAGAGGTGTGTAAGGAATTTAATTACTCTGTGGCTAAGCGATTAAATGATGGGCAATATTTGGTAAAAGAAGCAAGTATGTCGAAATTAATTTCAACAAAAATGGCTGATGAAGTTATATATAAATGTCTTCAGTTGTTAGGTGGTTATGGCTATATGGAAGACTATCCAATGGCGAGGTTGATGAGAGATAGCAGATTAGGTCCAATTGGAGGTGGAACTTCGGAAATACTAAAAGAAGTAATTGCCAAAATTATAATTGATAAAAAAGAGTACAAACCTGTCACGTAGTTTTTAATTTAAAATTTTATAAAACGCCCTCCAGTAATTACTAAGGAAGTAGACAAACTTGATTCTTAAATAATTTACAGCTTATGATAGTTAATTACTAATTAGTTTATATATTTGCGCCACCCTAAAATAAGTTAGGAGAATTAAGGAAGGAGGAACCAAATTATGTTGATTATACCAATTAAAGAAGGAGAAAATATCGATAGAGCGTTAAAACGTTTTAAGAGAAAATTTGACCGTACGAAAACGATGAAAAATTTGCGTTCACGCAAGCAATTTGACAAACCGTCAGTCGTAAAAAGAGCTGGTAATATTAAAGCTGCTTACGTTCAGAAATTAAGAACACAAGAAGAGCAAGGTTAATATCGCTTTTATATAAAATTTAATCCGTTAGAATTCGTAAATTTGTTTTCTAACGGATTTCTTTATGCCTATAAAATTATTTTTAGAATATCTATCCTTTGAAAAAAAGTATTCAATTCATACGATTACTGCTTATAAGAATGACTTAGTTTCTTTTCAATTATTTTGTCTTGTTACCTATAGTCAAGATATTGAATATATAAATTATTCTCAAATTAGATCATGGATTGTATTGTTGGTAAATAAGGGAATTACCAATAGAACAGTTAATAGAAAAGTAAGTAGTTTAAAGACTTTTTACAAGTACCTTCAAAAGATAAAACAAATAGACAAGAATCCCTTGTCAAAACATCAAGCGCTTAAAGTTGCAAAGAGAGTTCAAGTTCCTTTTTCTGAAAGAGAAATAAATGAGGTCATTGGTCAATTGAAAAGTCAAGATGGATTTTGGTCTAATAGAAATAAGATGGTGGTGGAATTATTGTACGCAACAGGTATGCGACGAAACGAATTAATCCAACTTTCATTAAAGGATGTAGATTTGTCTAATGGGACTATTAAAGTATTGGGTAAAAGAAATAAAGAGCGATATATTCCGTTACTAGGAAGTGTAAAGGAGTCGCTAAAAATTTATTTACAGCAAAGGTCGAAGGAAGTTTTGGATTTCGAATATTTATTTTTTACAGAAAAGAAAAATAAATTATATCCTGCCCTTGTTTATAGAATAATAAATGAGTACTTTAGTACGGTAACTACTAAGGTTAAGAAAAGTCCTCACGTATTGAGACATTCGTTTGCAACACACCTTCTTAATGGGGGGGCAGATTTGAATTCTGTAAAAGAATTGTTAGGGCATTCTTCTTTAGCGTCGACACAAGTGTATACGCATAGTAGTTTGAGAAAATTAAAGGAAGTGTATAATCAAGCTCACCCCAGGAGTAAAAAAAAATGATGATTTATGAAAGTATTTGTTCAATCAGTAAATTTTAATGCAGACAAAGAGTTGATTTTATTTGTAGAGAGTAAAGTGGCAACTTTAGAGAAATATTATGATAAGGTATTAGATTCGGAGGTCTTTTTAAAAGTGCAGCAATCGAGTGAAAAAGAGAATAAAGCGGTTGAGGTTAAGATGCATGTGCCGGGAGATGAATTCATAGTAAAAAAGGTTTGTAAAACCTTTGAGGAAGGAACATCGCTTTGTGTTGATGCGTTGAAAAGGCAGTTGAATAAACGCAAGGAAAAACAAAGAGCACATCACGTGTAAAAAAAATAAAAAAAAATAAAAAAAAGTTTGTGTAAACTGTAAAACTTTGTACATTTGCAGTCCGTTAGAAATAGCGGGCTTTTTTTTTAGTAGAAAAGCCGATGTAGCTCAGCTGGCTAGAGCAGCTGATTTGTAATCAGCAGGTCGTGGGTTCGAGTCCCTCCATCGGCTCTAAAATTTAAAAAATTAAAGATCTAAAGTGTTTTTAATTTTGAAATTAAAGAAATTTAATTTCTGTTCTTTGAAACATGGTGAGATACTCAAGTGGCCAACGAGGGCAGACTGTAAATCTGCTGCGCAAGCTTCGAAGGTTCGAATCCTTCTCTCACCACCATATTAAGTAAGTACCTGTTGCATGGTACGATAGGAAAAATGCGAAAGTAGCTCAGTTGGTAGAGCGTCAGCCTTCCAAGCTGAATG
>TARA_B110000037_G_scaffold29854_1_pt1 | contig 27711 bp, 24 predicted proteins | sample TARA_B110000037 | Tara Oceans TARA_B110000037 (sample SAMEA4397196) | marine metagenome | biome: Polar Biome; feature: [MIX] marine epipelagic wind mixed layer (ENVO:01000061); material: water (ENVO:00002006), including particulate matter (ENVO:01000060) such as... | depth 10-100 m | reverse complement strand
GGAAAGAGTGCAAGCGCATCTTCCGTCCTTTCCACAAATCAGCGAAAGAAGCCGCCGAGACACAGCCCGGAGTAGGTCTCGGCCTAGCGCTATCAAGCCGCCTTGCGCGCTCCATGGGAGGGCAGCTTTCCTGCCGGAAGCGGCCGGATGGGTCTCAGGGCGCAATATTTGCCCTTACCCTGCCACAAAGATAGCTTTCCCTTGTCTCAATCCAGCTACGACATAGCATGGATACGTGAATGAAAAAATTCCGGCCGGGAACAAACACTACGCTGACCAACCTACAAGTAGCGACGCATTCTACATGGCGCATACCGCGCTACTGGAAATGGTGGTTGAGGAAAAATCCTTGGCGGAAATTTTCGACAGAACGGCGAAGTTGATCGAAAGCGTTTCACCGAAAGGCACCTACTGCACCCTCAAAATTGTCGAGAAGCCCGATCTTACCTTAAAGCTGGCTGCGGCACCAAGCCTCCCCGAGGATCTGGTTGCCGATCTCGAACGCCTCGAAGTCCGCCCGGAGGACGGAACCTGCGGGCAGGCGGTGACATTGAGGAAGGCCGTTGTTTCGGAAAACGTAGCCACGGATCCGAATAACCTCGCCTACCGGGAAATCGCTCTAAAATACGGGGTCAAATCCTGCTGGAGTATCCCAGTCCTCGACAAGACCGGGGAGCCTTTGGCAGTAATCACTTCCTTCTATCAGATCCACTACAAGCCCAGCGAGAACAAGCTCCGGAGGATTGAATCGATGTGCCACTTGATTCGCCTTGCCATCGAAAGAAACAAGGTATCGGGGGCTCTTTTCCAGAGTAACGAGAAATTCAAATCCGCCGCCGCCGCGACCAACGATGCTGTGTGGGACTGGGATATCGTCAATGACGTGCTGTGGTGGAATGAAGGCTTTTCCAAGCTCTTCGGATTTAAGGGAGAAGGACGGGGACCAAGCTTACAAGGCTGGTCTGAACGCATTCATTCCGACGACCGCGACCGTGTCATGCACAGCCTGGAATCCGCGTCCAAAGGAGGCGATAAACACTGGACTTGCGAATACCGCTTTCTGCGCAATGACGGAACCTTAGCACATGTGATTGACCAGGCGGAAATCATTTTCGACTCCGAGGGTAAGGCAGTCCGAATGATAGGCGGAATGTCCGACATGACCGCCCACCTGCAAACCGAATATAAACTTAAGACCCTCAACCGGGCGCTCGAAATGCTCGGCTCGTGCAACCGAATGCTCATCCGCGCGAATGACGAGAAGCAACTACTCAACGACATCTGCACGATCGCTACCGATATCGGCGGATACAAAATGGCATGGGTCGGGTTTGCTGGCCCGGGTGATGACAAACCAATCATCCCCGTAGCTGAATGGGGCGATGACAGCGGGTTTACCAATTCCATTAAACTGAGCTATTCCGAGACTAGCACTTCCGGAAACGGCCCCGGAAGTAGAACCATACGCACAGGTAAACCGGTGATCTGCGAAGACATCCGCAACGAAGACGTCCGATTTCACTGGAAAGAGGAAGCCCTCGAACGCGGCTTCCGTAGCATCGTCTGCCTACCTCTGAAGGATGGCGAAAGCTGCTTCGGATTCATATCGCTACTCTCTGAAAACGTGAACGCAATAAGTGCCGACGAGCTAAGACTTCTCAAGGAACTCGCGGATAACGTCGCGTTCGGTGTCTCTGCACTACGCACCAATATCAAGCAAAGGACGATGCAAGACACCATCGTCAAAGTCGCCCAAACCGTTTCAAACAGTGCCGGAAAGCAATTCTACCAACTCCTAACAAAAAACATGGTGAGCGCTCTGGGCGCATCTGCAGGCATTATCGGTAAGATTGATACTGAGACCGATTCGCTAACGACATTCGCCTTCGTGCTCGAAGGTGTCCTCCAGGAAAACGTAACTTACGCCCTCAGGGGAACGCCTTGTTCGGAAGTCAGATCCAATAGCGTTTGTATATTTAAAGACAAGCTCTCAACCCTCTTTCCTGAAGACCACTACCTGATCGAACTCGGGATCAAGAGCTATGCCGGAGTAGCCCTCTTCAACTCTCGTGATGAACCCGTAGGCGTGCTCTCCGTCCTTTTTAAATCGCCGCTGGAGGATACTTCATTGGTTATATCGATCCTTCAAATCTTCGCCGAGAGAGCAGCTTCGGAAATGGCCAAACAAGAAGCCGACGCACGGATTTTTAATCAGGCGTCACTTATCGACAAGGCGCGCGACGCCATTCTCACTTTCGATTTAAATCACCGTATCACCTTTTGGAACAAGAGCGCCGGGCAGCTCTACGGACTACCCGACGGTGAACTCTCGGGAAGATCTACTTTTGACCTCTTGGAAGGAAATACGGATGAATACGACCGGGCATTTTCAACCACCATGGAAAACGGCGAATGGCTGGGCGAACTCCACCAACTCAACAGCGATGGCAAGCCACTCATCGTGAAATGCCGCTGGAACCTTGTCCGCGACGCGAAAGGCAAACCAGTCTCCATCCTCGCGATCAATACCGACATCACCGAACACAAAAACCTCGAACGCCAGTTCCTACGCGCCCAGAGACTCGAATCCATCGGCACGCTCGCGGGCGGACTCGCCCACGATCTGAACAACGTCCTCGCTCCGATTTCCATGTCCATCGAACTGCTGCGCAAAAGCGTAAGTGATGAAAGGGGGAACGAACTGCTCGACGCCATCGCCCAAAGCTCGCGAAGAGGAGCGGACATGATCTCCCAGATCCTATCCTTCGCCCGCGGAGTGGAAGGCCGCCGGGTGCCCGTTTCCGGAAAAGAAATCGTAACCAGTCTCTCGGGAGTCATACGGGACACTTTCCCAAAAAACGTCCGGATCGAGACTTCACTACAGGACGATCTCTGGCAGGTAATCGGGGACTCCACGCAGCTAAACCAGATCCTTCTCAACCTCTGCGTAAACGCCCGCGACGCCATGCCGGAAGGCGGCACTCTATTCGTTTCCGCTTCCAACGAAAACATCGACAGCAATTACGCCGCTGCCAATCTCGATGCAACCGTCGGCCCCCACGTATGCATTGAAGTAGAAGACACCGGGCATGGTATCCATCCGGATAACATTGACCGGATCTACGACCCATTTTTCACAACCAAAGGCATAGGAAAAGGCACGGGGCTCGGGCTTTCCACCACCCTCGCTATCGTAAAAAGCCATGGCGGCTTTATCCGATCCTATAGCGAGCCGGGAAAAGGCACCCGCATCCGTGTCCATCTTCCTGCGCTGCCCTCTCCCCCCCCCAAAAAGCCCCGCCGCCATTCCGCCATCTCTGCAGCGAGGAACTGGAGAAACGATTCTCATTGTCGATGACGAGCCGGCAATTCTTGAGATGACCCGGCGAACCCTCGAAAGCTACGGATATCATACTCTCCTAGCGGAGTCAGGGGTTCATGCCCTTGAGGTCTTCCGTAGGAGCTATACAGATATTTCCGTAATTATTACTGACATGATGATGCCCGGACTCGACGGCGTCGGCACCATACATGCCATACTTAAAATTGCCCCCTCAGCAAAAATCATTGCCGTCAGCGGTATCCGTACAAACGGCGAGATCGCATTGACTTCCGGCGAAGGGGTTCGCCACTTCCTCCAAAAGCCGTTCACCGCAGAAGCCCTCCTTGGCTCTCTTGCTGAAATACTGAAGAAATAAGATCCCACCTCAGGGCATGAGATAAGCCACAAAAAACAAACCTGAGTCCTTGCAAACAAGTAACCTAGATCCTACGTTGCCGTCCAACTCTTTTTGACCAATACTCTCTCTTCCCTGTGAGTCCTACCAATTCAAACCTTCTGATTGTCGACGACGACGACACAATCCAACGTTTGCTAGCAATCGCGGCAAAGGATCACGGCTGGCACCCTATCGCCGCCCGATCAGGACAGGAGTCGATCGAATTAATCGACTCCGGGATCCAAGCCGTAATCATGGATGTCGGCCTCCCCGGTATGGACGGGATCGAAACCATAAGTAAACTCCACGAACTATTTCCCGAGGTCCCCGTCATCATGCTCACCGGTTCGAATGACGCCTCGACAGCCGTCCAAGCGCTCAAAGCCGGAGCAAACGATTACATAACAAAACCCTTCGAACTCCAGCGTCTTTTCGATCTTCTAAGAGCCACTGTAAAACCCTCCAAATCGAGGAAAAAACCAGCCACACCTCCAAAGAAACGTCCCAATGTATCCTTGGAAACCTCCAGCCCGAGGATGAAACAGCTTTTCCGACAGGCAGAAAAAGCAGCCTCACTGAACAGCACGATACTTCTCACCGGTGAAAGCGGAACGGGGAAAACCTACATCGCCAGACAGATCCACTTGCTCAGCCCGCGCGCCCAAGAGAATTTCATCACCGTCAGTTGTCCGGCACTGCCCCGCGAACTTCTGGAAACCGAATTATTCGGCCACGAAAAAGGAGCATTCACTGGAGCAAGCGCCTCTAGAGCTGGCCGCTTCGAACAAGCATCCCAAGGCACTATTTTTCTCGATGAAATCGGCGACATTCCTCAAGAACTTCAACCAAAACTTCTCAACGTCCTCCAGGATCGCGAACTCTTCCGCGTCGGAGGCAACAAGCTTTTCAAAACCAACGCCCGGGTCATCGCTGCAACAAACGTCGATCTCCATGCCCGGGTCGAAGCCGGAACCTTCCGCGAAGACCTTTTCTACCGCCTTAACATCATCGAACTGGTCATCCCACCGCTACGTGAACGCAAAGAGGATATACCCCAGATCATCAGGCATATCCTTGCCCGCATCGTCGCCAACAGAAATTCGGAACCCTGGGCGCTAACGGAATCCGCAGCAGCAGCTCTCCAGAAATTCAACTGGCCGGGCAACATCCGCCAACTGGAAAACGTGCTGGAGCGCGCAACCGCATTTTCCGACAGTCCGACAATCAATACCGATGAAATCATCGGCGCCCTAGAGTCACCCACTCCTGCTGCACGCGCAAAACAGACCCTCTCCGAACCGGGACTCACCCTCCAAGAGATCGAACGAGAGGCCTTCATACAGACCTATATTCGCACCGGGCAAAACAAGGCAAAAACCGCCCGAGAACTCGGGATTTCGGAACGCTCCGTTTACAATTTAATGGGAAGGCACGGCCTGAAATAGCCTACTTCTACCCTCCAAATATTGTAATCCTCTGCGATCCTACTTTTGGAGGGTTAGTTTTGGATAGCCACTCCAGTCCCGTCCTTACGGTTTTTCCTCCCTTCTCCTCCAATTCGGTGGTAGCAGGTTCCCTATGAGAATACTCTCGTTCTTCCTTGCTACTCTCGTCCCGCTTTACTCCGAACCGGCTCTCCCTGCCGATTCGAAAGAAGACGCCTATCCTGCGCTGGAGCGCTTTGTGGAAGTATTAGAAACAGCTCGAGCTCGCCATCCGGATCTAGACAAGGTCACCTATGACAGAATGATCAACCACGCGCTCGACGGCTTGCTCTCCAGTCTCGACCGCCACTCTTCATTCATTCATCCGGAGATGAAGCAGCTAGTAACCGGAGAAGGAGAACTGGACAACGAAGTCCGCTCACTCGGCCTGAGCCTCGACATGGATTCCGACAACATCTTCCTCTCCGCAGTGGAAAAATCCGGCCCAGCAGACAAGGCGGGAATCATCCCCGGCACGGCCGTTCTTTCCATCAACGGCGCGAAACCAGATATCGCATCTCTCCCCGAAATCCTAGGCAACCTTCAACTCGCTCCCGGAGAAAAAACCGCCTTCATCCTTCGCAACCCCGAGCGACCGGGAAAAATCGAAACCACACTCACCCATCGCTTTGTCGAAGAACGCTCTCTAATCGAATCCGCACTTCTAAAAAAACACCCGACCATCGGATACCTCCGCCTCGCCAGCTTCGGCGCTAACTGCGCCCGAGAAATCGAATCCGCCCTCGATGATCTGGAAGATGAGGGCATGAAATCCCTCATCCTCGATCTCCGCGAAAACGGCGGCGGCGATCTCCACCAAACAGTAAAAATTCTAGGCCTTTTCGTCCCTCCCGACACCTCTGTCGTCTCCGTCCGCGAGCGCAATAAGCCCGAGGAATTCCTCAAAACTCCGGAGCGCCAGCGCCGGAAGCGCGAATACCCCGTAGCCGTCCTCATCGACCGGAACTCCGCCAGCGCCTCCGAGCTTTCAGCCGGTGCCCTCCAGGATCTCAAGCGCGCCACCGTCATCGGTGAGCTCAGCTACGGGAAAGGCTCCGTTCAAAACATCATCCCCATGGGCGGCGGCACCGCCCTCCGCCTCACCATCGCCACCTACCACACCCCCTCCGGAAACACCCCCCACCACAAAGGCATCACTCCGGACATCGAAATCCCCTTCACCGATGCTGACCGCACCAACTTCCGCCGTGCAAGCCACCCCGCCTCTCTCACCGAAGCAGAAAAAAAATCCCTCACCACCTGGCAAGACCCCGCCATCGCCGCCGCCCTAAAATCATTTGAAAAATAGCATCCAATTTCAAATCCCCCATTCCCCAATCTCCCTTAAACAAATGACTCGCGACGAAAAACTCCCTCTCGACAGGAAACTCCGCCAAGAAATCCTCTTTGCCCGCGAGCGCGTCTATCACTTCGGTCAGCCTACCCCCTTGGAGAAAATCACCATACACGGTGGCCCTGAGATCTGGGTAAAACGTGAAGATCTCTCCGCCATCAAAGCCTACAAATGGCGCGGCGCAGCCAACCGAATGGCTACCCTCACCGAAGTCGAAGCCGCACGCGGAGTCGTCACGGCCTCCGCTGGCAACCACGCCCAGGGAGTCGCCCTCGCCGCGAAAAAACTCGGCATCCGCGCCCGCATCTATATGCCCCGCTCCACCCCACAAGTGAAGCAGGATGCCGTCCTTACCCACGGAGCGGAATACATCTCCATCCACCTGTCCGGAGATAGCTACGACGAGGCCATGAAAGCCGCCCGTGACGACGAAGCACAAACCAAGGCAGTCTATATCCACGCCTACGACGACCTCCAAGTCATGGCCGGCCAAGGCACCCTCGCCGATGAAATCGTTCTCTCTGGCCAAGGCCCCTTCGATACCGTATACCTCCAGATCGGCGGCGGTGGTATGGCCGCAGGCGTTTCCACCTGGCTGAAAACCTATTGGCCGGACATCGAGACCGTAGGCGTCGAAGGCGAAGGCCAGGCCTCAATGAAGGCCGCAATCGAAGCAGGAAAACCCATACCTCTCGCTGCCGTCGATCTCTTCTGCGATGGCACCGCCGTCAAGCAGGCAGGCTCGCTTCCTTTCGAAATCTGCAAAGACAGCCTTGACCGCACTACCACCGTCAGTAACGCCCAGGTCACAGCCGCCATACGCGCCCTCTGGGAAGGCCTTCGGTGCATCTCCGAGCCATCCGGTGCGATGGGCCTCGCTGCCGCCCTTGCGGAAAAGGAAAACCTTGCTGGAAAAAAAGTCCTCGTCGTCCTCTGCGGAGCAAACGTCGATTTCCTCCAACTCGGCCGCATCGCCCAATCCGAGGGTTCCTCCACTCGCCACAGCCGCACCCTCCGCGTCTGCATCCCAGAAACTCCTGGCGCTATGCTCGCCCTGCTCGACAACTGCTTTTCAGAGATCGACATCACCGATTTCCAATACGGAAAAACCGATAACTCCACCGCCTGGCCCGCCTTTACCCTCGCCGCCGACAGTCAGCAAAAACTAGCCGACCTCCCTGCGAAACTCGATTCCGCCGGACTCGACTGGGAAGACATCACCGGAGCCACCGACATCGCCTTCCGTGCGATCCCCTTCCGCGGCGATCTTCTCGCAAACCCCACCTTCCTTCGCCTCGACTTCTACGAGCGCCCCGGCGCCCTCCACGACTTCCTCGCAAAACGCCTTACCGGCAACGCCAACCTCACCTACTTCAACTACCGCCAGTCCGGCGAGCGCATCGGCCGCGCCCTCATAGGCCTGGACTTCCCCTCCCCCTTCGAGCGAGAAGCGTTCCTCCTCTCCCTTCCACCTCAAGGAGAAGGCTACCGCCTCTGCGAACCATTAGATACGGAGGCCTCGAAACGGTTGGTTCCGTTGGGCTAAATCTCACCTACTAATCGCGTAGGCCTCGAAAATCATTCCCGGAGCAAGCAAGCAGACTCCGGTGAGAACTTTTACGGTCTCGATACGGAAGCGTCCACGCATGCGGTTGAGGATTTGCAGGAGTGCAGCACCAGTCAGGATTCCGTAGAAAAACGGGCGGGTACTCATTGATTCGTTCTGCACTGCAAAGACGAGTGCAGCCGCGCCGAGCAGCGTGAGAGGTAGGGAGAGTGCGAGTTCGTGGGCGGCCTTGATTTCCTGATCCTCGACTTTTCCCGACTGGGTCCAGAGATCCGTGGCGGAGGAGGCGAGTAGGCAGAGAACGGCAAAACAAATGAACTCCCGCGATAACACCATTTGCTGAATCCCAAGACTGGGGAGATATGCGTGTGCCATCAGTGCCGTCCCATAGGCGAACGCGCAGCCTCCCATCAGGTGCTTCGCATACACCGGTTCGTTGTCTTCTCCCGTTGAAAAGAGTGCCAGGGCGAAATAACCGATGACCAAAACCGCTCCGATCAAGAAGTAGTTGTAGCCTGAGAGTGGGAAATTCAGGACCGTGAGTACGGTCGACGAGGTGCCTGCCAGAAGAGCCACGTTTCTCAGTGCTTTTCTATGCTTCACGTTAAAATCCTCTTCAACCCCAGCCATCGCTGCGGAGAGCAGTTTCCCCATAATCCGTATCGCCCAAACGAAAAGGCCAAGAGCGGCATATGCCTCCCACGGATGATAGTTCACCCGCCAAGTTTGCGCGAAGAGAAACAGCCAAACGACTGCAATCACAGGAGCATCTAGCCCCAGCAAATTGAAATAAAGCCACCATGGCCTGCGTTGTTTCTCCACACCCGGAGCTTCCGCACGGCATCGCCCGAACGCAAGCGTTGACTGACTTCGCTTGCCTCACAGGTGAATTTCACACCTTTGTCCTGAACAAAGGCGGCACAGGCGCCCCAATGGCCTCCGCAGTTGCCCGCAGCAGTGTGAGTTCCCTATCCTCCACTGCGCCGTCGTCAGTAGCAACCAGAGAGCAAAGGCACAGGATCTGTTGTTTTACCAATGGGGTGGACGCATCCATTTCCACCAACGCCTGAGCCACCTCCGCCAGCCCGGCCTGGACACGCGGAAGTTCCCTTGCCGTATATTCGCGGAATTCCGCAGCGGCATTTTCCAGAGCGGCTTCACCACCGGCAAGAACCGCGAACGCACTCAGAACCTGCGCGACTTCGGTTTCGATGGAAGTCAGATTGCGGTATTTCATCGCTGGAACCGGCTTAATCCCGAGGCCGATTTCCACATGCCTCTCGATCACTTTCTGGAGCATAAATTCGAAGAGGTTCACCTCCCCATCCGCCTCAATGAGCGCCTTACTCGCGGCAACGAATCCCTTCGCCTCCGGCTTGCCCATTTTCCGCAACCAAGAGAGAGAAAGATCTACCAGCGCAAGTTTCTTTGCAGAGTTGTAGCTTTCCAGATCCACGCTCCAGGCGATCACCTGGGCAATCGTTTCCTCATCGAAACCATGCTTTGCGAGAATCGTTTTCCCAATCTCCCGACCATCGGTATCCGCAGCCACCAACAGGCCAAGCAGCAGTGACTTGGCTTCCTGTTTCGAAAATGAAGTGACCTTCCCAGCACGGAGTTCCTCCCGGATAGCGGCACCAACGTGGGCGTCAAGCCGAGCGCTTTCACCTAACGAATTCAACCGATCTCCAGAATTCACCTGCTCCAGCGAGCCAGAGAAGCCCATCGCTCCGGAAAATTCGGTAGCGGAAACAGGATCAGCCTTGCCCTTGAGCATTTCACCTTTCCAATTCGGATCGATTGCAAGTATCCGTTTTTCCAGAGGTGGGTGGGTGGCCATCAAAGCACTGAAGCCACTGCCTGCGAAGAACATGTGTCGGGATTCCATCGCTTTCGGAGAAGAGATTTTCCCGTGTTCGGAAAAGCCTCCGATCTTCTTCAACGCACCGGAGATGCCATTTGGATCTCGGGTAAATTGAACTGCCGATGCATCCGCGAGAAACTCCCGCTGCCGCGAAATTGCAGACTGCAGCATCCGCGCGAAAAGCACGCCAATGGAGCCGACAAGCCAGACAGCAACGCCGGCTATGATAATGGCGATGATGACACCACCACCTTTCGAATCACGTGAACCCCTCATAAAGTGGAAGGATTGCAGCATGATACGCCCCAGCATGGAGAGCATCACCAGGCCGAAAACCCACCCCATCAGGCGCATGTTCAATTTCATGTCCCCGTTGAGGATATGACTGAACTCGTGGGCCACCACGCCCTGAAGCTCTGAGCGGGTCAATCGATCCAAAGTTCCACGGGTCACGCCTATCACAGCGTTCGAGGGATCGGTTCCTGCGGCGAAGGCGTTGATCCCTTCCTCGTCGTCCATGATCCATACCTCCGGAACCGGTACGCCCGAGGCAATGGCCATTTCCTCCACCACATTCAGCAACCGCCTCTCAGCAAGGTCGGAGGTGGTTGGCTCCACCGGCCTACCTCCTAGCCCCTGAGCCACGACTTTTCCACCGGAGGAAAGCTGGGCGAGCTTGATCCAACTCCCGATCATAATAATCCCGCCGACGATTACGGCGATCCCAACCAGCAGTTCCGGATTCCACCACCCTACGAATTGGACGGTTTGCGCCGGATCAAACTCGGCTTGTTTCTCGGGATTGGAAATTCGGAGATAAACCGTTGCCAAGGCATACATCGTTATGATGACGCCCAGCACGGAAAGTATGAACCACCAGACCAGAAAGCGGCTCGATTTCCGCGCCCTCTCCTGTGCCTCGAAAAAGTTCATCGGCGTTTATCCGGAAAAATCAGAATTGCACCTTTGGAGCATCGCGCTCTGCTTCGTTCACGATCTCAAACGAGGCCGCTTTATCAAAGCCGAACATTCCAGCGACGATGTTGTTTGGGAAAACCTCGCGCTTATTGTTATAAGCCAGGACGCTATCGTTGTAAGCCTGTCGGGAAAAGGCGACCTTGTTCTCCGTGGTCGTCAGTTCCTCGCTGAGCTGCATCATGTTCTGGTTCGCCTTTAGGTCGGGATAGGCTTCCGCAACAGCAAAGAGTCGGCCAAGGACACCGCCGAGACCGGCCTCGGCTTTCCCGAGCTGCTCCAATGCGCCGGGATCACCCGGATTGGCAGCAGCGGCTTCACGGGCACCAGAAGCAACATTCCGTGCTGCGATGACCGCTTCCAGGGTTTCCCGCTCGTGGCTCATGTAGGCCTTCGCGGTTTCGACGAGGTTCGGGATTAAGTCGTGCCTGCGTTTCAACTGGACGTCGATCTGCGAGAACGCGTTTTTATACATATTCCGCAGCTTCACTAGGCCGTTGTAAACGCCCATCGCTAAAACCCCGAACACGGCGACCAATCCGATCACCACGATAACCAATACCAGTCCTGATCCCATTGCCATAGTGCCGTCTTTCTATCGAACGCCTGTTAGTTTGCAAGAAGCTTTGAAGGTGCAGGGAGATCTAACGCCCCCTACCCCGACCGCCCCACATGCTGCCACCATTGAGAAGGCGTTCCTTCATGCCATCGTCTATCGCATTGCTGCCGTTGATGAATTCTGTTGCCGCCTCCTTGTCCTCCTGCATCCAGCGGGCAGCAACCACCCCAGTAGTCCGGCTCCTGTCACGTTCATTGGTAATCAAGCCCGCAACTTCTACCAGCTCTGCTGGAGAAGAAGTGCGATTACTCCAAACGTAGCTCTGAGCCGCGCTGTCCTTCACTTCCGGTGAGGTCTGCGATTTCACAAATTCCAAGGCTGCACTGCTGTCGGAAGCTGCCCAGATCGGCATTACTTCCCGCATGGAATCTTTTTTCGCAGCATCATCGTCAAGACTGTTGAGCCAGTCCATCGAGCCACGGACATCTTCACGTGCGTAATTTTTTGCAACCGAAGGAATTGCCTCACGGCGCGCATCGGTATCGGTCATTTTTCCAATCTCCGTGGCGGCCAGCTCCGGGCTGGTTTGGGCAAGACCGGCGATAGCCGAGGCCATAGCCGCGCCACGTTGCTCTTCTGGAAGGCCGTTCGCCCATGCTTGAGCCTCACTAAAATTCGATGCACCCCATTGTTTCGCAATGGTCTCGTAGGCATTGCCGCGCGAACCCTCATCCATCGAAGCCGCCATTTCTGCAGCTTTTTTCGGATCGGTTTTTGCGACTTCAGAAACTACGGATGTCATTGCTTGGGAGCTGTTGCTCTTTAGCCCCTTGGCCCACTCCATCGCACCAGTAGGATCCTGCTTTGCCCACTCTCCGGCGATGATGCCACCGGGCCCCTGCATTCCCATACCGCGTCCACCGCGACCACCCATCATATTCATCATAGCGAACTGTGCCGGATTCTCCGTATAGTATTTCGCTGCATTCACTGGGTCGGTGCTTGCCCAGCCTTGGAGCACGGTCGGCCTAACGAACCCACCAGTCATGCCCATAGTACCCGTGAAAGCCATCGCAGCAGTGGGATCGACTTCCGCCCATTTTCCGAAAAGAAGCACCGAAGCGAGGATGCGTTCGTTAAACGGAAGCGCCTCGAGTTTCTCGGCCTCGGACTGAAATTCACCCGGGCCAAGATTTGAATAAAAATCGAGCAGCGCTTGCACCCTACTGCTTTGCCCTGGCTGACGGTAAATTTCCTCAAGGCTGCGCGCCTTGGATTTGCGGCCTCCACCAGAACCCCTGTCCATTCCTCTATCCCCTGCACGGGTTTTTACCTCACTACCGGAACCGGATATTTCACTGGCGGCTCCGCCCCCTCCTTTGCCTATACCAAAGCCCACACCGAGGCCGATTGCGAGTGCCACACCTGGAATCAAAATATTCGTTTTCATTGTTTTGTATAAGATCAGTTTAGGGAGAACCCTTGGCTAGGCAAAAAGTTGCGGAAAATATTCGCAACCAGTACACAAAAAAACCGCATCGTGTGATGCGGCTTCTTTGAAATTGTAATGCTTCGCGATTAACGCTTGGAGAACTGGAAGCGGGCGCGTGCACCAGGCTGGCCTGGTTTTTTGCGCTCTTTCATCCGTGGGTCACGGGTGAGGAAGCCTTCTGGCTTAATGAGCTTGCGGTTCTCTGGGTCGAACTGAGTGAGTGAACGGGAAATCGCGTGGCGGATTGCAATGGCTTGGGCATGCTTGCCTCCGCCTTTGACGATCACTTTCACGTCGTATTTATTGACCATGTTCACGGTCTGAAACGGAGCGATCACTGCGTTCTGAAGATCGAGGGTCGGAAGGTATTCTTCGAAGGAGAGTCCGTTGATGGTCACTTGACCGGAACCTTCGGTGACCCATACGCGGGCGACTGCGGTCTTGCGGCGACCTGTGGAACTTTGTGTAGCGGTAGCTGGCATAATAATTTTCTGGAAAAGATTTGATTAGCGGACTTCGTGAACGGCCGGGTCTTGTGCTTCATGCGGGTGTTCTTCACCTGCATAAACCTTGAGTTTACCGAACTGGACGCGGCCAAGGCGGGTTTTCGGGATCATGCCCCAAACTGCCTTCTCGACGAGAAGAATCGGACGGCGCTCGCGGAGCTTCTTAGGATTCTCGACTTTCTTACCACCAACGTATCCGGAGAAACGGGTGTATATCTTGTCGGTCTCTTTCGTGCCAGTGAGGACAACGTGCTCTGCATTGATCACTACGACGAAATCGCCAGTATCAACGTGAGAAGTAAAAGTCGGCTTATTTTTGCCACGCAGCAAACGCGCGGCTTCCACGGCTACTTGGCCGAGGACTTTGCCTTTGGCGTCGATCACATACCATTTGCGTTCGACTTCATGTGGCTTGGCGGAAAATGTCTTCATTTCAGTAATAGGGAAATCCTGCGGCGAGGCGCGATTGAGCGTGCCCACCCGGAGGGGCGCGGAACTTAGTCAGTCCCCTCGCGAACTGTCAACCGGGAAATATCCGATTTTTTCGATCAAATCTCAGAACCAAGAATCCAGAAGCAAGAACTGAAGAATCCGATCCGTGTTCATCCGTGTTAATCCGTGTTCATCCGCGTCCATTCATCCGTGTTCATTTGATGGAGGGGTTTGATTTTACAGTCTGTCCATCTCCGCTGCGCTTCGATTGTGGTTCCTCTTCAACCGCAACCCCAGTTCTTTCCGTGGGGCTTGAATTATTGAATTTTCAATTTTGAGCTTTGTTATTTGCCTTTCCCCCGCCCAATCTCCGCGCGATATGCTCAAAGCTGGAATCGTAGGCCTACCAAACGTCGGAAAATCAACACTCTTTAACGCCCTCACCCGCACCCGGAAGGCGGAAGCGGCAAACTATCCTTTCTGCACCATCGACCCGAACGTCGGGATCGTGATGGTTCCAGACGACAGGCTAGCTGTACTTTCGAAAATTTCCGGATCACAGAAGCTCGTCCCGACTGCCATCGAGTTCGTCGATATCGCGGGTCTCGTAGAAGGTGCCTCGGAGGGCGCGGGTCTTGGAAACAAGTTCCTCGCGAATATCCGCGAGACAGATGCAATCGTACAGGTGGTTCGTTGCTTCGAAAACGACGACATTATCCACGAGCTCGGCTCGGTCGATCCCATCCGCGACATTGAGATCATTAACGCGGAGCTAATCCTCGCCGACATGGCAGCCTTGGAGAAACGCCGCTCGTCCCGCGAGAAGAAAGCGAAGAGCGGCGACAAGGAATCCAAAAAGGAAGTGGAACTCATCGATGTAATCATGCCGCACCTCGACGCGGGCAATCCGGCGCTGACAATTGATTTCTCTGAAGACGACGCTGAGATCGTGAAAGGCTTTTTCCTGCTCTCCTCAAAAAAGACGATCTACGCCTGCAACGTCTTGGAATCCGAACTTGCAGGAGCCGTGGAAGACCCCGACTCCAACGAACTTGTCGCGAAAGTCCGCAAATTCGCATCCGAGCACTCCGGAGCGGAAGCCATCGTAATTTCAGCCCAGATCGAGGAAGAGCTCTCCGATCTGGAACCTGCAGATGCAGCTGAGTTCCTTGCGGACATGGGCGTGAAGGATTCCGGTGTCTCTGGGCTGATCCGAGGCGTTTACCACCTTCTCGGACTCCGCACCTATCTTACTACCGGTGTTCAGGAAACCCGCGCATGGACGATCACCGAGGGCGACAAGGCTCCGGCAGCCGCCGGAGTGATCCATACCGATTTCGAGCGTGGCTTCATCGCTGCGGAAGTTGCCCATTACGACGACTACGTCGCTGCAGGCGGCAAGACCGCCGCCAAGACCGCCGGCAAGCTCCGAATCGAGGGCAAGGAATACACCGTCAAGGACGGAGACGTGATCGAATTCCGATTCAACGTCTAATATGCAGAAGGGGCTAGAAACCCCTTTCCTGTAATCCTTCCGTCCAGTCGCGGACTGGATTTACTCCTCCGGAGCCGGAGGAGTAGGAGCCGGTGCTTCTTTCTCCACATCCCCTTTGTTCGCCATTGCTTTAATGAGGGATTCGCCGGTGTCCTTTTCGTGGCGGATCGCGAGACCTGCGTAGAAGCACGCTGCTGCCAACACAAAGAAAAGGATAATTATTCCCAATCCAGCGCCCGCAGACTGCTGGACGACAACCTTGCGACGTGGTGACGTTTCAGGTTCTCTTTTGGCTTTTTGCTTATTCTTAGGAGCTTCCTCCTCGGGCTCTTTGGAAATCGGGGATTCGTTCAGCGGCTTCTCATGACCGAGGGATTCGAGTTCCTCTTCGGTAAGTGTGAAATCAAAGGACACATCACCGAGTTTTACGGTCATTCCCGAGCGCAGTGAAACCTTCTGTTGCCGGGTGCCATCGTATTTGATTCCGTTGGTCGATCCTAGGTCGGCTAGTTCGTAGCCGCCTTCGACCCGGTGCATCTCTGCGTGCTTCCCGGAAACAGAGCTACAATCGATGACAATATGGTTATCGCTCCCCCGCCCCAGGCTGACGACCTTGCGATCGAGTTTGAAGCGGTAGGGTTGAGCGTTTTTTTCCGGGACGGTGATGATAACTCTTGGCATAACAGATAAACGGTTGGATTTTACCCTTTCTAACGCAAAAAGTAAAAACAAAGCATCTGAAAAATCCTCTGATTACAGAATTCTTTCCGATTGCCATCCATCACCGTATCTGCTTCTTTACAGCCGCTATGGCAAATGCTACCAACGTACTCTCCTCTGGAATCGAAATTATCGGCTCCATCCGTTTCTCTAATGACATGATCGTCGATGGAAAAATCGATGGCGAAATCACTTCAGAGAAAGGCAAGGTCACCATCGGTGAAAACGCCAGGGTAAAAGGCGACGTCACAGCAGGCGACGTGAAAGTCTATGGCAATGTCGAAGGTAAAATCACTTCCGGCCGCTGCGAGCTCAAGGATAAGTCCAAGATCAATGGCGACATCAAATCCAAGGTATTCTCCATGGAAGAAGGCGCTCAGCTCTGCGGTCGCACCGAAATCGGCGGGTAATCCCTCCGATTCTTTACCAATTTTGAAAAGCGGGCTGCAACGCCCGCTTTTTTTGTGCCCGGATCTTAGAACGGATCGTCTTCGCCTACCTTGCATAACCGAGCGCCAGGATGGGTAGCGACGGGCACTTCGAACTCATCGGACTCCGCCGTGCCGCTATTCCCTATTCCCTATTCGTCAATGGACATACGGAGGATTAATTGGATATATTTGATCGATTTCCCGCCTACCGGGAAAGACGAAGCAAACGAAACCCCTGAGGTTTCGAATGCAGCTCCGAAAGAACAGATCATGTCCACGATACAACTTCCGAGCACCACCACCTCGAAGGGCACTAACTGCAACGGCGAACTCACCCCGGAATTCCTTTCCACCCTGCACGAAGGCTACGAGATGGGGCAGGGCGACCGCTCCTGTCACAACGCCGTCACCACAACAACCCGGTGAATTCGCTGGCACTGAACCGCGAGGCGTTGCGCGCAAACGACGGCGAGTTCAGCCATCTTTCATCTGACAGACCACTAGGACACAACCCCTTTGGGGATGTAGACGACACCGCCGCCGCCCGCATAAAACTCCAACGCCTCTATCCTTCAATCGAAGGGTGACAGGCCACTAGTGGCTTGGCTTTTCTAGAAGGGATCGTCTTCCTTCCACTCGTTGCCGACGTTCCAAGTTTCAACCATTTCTTTCGGAAAGTCGTCGAGGAAGCGGGAGGGGCGACACAGGACATCACCGGTGTAACTTTTCGGATTAAGCATCGGGTAGGTGAGATAGAGCTCGTCTTTCGCGCGTGTGAGGGCGACGTAGAAGAGGCGTCTTTCCTCCTCGAACGCGGCTTCGTCATCGGCTTCCAAGATTCGTCCGTTCGGGAACTGCCCGTCCACAAGCCAGATCAGGAAAACCACTTTCCATTCCAGTCCCTTTGCCTGGTGGATGGATGAGAGGGTGACCTTGTCGTCGTCCAGTTCAGCCTTGTCGCCGGTTGGCTCGCCATCCGTGGTACTCATCAGAGAAAGCTGGGCTAGGAATTCGAGGACATCCTCGAAGGTGCCGCCGTATTGGATGAGTTGCTCGATATCCGCGCGGCGGGATTCGTAGTTTTCGAAACTGTCCTTGAGGTAATCGTCGTAGATACCCTCGAGCACGCTGAAGATCATTTCCGAAGGAGACACGAAAACACCGCCGGGATTCAGCTCGTCCATGGTGTAGCAGAACTGCTCCCAGTGCTTGGCTGCTTTTTTGGGAACGGAATATTCGATGAAAATTGCAGACCATTTGTCCGGCGGTTCGGGATTTCCGGAGGCGGGTTCGCTCAGCCATTTCTGCCAGAGTTTTTCCGAGGTGCCGGGACCACAGCCTGGCATCATCTGCACCATGCGCTTGAAGCTAACCTCATCTTTGCGGTTCGTGACAAAGCGAAGAAAGGCGGCCACGTCCTTGATGTGTGCTTGTTCGAAGAAGCGGAGGCCGCTGGTGATGCCGAATGGGATGCCGCGCCGGGTCAGTTCCATTTGAATATCCAGGCTTTGGAAATGCGCACGGTAAAGGACAGCCATTTCCTGTAGCTCTATCCCCTCTTCGTCACGGAGTTCCAACATGCGCTGAGCAACAAAGGAGGCCTGTGTGGCAGGGTCTTCAAGAGCCACGAGGGCAGGCTTTGCTCCAACCTCAGCCCTGGAGGAACGGAGGCTTTTCTCGAAACGCATCTTGTTCGCGGAGATCGCCGCATTCGATAGATCTAGGATTTCCGGGACGCTGCGGTAGTTCGTCTCAATCGTGTGAACGACTGAATCTGGATAACGTTCTCGGAAATTCAGGATGTGATCCACCTCGGCTCCGCGCCATGAGTAGATGGATTGTGAGTCGTCTCCTACTGCCATCAGGCTGTTGGCCTCACCGGATAGAAGGTCGATCAATTCGCTCTGGACGGAGTTCGTGTCCTGATACTCATCGACGAGGATGTGGCTGAAACGCTTTTGGTAGATTTTCAGGACTTTCGGATGCTCTTTAAAAAGATCCACGGTCAGGCAGAGCATGTCGTCGAAATCGAGCGAGTTCGTATCGCGTTTTTTCTTCACATAGCCGGCACGGACTTTCTCCAACTCTTCCGCCCAGTCATCAAAATAGGGATAGCGGGCACGCAGCACTTCCTCGAGATCCACCCCAGTATTAACCATCAGGCTGAACATGGAGATCAGGACATCGGACTTGGGAAAGCGCCGTTGCTTCGTGTCGATATTGCAGGAGGCGACCACACCGCTCATGAGCGATTTCTGATCGTCGCGATCGAGGATGGAAAATGATTTTGTAAACCCGATCTCGTCCGAGTGCCTACGCAGGATGCGGTTACAAATGGAGTGGAACGTTCCAGCCCAGAGATCCGAGACATCGCCGGGGACGAGGGAGCGCACCCGCTCGACCATTTCCCTCGCGGCCTTATTGGTGAAGGTAAGGAGAAGGATGTTCCGGGCTTTCTCTCCCTGATCCAAAAGCCACGAAACGCGATAAGTGAGAGTGCGCGTTTTCCCAGAACCAGCTCCCGCTATGACGAGGGATTTTCCCGGAGGAGAGGTGACCGCACCAAATTGCTCCGGATTTAGTTCCTTTTCATAGGCTATCCCTGAAGCCGATACCGGCTTCTTCCGCTGCAGTTTGTATTCACGCGCCATTATCTGCTGCTGCCTTCCTTGGGTTCAGGGAAACGTCCAATAATATCACTCTCCCTGCGAAGAAACGTGCGCATGTGCAGAATCAAGATCCTCGCCGTCGTCCACTCGTTTTACAAAGCTTCGGAACTTCAATAGCTCACTTTTCACAACGGGAAGCAGGATGAATACGCCGATCAGGTTGGGGAAACACATGGCGAGCAGCGCAGCATCAGAGAACTCAATGACATTTCCCGGAGCCATTGCAGCACCAACGATGATTACGATGCAGAAGAGAATCTTGTAGGCGATATCCACCTTTTTGGATTTCCCGAAAAGGAACTTCCATGACTGGAGCCCGTAGTAGGACCAGGAAATCAATGTGGAGAGAGCAAAGAGAATCACCGCAACGGAGAGCACGTATTTGAACCATGGAATCACGGAGCTAAAGGACTCCGAAGTGATCGTGATGCCGTCGTTGTCAGTATCGGCGTAGCTCCCTGTGCAAATAATCACAAATGCTGTCATCGTACAGATCACCACCGTGTCGATAAATGGCTCAAGAAGACCCACCAAGCCTTCGCTCGCCGCGTATTTCGTTTTTGCAGCAGCATGCGCGATGGGTGCAGAACCCACGCCGGCCTCGTTAGAGAATACCGCACGCTGAATCCCGATGAGCATTACACCCACGGCTCCGCCCGCCACAGCCTCACCGCTAAACGCACTGGAAACGATCAAGGAAAAAGTCGAGGCGATCCTGTCGTAATGCTCAAAGATTACGATAAAACAGCCTAGGATGTAAGTGGCGGTCATAAACGGAACCAATTTCGAAGTGACTTTCGCGATGCGAGTGATGCCTCCAATGATCACCATTCCAACCAAGAGAGCGACAACCGCACCGAAGACCCACCGATTTTGATCCATGAAACTACCGTCCCCGCCCGTCACATGAACAAGCTGGGAGGTCGCTTGGTTGATCTGATACATATTCCCGCCGCCCATCGCGCCACCTATGCAGAGCACTGCGAAAATGACTGCCAGTGTCCGGCCAAGAGGTCCAAGACCTCTTTCCGCCAGGCCACGGCTAAGATAGAGCATCGGCCCGCCTAGGACTTTCCCAGATTTACTAATCTGCCTGTATTTCACTCCTAGAGTACACTCCGCAAATTTCGTGGTCATACTTAGCAAGCCAAGTAATACGATCCAGAGCGCAGCCCCGGGACCGCCCGTGCTAATCGCGATTGCAACACCTGCAATATTGCCCAGTCCCACTGTTGCTGAGACAGCAGAGGCCAATGCTTGGAAGTGAGTAATCTCTCCCGGGTCAGTGCTTTTGGAGTATTTTCCCCGCAACGTTTTCAGAGCTAAGCCAAAAGAGCGGAAATTGATAAATTTGAAAAACAACGTCAGGAAAACAGCACTACCGCCGAGCCAGACTAGAATGAAAGGAATCCCCAAAACCGGCTTTCCGTCCGCTTTTTTTTCAGCGCTGGTATAGATATTGAAGAAAACAATCGTATTCACCGCATCAGTTGCAGGCTCAAAAAAATCGTTAATTTTTTCATCGAAGGTTTTGGCCTCTTTCACCGGCACCTCGGCGAGAGCCTCCACCGGCATAGGAATCTCCGGCTCAGCCTCTTGGGCGTGAAGAATACCGGACCCTGTAAAAAGGTAGAAAACGAGGGATAGCCATTGCAGCGGAAGCGCGCGTCGAGTCATATGGGCGACACTGGCAATCCTAGTGCCAACCTGCAAGCCGCAATGCCCCAAAGGGACGTGGCTTGAAAAAACCTACGGAAAATAACGGAAGGCTTTTCCCGAATTCATTGCTTTCCAACGGAATCCGCCATTAGTTCGCTTGTTCAAACAAACTCCCCAATCATGCCAATCCCCAGTATCCGACCCTTTCTCAGCCTCGCTCTTGGCGCAGTTCTTTCCTCCGCTCTCTATGCGGAGCCCCTGAAAGCGGTCGCTTGGAACATCGAATGGTTCCCTGGCGGCCGGCCGAATGCATCCAAGGGTGAGAAATATAAACAGATCAAAGGCGTAAAAGGCATACTGGGAACAATGGATCCGGACATTTTCCTGGCACAGGAAGTTCAAGACGAAAAGGTGTTTGGCAAACTTGTCGCCTCGGTGCCCGGACTAAAGGTGGATGTCTTCAGCGCATTTCCTGATCGCAACAAGCCCGCAAGACCTGGCCCACAGCAGTGCGCCATCGCCTCGAAACTAAAGGCAAATTCAGCCTGGTTCGAAACATTTAAACCTGCCGAGAACCTTCCCAGCCTTAGCCGGGGTTTCGCATTCGCTGCGCTTCAGCACCCGGATGGAGGACTTATCATGATTTACTCCGTCCACCTGAAGAGCAATCACGGTAGCGATACTCCCAAGGGCGAAAAAAACGTAGCCGATACACGTAAGGAATCCGCTAGGCAGATTATTGCCCACAAAGCGGAGATGGCGAAAAAGTTCGCGGGAGAGAAGATCGTAGGATGGGTGGTCGGAGGCGATTTCAACACCAATCACGACGGACAATTTCCAATGTGCACTGCCGTGGCGGATCTTGTAAAAGCCGGCTTCCACAACTCATGGGATACCACTCCGAAAGAGGAGCGCCTGAGTTGGAGGAACCATCCAAAATATACACGCTTCAAGCCGACGACATTTGACTACCTCATGACAACGGGTTTCAAGGAAACCCAGGCGAAAATGATCCCGGACGTATCCATCGAGATTTCCGACCACGCCCCGATAGAGATTCTGCTGGAGAAAAAATAGGGACTCACCCGAAGCTGGACTCCAACCATACGTGGATCGCTTCAACGATCTGCGGATAACTGTCCTCGCCAAACACGTGCCCGGCATCCGGAATTTCGAGAAGTTCCTTGCTACTGTTAGCTGAGGCAAATGCGTCCTGGCTGTCTTTCAGAGGAACCACGTCGTCGGCCGTGCCGTGGATCAACAGCCACGGTTGCCTTACACGCGAAGCAGTATCGAGGGTGTTCTCAATACGATTGAGATCATCCACAAAGGTCTGTGAAAGTGGGCAATCTTCTTCATCCCACATGCAGCCCTCGTCAGGTTTCACTTCGCCAAACTCTCGCGAAACAAACTCTGCGGTATGCGTCATGCCAGCTAGTGAAATCAGCGACTGGATGTGCAGCCCTGATGAGGCGGTAAGCACACCCACGGCCCCTCCCATGCTGTGGCCGATATATGCGATGCGCTTTTCCTGCGGAATTGTTTTCAGTACAGTTCGAAGATCATCGACCTCTTTAGAAATCGTAGAGTCTTCGAAACGTCCTTCGGAATCGCCGTTTCCGGAAAAGGAAACCCGTATGCATGGCCACCCTCGCTTCGACAGCCCCTCGGCAACCGCAAGGAGAAGAGGCCGATCCTTGTCCCCCGTCACCCCGTGACCAAGCACGACGATGGATTCCAGCTTATCTCCTCTGTGGAATGAGATATCGAGGCGCTCCCCCTGCTTATTCGTGATGTTGCTTGCTTTTGTCATTTTTCCGTAGCGGTTGCCCCAGCTCTACCTGGGAATGTAAGTTCTGCGATGGCGGATTTGTCGAGATCACCCAATCCAAGATTGATGAGTTTCCTATACTGGGATTCTGTCGCTTCTGAAAGCGGGACGGGAACACCGGATTTTTTCGCGATACCATTCGCGATACCACTGTCCTTCGCGGCATGTGCGGCGGAGAAAAAGCAGTCGTGATCCCGCAACACCATATCGTCTCCGTCCGTTTCGAGCACGCGGGAGTTGGCTCCGGTTTGGGAAAAAATTTCGCGGAGCATCCCGAGATCAATCCCAAGAGACTCCCCCAGCCCTAGCCCCTCGGCCAAGGCAGCGGTATTAATATTCATCACCATATTCACAAGTGCTTTAATATTCGCAGCATTCCCCACCGGGCCGATAAATTTCAGAGAGGAAGAAATATCTTTGAGGAGTTGCTCGTGCTTTTCAAAGGTTTCCTTATCGCCCCCAACCATCAGATAAAGCGTTCCCTCCCGTGCTTGGGTGATTGACGAAGCCATGCTTGCCGCGAGAGTTCCTGCTCCAGCTTTCTGCGCTGCAGCGGCTGCCTTTTCGTGGGATTCGGGACTAACGGTCGCGCAGTTGATGAAAGTCTTCCCTTCAGCCCCAACGAGCAAGGAATCCTCACCGTGGAAAATTTCATCCATGGCCGCGTCGTCAGTTACCACTGTGAAAATCACATCTGCTGCCGCAGTAACTTCAGCGAGTGTTTCCGCTGCTTTTGCTCCCAACTCACCCGCCATCGCCTCAGCGATAGGATGATGGTGGTCGTAAATGGCGGAGACTTCATATCCAAGATCCGCAAGGCGGCGTGCCATATTCGCACCCATCCTGCCAACCCCCACAAATCCTACTTTCAGCTTACTCATTGAAGCGAAACTCCACGAAACACCTATCCGACGCAACATCAAACCTACTCATAATTCGAGTTAACGCATTGATCGCGGGTTATCAGGCAGTCACAAAATCATTACCATCAACCCATGCGTATTCCAGCCTATGGCTTACTCGTGATCACAATGCAGCCCCTGCTTGCATCAGACGATGTAACCGCGCCATGGGAGAGGCATTCTTTTGATCTGGAATCCGGCCTTCTCTGGCAGGTAGGTGAAAGCACCAACATCGACTACGAATTCATCCAGACTCAGTTTTCCTGGAGGAGTCCGTTCGTTTTTAAATGGGATATGGATGGAGGCTCAACGGTGGTTGTCCGCCACCATGCTTCTTTGATCGCTACTTGGGTGTAGGAAGGACCGGAGAACCATTACTTCGGCATCTCGGGTTCGCCTTCGCTGGATTGGTGGTCGGCAGATGACATGCTTTCCGTTTATTTCTCCATCGGCGGCGGGTTCGGAGTGATCGACAGCACAAACGTTACCGGAGGCCAGGGACAGGACTTCACCCTGAACTTTTTTATAAAATCCGGGGTGAGGCGGCAACTGACCGAGGACTTCGCAATCTTCGGCGGCCCCTTCTTCCAACATATGTCCAACGGCGGCTCGACCACCCCGAATCCGGGAATCGACGCTTTCGGCTTCACTCTAGGCGCAAGTTTCTCCTTCTAGGCCTTCGTGAACATCGTCAGCGAAATCAGGAATCAGGCGCATGCCGACCTCGTGGCAATCCGCGGGCAAGGGATACTGATCACGTTCGATTCACTTTTCGCAGGGGTTGATGAAATTCGCTCCCGACTGCTGGAACTACCTTGTTTCGGAAAGGGAAAAATCCCCCGTGTCGGAGTCATCTTCCCGAATGGCCAGGCCTACATCACCGCAGCGCTCGCGGTTCTCGATGCCGGGGCTTGCTTTGTCCCCATTCCCGACGAACTGACGGAGAGCGAAAGGGATTCCCTCATCGCCACGACCGCACTGGACTGCTTGGTGAGGGCGGACGATGCCGGTTTTCCCCTTCCGCTAGAATTTGGGAATGCGTCTTTGAAGAGATTTAGAGAAAACGAACCCGAATTCCCAGTGGATCGGTTCGAAGCTCTCAACCCAGCCTTCATCCGCTTTTCCTCGGGAACAACCGGTGATTCAAAAGGTGTAGTCCTTTCCCACGAGTCTCTACTCGCGAGAATTCTCGCCGCGAACGAAGGCCTCAAACTCTCCGCAGGTGATAAAGTCCTGTGGACGCTACCCATGGCCCATCATTTCGCAGTGACCATCATCCTCTATCTCTACCACGGGGTGACAACGGTGCTGGAAACATCGAACCGCCCCGATCTCCTCTTCCAGCAACCGGAAGCCTTCGCAGAAATCGCGAAGTATCTAACATCATCCGAGGCCAACCTCGAAGTCCATTTCAACACGACCTGCTTAGGAATTCCCCAGGAAAGAGACGACTCTTTCCTCGTTTCCACAGAAGAAAAAACCATTCATTGTCGTGCGATCATCGATACTTCCGCAGACGCCATCGTCGCCGAATCCCTCGGAGCTACGCGACTATCCGCTCCGCCAGAAAAACTTCAGCGCGCGGCCTTCATCTTTTCAATGAAAAACGTTGATTCGACAGCGGTAGAAGAGAATTTCAGGATGCGCCTCGCCTTGGAGATCGTCCGTGCTGTCGCATCAGGAGAACTACCCCTACCTGCCCTCGGCACCGCCTGCCGCGCGTCGACCGTCCAAGGCGAAATCTTTTTCACCACCGATCTCGACCCGGCACCAACCGAGGAACTACTGGAGACCGGGCGTTTCCTTTCTGAGGAATTGGCAGGCTTTCTACGCAGCCGTTTCCCCGAATACACATGCGCAACCGGCCCTTTCCCCGCAGCAGAACCCGGCACCCGCGAGTCCTACCGCTGGCTGGGCGAATACACCCTCACGGCAGACGACCTAGTCAACGCAACCAAATTTCCCGACACCATTGCCCACGCCACTTGGCCCATGGAACTGCGCGAAGACACCCGCGGCTCCAAGCTCTGTTTCTTCGCCAAGCCAATCCCTGCAAACATTCCTCTGCGATCCCTCAGAAGCACGGAAATACCCGGCGTCTTCTTCGCTGGCCGCTGTATCTCCGCAACACACGAAGCCCTCGCCTCGGTTCGGGTAATGGGCACCTGTTTTGCCACAGGACAAGCCGCAGGAATCGAAGTATCCAAATTTGTCTCCAAGTAGCGCCCCATTCAACAAATTGTGAATGGAGCCGGCTAACGGAACGATTTAATCAGCCTTCGGGGTCGCGCGGAGGCTGTAGTAACTTTCCAAAGATTTCCAAACCGGGGTATCCCCAAAAAGGGCTCCCGTGTCGCCGATGCGGATATGATAAATCCGATCCAACCACTTGTCGCCCTTGTCGTCTTCGATGGCAACCCCGAGCGCTTCGTAGATTCCTTCAGCAAACAAAGACCATCCCGCCACAAGGGCTGGGATCATCATCATGGTAGCTAGTTTCGCTTTTTAATACTTCATGGTTCTGAATTTTTCTTTTCTCCATCGGGCGCAGCTTGCTCCGGCTGCTTCGGGCGCAACCGCAGGATCACCTTCGTTCCCAATGCGGGGAGATGGGTCGGATTAATCTCCCAGGCGAGCGCACTGTTTTCATGGGAATGTTTTCCTGGCAGGCAGAGTAATTCATCCCCGAATGTGGCCAGCGAAATGACATGGCCGCTCTGGTCACTGAGGTATCTCGCCTTGCCGCCCTCTCCCTTGTAAAGCTGCGATCCGGCAAACAGAAAGGTGTTGGTGAGGAATCGTCCCCTCTCCTCCGGCGGCGTTTTCACGGCATCCGGCCCATACACGTCCTCCACTTGGGCGCGCATGATAAAATCGCTGATCGGACGTTCCTTCAACTCGCCTTTCTCGTCCTTAAAAACTAGGGAAGCGTCAACATCAGAGCCGCTTGGGGGCATATGCATCCAACCGCCATCCTCGCGCTTCCTCGCCATGGCGGGACTCCCCGGTTGAGCTCTCAGCAAGAGCAGCGCGGCATGTATGTAGGAGGGTTTTGCATCGACCGAAATGATGGATTCATGCTCCTTGCTGTCTTTCGTGCACGCGATTAGTTCCAAGAAACCTGCATCAAGGCAAACAGTGGCATCGACATCGACGTAGCGTTCCTTGGTGTAAACCGTCAATCCGGGGAGCTTCAACTCCTCGCGGGTTCCGACATCAACGGCCGGCGGTTTCTCTGCATCATCCGGTTTCGCTTCTTCCTTACCGGAGATCGGTAACAACCCAAGTGCCATCACCAAAGCTGCAGTCGTAGAATACACCCATACCCTTGTAGGTTGGAAAATCATCCATGCCGCCAGTTTTGTAATTTTCATCTTGGTTGGGAAATCGCCAGGAGAATCGCCCGATGCGGATTTCACTGTCGGTGAATGCAGTTGTTATGCAACGCAAGAATACGCCCCGTCCTTTCAGACTTCGCTACCGATAATTTCACTGAGCTGGCAAGAAAAAAGAACAGACCAGTCAAACGATATGATTGCATCTTCACTGTGCGGAACGCTAGGCCAAGAGCACTTCGGGCACCCAGCACAAAAAAACCGAGCGCGACACTTACGCCATTGACTGTTACGAAGCCTTTTTCCGCCGATAAGTGTGAAAAACAGTGTCAAAAATAGAACTTTTTGACACTTGGGAGCGAATCTGCCCCGGCAGGGAGTCCCCGCTCTGGTAGGCTCCATATGGAGCCGGCTGACGGATTCGAACCGTCGACCTACTGATTACAAATCAGTTGCTCTACCAACTGAGCTAAGCCGGCGTTGCCAAAAAGGCAGCGGGGAGGGATGTATCCGCGCTTGCGGTGAATGGCAATGGCAAATTCGCTGTTATTTTGAGCCGGTTCCGGGGAGGAAGCGGTAGTAGACCTCGAGCATCATCGCTGCCAAGCAGGTGGCCATGTGGGTGTTGACCGGGCCGTGGGAGCCTCCCTGCTGCCAGGATCCGTCCCCATTCTGAGCCTTGATCAGTTTATCACGGAACAGGTCGTTGTAATCGTC
>TARA_B110000037_G_scaffold95505_1_pt1 | contig 27722 bp, 30 predicted proteins | sample TARA_B110000037 | Tara Oceans TARA_B110000037 (sample SAMEA4397196) | marine metagenome | biome: Polar Biome; feature: [MIX] marine epipelagic wind mixed layer (ENVO:01000061); material: water (ENVO:00002006), including particulate matter (ENVO:01000060) such as... | depth 10-100 m | reverse complement strand
CTAATGCCCTACAAAACCCCATTTACAAAAGGAAGCATACCAGTTGGTCTTGAATTCCAATCTTTCATATGTACTGTAGTTCCTTTACTGGTTTCAAAAATAAACCTAACGATTTCTAGACGTTCTTCTATAGGGATTCCCGCTCCCATTATTACTATATGAATATTACTTTTACTGAAGAGATCTTTAACCTCCTGAAGGCTCAAGCTTTTAAAAGGCATAATTAAGCTGACTCAATAACTTATATTTGCCGCCCAAAATAAAGGCGAAAATGATAAAGATTACCTTTCCTGATGGAAATGAAAGAGAATACGAAAAAGGCGTTTCATCATTTAATATAGCTCGCGGCATATCAAATAGACTAGCCAAAGAAGTACTATCTGCTGAGGTGAATGGTGCAACTGCAGAACTGCATGATCCTATAAATAATGACGCAACGTTAAAACTTCTTACTTGGGAAGATAAAGCTGGTAAAAAAGCTTTTTGGCATTCATCCGCTCACGTATTGGCTCAAACCTTGGAGTTTTTCTATCCAAACGTTAAACTGACTATTGGTCCTGCCATTGATAGTGGATTTTACTATGATGTAGATTTAGGTGAAGAAGCGTTGTCTGAAAATGATCTTCCTAAAATTGAAGAAAAGTTTATTGAGTTCGCTCGGGAAAAAGCAAAATTCACTATCCGTAGTGTTTCTAAAAAAGATGCACTTGATTTATATAAATCGCAAAACAATGAATACAAAGTTGAGCTGATTGAAAATCTAACTGACGGTGATATTACTTTTTGTGATCATTCTAATTTTACAGATTTATGTAGAGGAGGTCATTTACCTAATACCGGATTAATTAAGGCAATTAAAATATCGTCGGTGGCAGGCGCTTATTGGAGAGGAAACGAAAACAATCCACAATTAACAAGAGTTTACGGAATTAGTTTTCCGAAACAAAAATACCTTGAAGAGCATTTGGTTTTCCTTGAAGAAGCAAAAAAGAGAGACCACAGAAAATTAGGTAAAGAATTAGAGTTATTTACGTTTTCGCAAAAAGTTGGTCAAGGCTTACCCCTTTGGTTACCAAAAGGTGCAGCACTTCGAGAGCGACTTGAAAACTTTTTAAAAGTAGCACAAAAAAAAGCTGGTTACTCACAGGTGATTACACCTCATATTGGCAACAAGGAACTTTATGTTTTGTCAGGCCACTATGAAAAGTATGGTAAAGATTCTTTTCAACCAATAAATACACCAAACGATAACGAGGAGTTTTTGTTGAAACCAATGAATTGCCCGCATCATTGTGAAATTTACAAAGCATCGCCAAAATCATACAAAGACTTACCACTAAGACTTGCTGAATTTGGAACTGTTTACAGATACGAACAAAGTGGAGAGTTACATGGGTTAACCCGGGTAAGAGGTTTTACTCAAGACGATGCTCATATTTTTTGCACACATGATCAAGTAAAAAAAGAGTTTAAAGATGTTATTGATTTAGTCCTGTACATCTTTAAAACTTTAAGCTTTAATGATTTTGTGGCTCAAATATCTTTAAGAGATAAAGAAGACAGAACAAAGTACATTGGTAGTGATGAAAACTGGGAAAAAGCGGAGAATGCAATAATTGAAGCTGCTGCAGAAAAAGGGTTAAATACCGTTGTTGAATATGGTGAAGCCGCCTTCTATGGTCCAAAATTAGACTTCATGGTTAAGGATGCATTAGGTAGATCCTGGCAATTAGGTACCATTCAAGTAGATTACAACCTACCTGAACGATTCGAATTGGAGTATACCGGGAGTGACAATGCTAAGCATCGTCCTGTTATGATACATCGTGCTCCTTTTGGCTCTATGGAACGTTTTGTGGCTGTTTTAATAGAACATTGTGAAGGTAAATTTCCACTCTGGTTAACTGAAAATCAAGTTGCAATATTGCCCGTAAGTGACAAATACAATGAAGATGGTCAAAAGCTTTTGGAATTGCTAAATAATTACGATATTCGCGGCTTCGTTGACGAGAGGTCAGAGAAAGTGGGAAGAAAGATTAGAGATACTGAAATACAGAAAGTTCCTTATATGATAGTCTTAGGAGAAAAAGAAATTGAATCGAAAAAAGTTTCAGTTAGAAGACAAGGAGCAGGAGATATTGGGTCATTCGACACTGAAGATTTTGCCAAGTTGGTAAAAGAAGAGATAGAAAAAGAATTAAGTATTAACTAAAGTAAAGGAGGAACAACTCATTAGAAAAAGAATAACACGAGTAGTTAAAAGAAACCCTCATAAAACGAATGAGGAAATAACTGCGAAAGAAGTAAGACTTGTATCTGATGATATGGGTCAACAAGTTTGTAGCGTTGCTGAAGCATTAGTAATTGCTCGAGATAAAGGACTTGATTTGGTTGAAATATCGCCAAATGCAGTACCGCCTGTTGTTAAGATTATTGACTACAAGAAATTCTTGTATGAGCAAAAAAGAAAACAAAAGGAAATTAAATCTAAAACTTCGAAAGTTGTTCTTAAAGAACTAAGGTTTGGTCCTAATACAGATGAGCATGATTTTGAGTTTAAACTGAAACATGCTAAAAAATTCCTTGGAGAAGGCGCTAAGTTGAAATCTTATGTGTTTTTTAAAGGTCGTTCGATTATGTTTAAAGAACAAGGCGAAGTTTTGTTACTTAAGCTAGCCACCGAACTAGAAGAATACGGAATTGTTGAAAGCATGCCCAAGCTTGAAGGAAAACGTATGATTATGATGATTGCACCCAAAAAACAAAATAAATAGTAGAAAATGCCAAAAATGAAAACAAATTCTAGTGCCAAAAAAAGGTTCAAAGTGACCGGCTCCGGAAAAATAAAAAGAAAGCATGCTTTTAAAAATCACATTCTTACGAAGAAAGAAAAGAAACGTAAGGAAAGATTAGCAAAAGATGGATTGGTTCACAAAGCAGATTTGAAGAACATCAAAAGATTGCTAGTAAAGTAACCGAATAATTAGGTTTATTAAAAATTGTTTAACCAGGTATTGAGCCTTAAAGAATTCTAATTTAGAATCGCTTCCTACCAAAAAAACTTAAAATTATGCCAAGATCAGTAAATTCAGTAGCTTCAAAAGCCAGAAGAAAAAAGGTAATGAAGCAAGCCAAAGGTTACTTTGGAAGAAGAAAAAATGTATGGACCGTTGCAAAAAACGCGGTTGAAAAAGGTTTAACATACGCGTACAGCGATAGAAAAAAGAAAAAAAGAAATTTCAGAGCACTTTGGATTGCACGTATTAACGCTGCCTCAAGAGAGTATGATATGTCTTATTCAGTATTTATGGGTAAATTAAATGCAGCAAACATCAAACTTAATCGTAAGGTTTTAGCTGATTTAGCTCTTAATCATCCTGATGCATTTAAAGCTGTCGTAAATAAAATTAAATAAGTTAACCTTATTTTTTGGGTGTTAAAAGGGGAGCATAATGCTCCCTTTTTTTGTTTTATGAAAAAAGTTATTGCCACTTTACTGTTCTGTTATTTTACTGCAATATTGTTTGCTCAGCAAAATGAATTCACAAGTGAGTCTAAAATTAATTGGGACAACCTTGTCGGAATCAATCCGATCAATTCAAAAAAAATCACGCAGGAAAACCTAGAAAAGAAAATAAACCTGTTTGTTTTCTGCAAACTACATAGCTATGAAGGTGAACTCATAATTAATGAACTTAAGAAGGTTACCGCTGAATTAAAAAACTTTCAAGTATATTTAGTCAGCCCTACTCCCAGCCCATCAGATTTTAATCTGAATTACTACAAAGTACTGCTAAGTAAATCAAAGCCAACCTTTCCTATTATTCTTGATAAGGACAGTACGCTGATTAAACTAATGCAAGTGGAAGAAACACCTAGTATTGTGGTTATTTATCCTACTGGAAAGATCTATGCATCCTCCATGATGGATGATTTTATAAATGGACTTATTCCTTATTCAAAAGATATTTTGGCTGAAGCAAATGTTGCTACCGATTCTAATGAACTTTATAAGCTGATTTATAGGTTTAAAGAAAAGAAGAAGAATTATCAAAGGTTAACCAAATTAAAGAACGATCATTTTGTGATTTCTGACAATACTGATATGGCTTTTAAAACTTATGATAATCAATTTAAAGAGACTTCAAATACAAGTTATAAGCTAAATGAAAAAGTTTACGATCAAGTATATGATGCAGAACATAATGTTTTATTTTTCACCCAACCAAACAAGCACATGGTTAGTGCATTCAACCTAACTTCTGATTCGATACTTTCATTAATTGGAAATCAGAAAAGAGAAGAAATTAGGATTGCAAGAAAATCGTTCAACGAGACCATTGCATACCCGACAGGATTAAGGATTAATAGAAATGATTTGTATGTAAGTTGTACTGGTTCACATCAAATTTGGAATTATAATTTATCATCTGAGGATGGGGATTATTATGTTGGCGATGGTATGGTTAGTACCTTTTTTAGAGATGGATTTAGGTATGAAGCGGGTTGCTTGTACCCAACGAAAATAGTCACGCATCAAGACCATCTATTTACTTTAGATGAAGGATACAATTTGATTCGGAAGCTTCAAAAAGGAAAATTAAATACTCCTGCTTTCAATTGGGATTTAAATCATATCAATTCCTCAGATATTATTGTTCTAAACAATACTATTTGGATACTAGATAGTTATCTTAAAAAGTTATCAATCATTGACTTAACATCACTTACATTAACTAAAGAATTAATTTTTGAAAGTGTGAAATCACATCAATTTCCTGTAAGTTTAAACCTATATAATAACCAGGTGTTAGTTACTTTTAGTAAGTCACAGTTTATTATGGAAGTCAATTCTGAGACAGAATATAAAAGAAGGATCAAGCTAAAATAGACCAGTGGTCTACTGAACTCTATTTAACCCTTTTGCCGCAAGTGTAAAGTCAGGTTTTAAAGCCAAAGCACTTTTATAACCTGCAGCAGCATTTTTATTATCACCTTTTAATTCATAAGCATAACCCTTGTTGTAAAAGGCTTCAAAGTACGTTTCATCGTAATCTAAAGTTTTATCAAAGAAATATATTGCCGAATCGTAATCTGTAGAATAAACCAATCTTAAAAAAGCCTTGTTGTAATAAGCAATAAAATACTCAGGATTGGTTTCAATTATTTTGTCGTAAGTTTTATCCGCTAAAGCTATTCTTTCCGTGTTTTGATAATACAATGCCATATTGTACAAAGCCTCTGTAGATAGAGGATATATTTGAAGTGCATTGTTGTAATATGCAATAGCAATATCATCATTAATTGAGGCATAGATAAGACCTAGCTGAATAAACCCATTATAATGATCTGGATTTTGTTCTACACAGGTTTGAAATGTACTAACAGCCTTAGCTGTATCACCTGCCATTTTATAAATCATTCCTTTAAGAAAATAACCATCGGCGTTGTATTTATCCGCTTTCAATGCACCATTCACATAATCTAAAGCCAAACCAAACTCGTCCACAAACAAATAAAGCTCCCCTAGTTTTAAATTAGCTAATACGTGTTCAGGAGAAAATTTCAATGCCTTTTCCAACAGCTCTTTCGCATCCTCTGATTTAAACTCTCTAAACTTTAAGGTGGACAACAATACATAATGATCTGCATTTAAACTGTCAATAGCAATTGCTCTTTCAAGATCATTCTGGGCCTCTTCAAAACGTTCTTCAACAACCAACAATTTTGCCCTATTTTGATAGAGCAAATCGTTGTTTGGTTGTTTTTTTATTTCACCGTTTATTGAGTCTATTTCACTAGGTGCAGTAACTTGCTGAACATCTGGTTTGGTGGCTAAGTTCTCTGAACCTGCATAGTTATTGCACGATATCAAGAAAACAATGCCAATAAATCCTAAAAAAAATCTGTTTATCATTTAGCAGTGAGAACTTCTTTAATTTTTAATTCTAGCTCCTCAGCTAACTCAGGGTTATCGCCAATTAGTTGTTTAACAGAATCTCTTCCTTGACCTAATCTGGTTTCACCATAACTAAACCATGATCCACTTTTCTTAACAATTTCATGGTCAACCGCTAAATCCAATATTTCACCTGTTTTTGATATACCTAAACCATACATCATATCAAATTCAGCTCTTCTAAAAGGAGGTGCTACTTTATTTTTAACAATTTTAACTTTAACCCTATTACCGATAACATCGTCGCCATTTTTAATTTGCGTTGAACGTCTAATATCAATCCTAATTGAAGAATAAAATTTAAGTGCATTTCCACCTGTAGTAGTTTCAGGGTTGCCGAACATTACACCTATTTTCTCTCTCAATTGATTGATGAAAATACAGCAACATCCGGTTCTGCTAATGGTGCCTGTTAATTTTCTCAACGCTTGCGACATCAACCTAGCTTGTAGACCAATAATAGAATCACCCATTTCACCTTCAATCTCTGCTTTAGGCGTCAATGCCGCTACTGAATCAATAACAACTAAATCAATTGCTCCTGATCTTATCAAATTTTCAGTAATTTCAAGCGCTTGCTCACCATTGTCAGGTTGAGAAATCAATAGGTTTTCAGTATCAACTCCTAAGTTTTCAGCATAAAAACGATCAAAAGCATGTTCAGCATCAATGAAAGCAGCAACCCCTCCTTGTTTTTGTACTTCTGCAATAGCATGTATTGCCAAAGTTGTCTTACCTGATGATTCAGGGCCATAAATCTCAACTACTCGACCTTTAGGATAGCCACTTATGCCCAAAGCAAGATCTAAAGTTAATGAGCCTGAAGGAATAACTTCTATATTCGTTTCAACTGGGTTATCACCCATTCTCATTATGGTTCCTTTACCATAATTTTTTTCTAGTTTATCCATGGCCAACTGTAGGGCCTTTAATTTTTCTTTACTTACTTCTTTTGCCATTTTATATTTTTTACAATGTTACATACCTTAAACGTAATCTATTTACGTTTTAAAAATTGCGTGAATTTTTTAATACGATTTTAAAATTTGATTGGTGTGATCTTTCGTTTTTACTTTTTCAAAAACTCTTTCAACAACTCCGCCTTTATCAACAACAAAGGTCGTTCTATGAATACCCTCATACTCTTTTCCCATAAATTTTTTAGGTCCCCATACTCCGAAAGAATTTAATATGTCTTTCGATTCATCAGCAATTAGATTAAATGGCAACTGATTTTTTATGATGAAATTTTGATGTCTCTTTGCACTATCAGCACTTATACCTATAATACTAAAACCTTTACTCATAAGCAACTCATAGTTATCACGTAAATTACACGCTTCCATGGTGCAGCCTGGAGTGCTATCTTTCGGGTAAATAAATACTATTAATTTATCACCTTCAAAGTCGTTAATTAATAATTCTTTCCCGTCTTGATTAATTCCTTTTAAAATCGGAATTTTATCACCTACTTTTAACATTATTCAAACAATTTATAGATTTCCTCGTATGAGATTCTAAACCCAAGTTAACTGCTACAACTTTACTATATGCCGTTAAACAGTACCTATTGAATTCTTTGTACAAACATACAAGATACAGCTGATATTTTCAGTAAACTTCTTAGACAAGAAAAGCTGAATATTTAATTATAACATAAATTTCATTTGTACATTTGTGCTTATTGTCTTTAAAATACAATGCAAGATTTAACAATTAAACAAACGTCAAGCACACCAGGTGTTTACCTTAATGGGTCAACCGGGAAAATTGAATTTTACGGTAAGTCTCTCCCTGAAGATGTTCACGGTTTTTTCAAACCAATCATTAATTGGATAAATGAATATCTTGAAAACCCAGGTTTAGATACAAGAGTTATCTGCAAAATGGAATACATAAACACCGCATCTTCCAAACTCATGCTTGATATATTGTGTAGACTAAAAGAGTTAAATCTAAAAGGTAAAAAAACCAGTGTTGAGTGGTATTACGATGAAGATGATGAAGATTTATATGATACAGGTAAAGATTACTGTGATATTACTGGGATAAATTTCACGTTTTTTCCAAATTAGTTTCGATTAGAACTTTTAAAATTGATGACCAAGCAAAAAAAGGTTCAATTTGTAATCAAAACTTTAGAGAATCTTTACCCAACTACTCCTATTCCATTAGACCATTCTGATCCTTATACTTTATTAATTGCTGTTTTACTTTCTGCACAGTGCACTGACGTGCGAGTAAATAAAGTAACGCCAGCTTTGTTTACATTATCAAACAACCCTTTTGATATGGCAAAACAAGAAGTAGAAGATATTAAAGCTATTATTCGTCCTTGTGGCCTGTCTCCACAAAAATCAAAAGCGATTTATACCCTTTCTAATATTTTAGTAGATAAGTTTAATGGCGTCGTCCCTCAGTCATTTGACGATTTAGAACAACTTCCAGGCGTGGGACATAAAACTGCTTCTGTAGTAATGTCTCAAGCATTCGGTGTTCCTGCCTTTCCGGTTGATACCCATATACATAGATTAATGTACCGTTGGGGCTTAACAAATGGTAAAAATGTTACTCAAACAGAAAAAGACGCTAAACGTTTATTTCCTGAAAATTTGTGGAACAAATTGCATCTTCAAATAATTTACTACGGCCGTGAATATAGTCCTTCTAGAGGTTTAAAACCTGAAACTAGTCCAATAGACAAGTTACTTTTACGAAAAAGTCTTTGGCCATAAAAAAAGAACAAGTCGGGTTTTCTTTTAGTTTAGAACAGTGTTTATTGATTTTATCAATTTTGATTTTCTTGATGAATAACATTTTGAGTAATTCAAAATAAATTCAACAGATTTTTTGCTTGGTTTTACTTCGACCTCATTTACTAAGTTTAAGTTTTTTAGTGAAACTTGTTCTGTTTGAGTAAAAGAAGTCAGCTCTTCTAAGGTAGTAGTTTTATTCATACACAATCTTTAAACGATTAAACATGAGCATCAAACGCAACTACAATTACTTTATTGTTTACTCTTCTGTCATCACCATATTGTTTTCAGCAATCATCTTTCGCATGTTGATTAAAGCATACCTCATTCTACCTAGCGCTGTATTGATACTAACATTCGTTTCTTCAGCTATATCTTTAAAACTCATCTCATTGTAAAGACGCATATTCAAAACCTGTTTTTGCTCTTCAGGTAAAAAATCAACTAGTTTTTTTACATCCTCGTAAACTTGCCCCCAAAACATTTCTTGATCTACATTTTTATCCTCGCTTTTAATAACATCAAAAATATCGAAGGTGTCAGTACCACTATAGGTAGGCATTCTTTTTTCCTTTCTGAAATGATCAATAATTAAATTATGAGCGATACGCATAACCCAAGGTAAAAACTTTCCCTCTTCGCTATAATTTCCGGCTTTTAATGTTTTAATTACCTTAATAAAAGTATCCTGAAAAATATCTTCAGCTAATGCTGAGTCTTTCACCATCATTCGTATATAACCGAACAGTCGGTCTTTATGACGACCAATGATTTCTTCTAAGGCATGTTCGCTACCACTTTGGTATTTACGAACTAATTCAGTGTCTGTTAATTGAGTGAATTGCATAATACTTACTATTTGTGCTAGTTTAATAAAGGACTAACTGGTTAAAGTAACTATTATGCTATAGGCGAATTCTTTTAGTTTATTACTTGATTTGTTCAAGTGAGAAGCAAATGTGGGAATAAAATTGGAATAAACAAATTAAAGTTTCTGAAACTATTACATGTACCTTTGCCCGATTTCAAAAATTAACATGGCAAAAACCTCATCTAACAAGCTAAAGCAGACCAAAAACATAGAAATTATTGGTGCAAGAGTTCATAACTTAAAAAATGTTAATGTTTCTATTCCTCGCAATAATTTCGTAGTAATAACAGGTTTATCAGGCTCTGGTAAGTCTTCATTAGCTTTCGATACGCTTTATGCTGAAGGACAAAGAAGATATGTTGAAAGCCTTTCGTCTTATGCTCGACAGTTCTTAGGTAGGTTTGATAAGCCCGATGTTGATGCAATTCATGGAATTTCACCTGCCATTGCTATTGAACAAAAGGTAAATACCAGAAACCCCAGATCAACAGTTGGTACTACTACCGAAATCTACGATTATTTAAAACTACTTTATACCCGAATAGGTAAAACTATTAGCCCAATCAGTGGAAACGAGGTAAAAAAGCATTCTGTTTCGGATGTTGTTAAATTCATTGAAAGTCAAGAACTTGGAGCTCGAATATTAATCTCCTCGCCTCTATTCGAAATTAAAAAGCCTATATTAGAAACGCTTGAAGTAATTAAAAAGCAAGGGTTTTCGCGGATTTTGCTTAATAATACCACTTTTAGAATCGAGGAAATTGAAAAATTAGAACCGCTTCCTAAAGTTGAAGACTTAAATATTGTAATTGACCGTGTAAAAGCTGAGAATTCAGAAGAGAATTTAAATCGAATTAGTGATTCCGTTCAAACCGCATTTTATGAAGGAAATGGGTCGTGTAATATTTTAATAGATCAAAAAGGAAGCTGGATTAAAACAACTTTCAACAACAAGTTTGAATTAGACGGAGAATTATTTGAGGAGCCATCTGCGCATTTCTTTAGTTTTAATAATCCGTTTGGAGCCTGTAAAACATGTGAAGGTTTTGGATCGGTCATAGGCATTGACGATAAATTAGTAATACCTAATAAAACAAAATCAATTTATGAAGGTGCAATAGCCTGCTGGAAAGGCGAATCAATGAGTAAATGGAAAGACCAGTTGGTTATTAATTCTCACAAATTTGATTTTCCTATTCATAAGCCAATAAACGAATTAACTAGTGAGCATTATAAATTGCTGTGGTCAGGTAATAAGTATTTCGATGGACTTCATTCTTTTTTCAAGTTTCTTGAAGAAAACTCTTTTAAAATACAGTTCAGGGTTATGTTGTCAAGATACCGTGGTAAAACTTCATGTCCTGATTGCAATGGTACCCGATTAAGAAAAGATGCTAGCTATGTTTTGATTCAAGGTAAAAGCATTTCTGAACTTGTATTACTTCCGGTAAATGAATTAACATACTTTTTTAATAGTGTAGAATTAACAGACTATGAAAAAAATGTATCTAAACGGCTGCTAATTGAAATCAACAATAGAATACAATATTTAATTGATGTCGGATTAGGATACTTAACTCTAAACCGACTATCCTCTACTCTATCAGGCGGGGAATCACAAAGAATAAACTTAGCTACTTCATTAGGCAGTAGCTTAGTTGGTTCTACTTACATTCTTGATGAACCAAGTATTGGGTTACACTCTCGTGATACATTAAGACTTATTGAGGTTCTAAACAAATTAAAATACCAAGGAAACACGGTTCTTGTAGTTGAGCACGACGAAGAAATAATGGAAGCGGCAGATCAACTTATCGATCTTGGACCTGAGGCAGGATCAAACGGCGGTGAATTGGTTTATCAAGGACCTTACACAACTTCAAACAGCGATTCGAAAAGCTTAACACTTCAATATTTGTCTGGAGTAAAAAAAATTGATATCCCTGAACAAAGAAGGATTGCTCAAAAATGGATTACAATTCACGGTGCTCGCCAAAACAACCTTAAAAATTTAACAATCAAGATTCCGTTAAAAAGTTTGGTTTGTGTTACAGGTGTAAGCGGCTCAGGTAAAAGTTCATTAATTGGTAATGTTTTATACCCTGCTTTACAACGACATTTTGGAGGTTATGGCGCAGTTATGGGTGATTTTGATAGATTGGAAGGCAACCTAAATTCTATTCAACATGTTGAATTTATAAATCAACACCCAATTGGAAAATCATCTAGGTCAAACCCTGTTACCTATATAAAAGCTTATGACGACATAAGAAGCTTTTATGCTGATCTTCAACTGTCAAAACTAAGAGGTTTCAGATCATCACATTTCAGTTTTAATGTTGATGGAGGAAGGTGCGAAACCTGTAAAGGTGAAGGCACTATAACTGTAGAAATGCAATTTATGGCTGATATTCAGCTAAACTGTGAAACTTGCGATGGTCATCGTTTTAATGACGAAATTTTAGAAATAAGATACCGCGATAAAAACATTTCTGATTTATTAAACATGACCATTGATGAGGCGATTGTGTTTTTTGGTCAAAACGAGAATCAGGCTATTCTAAAAAGAATTAGCGACAAATTACAGCCTTTGCAAGACGTAGGTTTAGGGTATGTTAAAATGGGGCAGTCTTCAAATACTTTATCCGGTGGTGAAGCTCAAAGAATCAAACTTGCGTCTTTTTTAAGTAAAGGAGCACAAAGTGATAGGGTTATGTTTATTTTTGATGAACCAACTACAGGCTTACACTTTGACGATATAAAAAAGCTTCTAAACTCCTTGAATAGGTTGTTAAATAATGGACATTCAATTGTAATAATTGAACACAATATTGATGTTATTAAAACCGCGGATTGGATAATTGATCTTGGACCTGAAGGAGGTCAAAAAGGAGGTAGTTTAGTTTACGAAGGAACTCCGGAAGGATTGGCTGAATGTACAGTGTCATATACAGGTGAATTTTTAAAAACTAAACTTAGTAAATAAACACTTATGAATCGATGAATAACCTTTACAAGGTAACTTATATTAAATTAAAACATTGAAATTGATTGTTACTTTGAAAAGTTAAAATTTCATAATGTAGCATACAGCTGCAGATTTTTTGATGGTTGGTTTGGGTAAAGAGGCGGAACTTTGTTTCACCTCTTTCAATTTAAGTACATAAAGTCAATTTTACTTTACGCCAACCAATTCAACCTCATAAATTAAGGTTTGAAAAGGTTTAACTAACCCGCTTGAAGAGCCCCGCTCGGCAAATCCCTTTATTGAGGGAATTATAAAAGTTGCATGCCCTCCCACTCTCATTCTTCTTACACCAACCTCAAACCCTGGTAACATTTGACCAGGATCTCCGAGCCTTACTTCTAAAGGATGTCCGATAAAATAAGTATCATCTAAAAATGTTCCGTCAGTAAAGCCAGCTTTATAATGAACGTAAAGCACTTTTCCATTTTCAGGATAAGCCCCTTTACCTATTTCATGCTCTATAAAGTATATTCCATCTTTTAAACTCTCATTACCAATATTCTGTAATTCCAAAAATTCATTGAGTACAATAATCTCATTCATTTCATCATCTTCTTTCCAAGTTTGTTTAGTTAAAAAACTTTTATGCTCTTCAGATGAATGTAATTTTAGAAGCTTGATTTGAGCCTTTACTTTTATTTGACTGGCTGGTACAAACGGAACTGCTTTTGAGCCTTCAAAACTTAAGCTTTCTAGATTTATTATAAATGTTACACTATCGCCAACTTGCATCATGCTAATACCTTCATTTATTCCTCCCTGAGAGCCTAAATGAAACGCTTCCCATTGCAACCCACCGGTCAATGAATTATTGTTCGTATATAAAATGGAATCATTTAAAGTTGTTACAATCAAATTGTACTGAATGAAATCATCGTCAACTGGACTGTTTCCTCCATCACCAATATAGTTTAACTGATAATGTAAACCAGAAATGGTTTTTGAGTATCCTTCATAATCGCTCCAATTGCAAGCATAAGTTGCGATTATAATTAATATAAAAAAGAAACCTTTTTTAATCATTTAAAATCTAATAATTCAATATCGTAAATTACAGTGGCGTTCGACGGTATTTTGTTCTCATCTCCTAACAATCCATGGGCTATATGCGATGGTAAAATAAATTTAGCCTTTGCTCCTTTGTTCATTAAAAGCATTGCTTCATGCAAACCGGTTTCAACATGATCCATTCCAACTTGAAACTGATCTGCACCAGTTGAATCTGATGAATAACAAATATCTCCGTTTATTAAACTTACTTCAAAATTTACTTTAACCAAGTTTCCTTCCTTAACCAACGGTCCGTTTCCTTTCCTGTAAATAATATACCTTAACCCCGTTCCGGATTTTTGCATATCCCATTTCCTACGTTTTACATATCCGTCAATTCTATCAGATTCAACCTCTACTCTAGACCGGTTCGCATTAATTAATTGCTCTCTGATTTCATTTTCCGAAGGTTGTGAGATTGGTACGTTTTTCTGACTCTCACAATTGGTGCATGAGTACATCAGCATTGCTAAACCAAAAACAAATAAACTACTTTTTATTATTTTCATAATGCGTTAAACCCATCAGGGTTGCCATAAAAGTGAACAATTTCAACATACTCCGAACGAGATAAACCACCGGGATTTAACCCTAATTTACCTTCAGGTATTTCCATTTTTAAATCGTTAAAATAATCAACCCAAAGATTAAAAGTAACCTTGGTTTCAGGATTCACAAAAGTCATTGGATTGATAATGAAAATTGGTTTTTTTTGATTCAAAAAACTGTAATAAACCAATTCAGAGCAATAGTATTTTTTATTCTCAATATCGAAACCATCATCGTAAGCAGAACCCAAAAAAGCCAACGCGTTTTTGCTAGATTCACCGGCAACAGATGCCTCAAGATTTTTAATTCTTCCTACGAGTACTTTAGGTTTCATTTGATCATCCTTAGATCGAATTAAAAAGTCGGATAAAGCAGTGATAACGACCCCATTTGATCCAGCTTCAATTACCTTCCATTGATTTTCATTAAAATAAGCAATTCCAACATGTGATAATTGTGCTCCTCTGTAACCTTCAGTTACTTTTTCAATGGCATCACAAAAAGGTCCACAATCAAGATCTTGAAAAAGTAAATCTCCGTTGGTCAATTCAAAATCCTGCCCTTTTAAAGTAAAAGCAGAAACCACAATTATCAATGAAACTATAGCCCTATTTATTGTAAATTTTGACATTAGTAAGCGGTTCTTTATATGTTGTAATTAGTTTACTGAAATTAAAAACAGTATCATCAATCGAATCTAAAGACCTTCCTCCGGCAGCATTAAAATGTCCTCCTCCGCTAAAATGTGTTCGAGCAAATTGATTTACGTTAAAATTGCCTTTTGAACGGAAAGACATTTTAACCAATTTTTCATCTTCACTAAAAAATACTGAAAAAACGACTCCTCTAACTGATAAACCATAATTCACGAATCCCTCAGAGTCACCTTTCTTAAAGTTAAAATCTTTCTTATCCTGAAGGGTTAAATAAAAACAAATGGTATTTAATGCCTTGTAGTACTTCATTCTGTTTTCAATCACAAAACCCAATAGTTTCAATCTGTCTACAGAGTTTTGATCGTGAATTAAATGGTAAATTTTATCAGGTACTACCCCATGGTTTAGCAGTTTTGCTGCAACTTCATGCGTGCGTTGTGATGTTGAATTGAATCTAAAATTACCAGTATCAGTCATAATACCAGCGTATATTGCTTCAGCGCCAAGTGTATCTAAATGATTTAGATAATTTACTTTTTCAATAAGGTCAAAAATCATTTCGCACGTTGAAGAGGCCCTCGTATCGCTGAATACATAATCGAACTCATCCGGTTGTTGATGATGATCTATCAATATCTTAACAGCATAACTTTTTTCAATTAACGATCCTAACACTACACCTACTCTTGATAAGTTGTTGTAATCTAATAGAAATATAACATCTGCTTCTGATACTACTTTTTCAACCTTTTCTATATCAGTATTGGCCTTCAAAATTTCTATATCAGGGCTCATCCATGAAATAAATTCAGGATATTCATCTGGTAAAACTATGGTTGCTGTTCCGCCAAAGTCTAAAATAGTATTTCTTAGCGCCACTGATGATCCTACTGCGTCGGCATCGGGTGACATATGAGATGTAATTACAATTTTGTATTCAGGAGATAAATACTTTTTTATTTCGGTATAATTCAAATTGATGCAATTTAATTGCAATAATATCTAAACTAAGCGAAGAATATTTTTAATTGCTTAATGAGTTTTCTACTTTTGTCACCAAATTAAAGTGAAAAATATAAAGTATGGCAACAAATAGAACATTTACAATGGTTAAGCCTGAAGCAGTTGAAAAAGGATTCGCTGGAGCAATATTAGCCAAAATCGAAAAAGCGGGATTTAGAATCGTGGCAACAAAAAAAACTATGCTGAGCAAAGCTGAAGCAGGTAAGTTTTATGAAGTTCATAGCGAACGTCCATTTTATGGTGAATTAGTAGATTACATGAGCGGTGGCCCTATAGTTGCTGCTATTCTTGAAAAAGACAATGCAGTTGCTGATTTCAGAGAACTTATTGGTTCAACTGATCCTACTGAAGCTGCTGAAGGAACAATTAGAGTAGAATTTGCTGAATCAAAAGCAAAAAATGCAGTTCATGGTTCTGATTCTAATGATAATGCAGCTATTGAAGGAGCATTTTACTTTAGCTCAAGAGAAATGTTTTAAATAATACTTTTCAAAATTATTGAAAGGCGGTTTTGAATATTCAAAACCGCCTTTTTTTTATTTATAAAACCCAAAATTACCTGGAATAATCCCAGTCATTACCTTATCTAACTCTACCCCACTTGCTGAATACACAACAACTTCTCCTTCTTGCTGAAAGTCTTTTGCATCTGAAGTATATATGATACCTGTGTAAGGATTTACAGCAAGTCCATAAAATGTTGAAGATCCCGATGAAATAAATGCAGAACTTGGAAGTGCTGTAATTGAACTCGACACTTTAAAAATATCTCCGTTTAAATAATACAACTCCGTATTGGTTGAGTTACTTGTTAGTTTTTTTGGAGATACGCCTGCAGAAAAGTCCATTTCTAGTTCAATTGACATATCGTTTGGATTAATTTTAAATAATCCTCCTACATCATTTCCTTGCCAGCCACCATCACACATAACCCAAAGTTTACCATTATTATCAAATCGCATTGAGTTTGGAGATTGGTTTACTTCTGCACTATCTATAAAGGTATCAGTAGTAGGATCTAATTTCAGAATTTTATTCCTGCCCATTACGCCTATATATAGGTAATCTTCATAATAAAGGATACTTTCGGTATGGCCTTGAACAGCAATTGTAGATGTAATCGAATTTGAGGTTAAAGATACTTTGCTGATTGTATTTGAAAACAAATCAGTTACATAAGCTATTTGATTGTTAATACAGACCATTTCACGAGGTGATGTAAAACCAGAAATAGTATTTTGTAGAGTTAAATCAGGTAAGCTAACTTTCACTATTTTACCTGAGTTGTTGACAACAATAAAGGCCAAATTACCGTCGGTTGAAATGGTATAACCAATATCGCCTAATCCTGTTGAGTTTGCTGAAGCATAAACATTATTTAAAAGTGTTTTGCTATCTTCATTGTATCTTGAAATGGAAGCATTTGATGAGTTAAATCCTCCTTCGTTAACCACGATAACATAATTGCTATCCACTGCGGTTGGTGGAGTAACTATTGTTACAGGTGTTACCGGAATAACAGGATCTGTCTCTAAATCGTCTTTACATGACATAAGGCCTGAGACTAGAAGTGTAATAATAAATAAGTTTAGTTTTTTCATAATTTAATTGTTATTGATATTGAATAATTAATTTTTGGTGTTGGAATATTTAATATTTCTTGAAAGTCAGCATTAAAAATATTGTTGACACTAACTGCTATCATTGACTCTTTATAGTGATATATAATACTTGCTCCATGCAAATGATACGAATCTAAAAACAAAGAATTAGAAGTGGTGTAAAACCTTTTATCAGTGAATTGGTAATTATACCTAAACCCAGCATTTCCATATTTAATAGCTAAATTGCTTTTGGAGTTTATTAAAGGGATGTAAATTAACTGCTTCCCTATTTGATTTTCATTCCCCTCAACGACCTCATAATTGGTTGACGAATTGATTGAAGAGATAGTATTCAATGAAATATTTAATTTCTTAACCTTGTGTTCCAGATTTAACTTTAACTCAATACCTTTACTTTGAACAGCTTTTAAGTTTTGAGGTGTCCAAATCCCTAATTGATTCGGCGCCCATAATATCCAGTTATCAATTATTCTATTATACAATACAAATCCAACTTCAAATGATTTTGAATTGTATTGTAATCCTGTTTCTATTTCCTTCGAATCTTCATAATTTAAATCAGGATTACCGCCTACCGACCAATACCTATCATTTAAGCTAGGTCTTTGAATATTTCTAGACGCGTTTAAATTAATAGAAAGCTTCTTATTTTTAGTGACAAAAAACAGACTTGAAAAGCTTGGAATGAAAGGAATGATACTATTCTCAGAAACATCAATTCTATTCAATACTGAAATTGAAAGTTTACTATATTTAATAAGTCTTAAACCTATTGCAACCCTGCTATGAAGTTGTTTCTTTCTATCCAAATAGCCATAATTCTTGTTGGATGAATACTCTGAATACAATGAAAAATCAGAACGAAACCAGTTTGAATAATGATGAAATTCGGAATTAATTTGAGCTGATTTTGTATTTGCAAAAGAATTGATTTTCGACAGCGGATTAACATATAAAATACTTTGACTTAATCCGCCCATGGTTAACTTGAATATTGACTTTTCAAAATTATGCTTCAAATTAAGGGAGATAACATGCATTTCATCATCTTGATAATCGTTTGTAGAAACACCTATTGGTGAAGGCAGGGTTCTGCTTTGATCTGAAGTTTTAAACGATAAATCATATTCGGTTTGTGATGAAGTTTTGTCGCCAAAGCTAAATTCAAGAACATTTTGAGAAGATGGTGTTACATTTTTTAATGTATCTGTTATTCCGTCTTTAAAGTAGCTATAGCTATTTGGTGATCTTGAGACTAGGGTTCCTACTTTAAAAAACTTACTATTTATTTTTCTAGCCACTTTCGTAGACGATGAAATGGCTCCAAAAGTATTTGTGCTAAAATTCTGAACAAAAGAATAATCACTTAAATTATTAGTTGTTAAGATTACGTTTCCTCCAATTCCACTTAATCCATTAAAATGACCACCAGATCCTGGCATTATTTCAAAATTACTTAAAATTGGAGAGTTTAAGGTATTAAAATCAGTGACACCTAACATTGGTGAAGAAACATTAATGCCGTTCCAAAATATTTTTGTGTGATGTGATGCTGCTCCTCTAATGTTTATAGAACTAAGTCCAGATAAACCATTTGATTTCACAAAAACAGGTGAATTTTTATTTACAGCATCAATTAAATTATCGCTAGAATTTGTTTCAAGATCAAATCGATAAGTAGCATGTTGATCAATATTAGAAATACCTGCATTAGTTAATCTAAACGAATCAAGTTCAACCACCTGTGCTTTAACAACTTCATGGTAACAAAGGAGCTTCACGAATAATATCGCTAATAAAAGATTTATTTTCAATTAAACAGTCTTTAGTTTTAATCCCCTTTTCCCGAGGTTCATGTAACTCAATTTCAAAAGGCAGGTCTTCTGACTCGGTTTATCTTTTGTTGCCTTCCCCTATAAATAGAGTGGCGTGAGATACAAAAGCACAACAACCTTACAGCTGCGGGAACAGTTCAAGATTTACACTTGATTCCCTTTTAATTTTCAGATTGAAAAAATCTTAAAAACCTTTATTGGTGCAATAATAAAACTAAGTGTCGAATAAAAAAGATTTTTTTACCGACATTCCAATGAAATCGATATTTGTTAAAGATTCAGCCAATGGAAAAATTGAACGATATAAAAGCTAGTATTCTTAGCTAATCGATTTTATTAAGCAAGCCTTGTAGTATTTCAACGTCAATGGCATGTTTACCTTTATAATTGACCAATTTAAAATGGGGTGCTATGCTTGACATTAATCGTGTATTTATCTTGTAATTTTCTTCATCTATAAATTCATCTTGATCACAAGCAACAAAAAACACTTTAGTTTTTATTAATAAATTTATCAACCCTTCGCTTGCCTCTAATTCAGGAGGCAAGCTACCGGCCCAAATAATCAAATAATCTGGTTTTATTTTTTTATTGTAAATAAACCGAATTAGAGTTGCAGTACCTTGCGAAAAACTAAAAAGCCCAAGTTTGGCCTTACTATGATTTTTCTTCATTAAATCATTGACCTGGTCAAGGAATTCAATATTATCCTTGATATCTACAAGCCTATCTTCTTTGGTCATCCAACTGGCACCTACTCTGCCATAAAATCCTAAAGTATAAAAACGGTGAAGTCCTTCAGGCGAATAAAATACATGACCCTTGTTCAGGTATTCGAATTTTTTTATAAAAAATAAAGCTAACTGACCGTAGCCATGAATACACATCCATTTAACTTTCACATCATTATCGTTAACTGTATAAAATATTCTAGCAGTTTTTGATACCTTTATTTCTGTTTTAAACGTTTTATTCAAATTCTAAATTTAACCTGTGCTAAAATATACTTTAAGTTTAATTTTTGCTTTAATAGTAGCTATTTTTGCGGACGCTCAAAGTTCAATGAAAATGAAGTCAATATTAGAATACAATGTTAAAAAAGCAAACGCGGAAATCAATAACCCAACACTTATCGTTCAATTGCATGGCGTAGGTAGCAATAAAGATGATTTGTTCAGTTTTGCTAATGAATTATCTTCAAATTTTATAGTGGTGAGCGCTCAAGCTCCTAATGAGTATTATATGGGTTTTGCTTGGTACAACCTTCAAGTATCCAACGACGGATATTGGTCAGATATTCCTCAAGCTAAAGCTTCAGTTGAAAAGATTGACCAATTTATTGAATACGCTATAAATCAATATAGCACAGAGCCAAAGGTAATTCTGATGGGTTTTAGCCAAGGTGCAATAATGAGTATTGCAACTGCTTTAAAATATCCTGAAAAAATTAAAGCTGTAGTTGCTATGAGTGGATATTACAACGGTGATATTGTTGCGGTTGACCCAAACAATTTATTAGCTAAGAAAATACCATTTTTTGCTGTGCATGGCATCCAAGATGATGTTATTCCAGTTACAAGAGCTAAGGAATCTTACAAAAACTTAGAATCGCATTTCACGAATTACTCATTTAAGGAATATCCTTTGGCACATGGAATTTCAAATGAAAGTTTAACCGACGTAGTTAATTGGATAAATAACCTTTAGTTCTTTAGATTCTCTATTCTTTGCAACAATGGTGGATGAGAATAATGAAAGAAAACATACCCTTTGTGTGGCGTTAAATTGCTTAAAGAATCAACAGCTAGTTTTTTCAATGAAGATTGAAGATGGACAGATTGATATGTGTTCTTAGCAAAATCATCTGCTTCAAATTCATTTTTTCTTGACAGAATATTCATTATTACGCCTGTAATTAATGATATTGGTGTGTATAAAAACCCAAATAGAATTAAGCTAATATGAAAAGAAGTTGTTGATGCTCCTATTGCTTCGGCCAAGGTTTCATTGTTCAGCGTAAGCGATAATAAAAACAACATTAAGCCCATTAAAAGCATGGTTAAAATGGTTGAGAATACAATATGTTTCTTTTTATAGTGCCCTACTTCATGTGCAAGAACGGCTACTATTTCCTCTTGACTTAGTTTTTCAATAAGTGTATCGTAAAGAACAATCTTTTTTTGTTTGCCCAATCCGCTAAAAAATGCATTGGCTTTACTCGATCTTTTGGATCCATCAATAACAAATACATTAGTTAATGGAAAGTTTACTGAATTGCAATACAGCTGAATTTTTTGCCTCAATTCTCCTTCCTCCAAAGGTTTAAGTTTATTAAACAACGGCATTATAAAAGATGCATAAAACATGTTCATTATGATACTAAAACCTACGATTACCAACCAGGCGAAAATCCAAAAATAAGTTCCAAAATAATTGAATAATAACACCATTACAGAATACATTCCTCCACCCAAAAGCCCTCCAAGAAGCCACCCTTTAATTTTATCAGCAAAAAAGGTTGAATAACTGGATTTGTTGAATCCAAATTTCTCTTCAATCACGAAAGTGCTGTAAATAGAAAATGGCGTTGTAAGTATATCTGAAACAAAACCAAGAACCCCAAAAAACAAAAGACCAACAACAATTTGATTGGTAAAACCAAATTGTCTTATGATTGAGTCGAACCAACCGAAAAACCCATAAAATAACAATAGAAAAGTAACAATAAAGCCTATTACACTTAATATCAGAGAAAACCGGCCTGTTTCCTTTTCATAGGACAACATTTGAGAATATTCATCCTTGTTATAGATGTCTTTACCTGATTCAGGTAGTTCGGTTTTTAGCGTTCTATTGTTTAAAACATCTAGAATTCTTTCCAGTATAAAATCTAAAGTGAAAATTGACAGAATTATTAATAAAACGAGCTCGGCTGTCATATTAATAGGCTCCTTTCCTTTTTCTAATAAACCATTCTAATCCAATAATTAATAGAACAATAGCAAAAATCCATTTGATGTTTATTAGCTCAAAAAACTTTGATTCAACATACAATATGTTCTTTGATTGATTTTTTTTAAGAAACATTTCTTCAATTGATTTAAAATTATTACTTGTAAAAAATTGGCCTCCTGTTGCCATTGAAACATTTTGCAAATCCGTGAAATTTGCTCGAGTATCAAGCTTTTCAAGTTCTAATTTTTTAATCACCATACCCCCATTTTTAGAATACGTTTGATCTCCTAATTGAGCTTTAACAACGAAAGTATAACTCCCTACAGGAAAGTTTACGGGTAACAATTGGAACGATTTGGTGGAAGCCGAAAGCCTGTAATTATGAATCTCTTTTTGGTCTTGGAAAAATTGAACTGAAACTTCACCTTTAGTTGTTAACTCAAAAAGCTCATCGTACAATTCAGCAGTTAGAGTAAAGTTTTCATTTTCGTAAATACTCTTTTCAAATTTAATTCTTAGTCGGCTTTTGTCTTCTTTTGAAGCCAAGTACTGCGCTGCGTTTTGAATAAACGAATCGAAGTTGTCATGCGATTTATTGAGTTGATAATCCTTTATTCGCCATCTCCAAATGCCTTCACCAAAAGTTATTGCGGTCTTGCTCGAGGCAGATTCAACAAAGTACATTAATGGTTTGTTGGTTTTAACAGGTCCAATTTTTTGGTTTAGAACTGCCTTAGCTGAACTTGACAAGTTAAACTCCATAAATGGCATAACCAACGGTGGCATTTTATCAAAAGTAGATTTACTTTTATCTGAAATATTAAACATCAAAAAGTCATCGTTCACATAAGCTGTTGCCTCTTGAATACCTCCTCCAAATGATTTTAGATTAAAACCTACATCCATTGACCTTAACAATCCCCAATTAAGATCGTTGCCTCCAATTATCCATTTATTCTTAATTGAATTGAACAATTCTTTAGTATCCACTTTTTTCTTTTTTGAAGGGATGTTATGTAAAATTACCAGATTGTAAGATTCAAGATCAGCCAACTCATCACCTAAAAAATTAAGTTCAATTTGATTGGTTTCCTTAATAGACAAAGACCTATTTAATGCCGCTATATCAGGATGGGGAGCAGAACCAAGAATTAAGATTCTTTGCTTTGCGTCAATTATATCAACATAGAACACTGCGCTGTTGTTTTGCAACTGCTCTTCTTCATTAAGTGGTTTTAACTTAACACTATATTTTGAAGTTTCAGCTGCGTCAGCTGATAACTTAAATTGATATTTTGAAAAATGTTGCTGCTTGTCTATTAATACCATTTTCGACTCAATAATCTTCGAATCTTTTGAAATAGAAATTTCTGTTTCTTTATCTTTTAAAGCAGATGCCTCGATCGAAACCTCAACTAAAAAATCATTGCCTAGATAGGCGATTTCATTTGATTTTATATTTGCAATTTTCGCATCTTTTTGAACTGAAGAGTCCCCAACCCCAATAGTATGAACAGGTACATCAAAATTTTCGAAAGCGTATTTCAAGCTCTGCCCTCTATTTACAATTCCATCAGATACCAATATTATTCCCGCTAAATTCCGGTTGCTGTATACCACATTCAGCTCATCTCTTAGTTGCGAAATATTTGATAATTTTTGATTGAACTGAACATTTTCAGATAGCTTAACCGAAGAACCAAATGCAAATTGGTGAACATCGTATTTATCCGAAACCTTGGCAGAAAGCGTTTTTATTTCATTAACCAAGTTTGAAAGTTGAGTAGAATCATTCTGAAGCGCCATAGATTCAGAATTGTCAACTGCTATAGCAAGAATTGGCTTCTCAATGGTGGTTATTTCTGTTTTCACAAAAGGTTTTAACACAAGGCCCGCAAGCATAAACAAGGCAAGCCATCTTAAACCAAACAACAACCGCTTTACTGATACTTTTATTTCGCTCAGTTTTGAATCGTTGTGATAAAGTAAAAATGTGGCTGCAAACGAGGCCAATAAACAAACAAAAAGCCATCCAAGCGGATAGCTAAACGAAATTCCCATATGTTTAGGTTAAAATACTAGGTTACTAATCCGCCACAAACATTTAACACTTGTCCTGTAATATATGTTGATTGGTCAGATCCTAAGAACACAACAGCATTAGCAATATCTTCTGGCTTACCTCCTCTTTTAAGAGGAATGCTAGCTTTCCAATCTGTCATGGTTTTCTCATCCAATTGTTCCGTCATTTCGGTTTCGATAAAACCAGGTGCAATGGCATTGCATCTTATGTTTCTTGAACCTAATTCTATGGCGATAGATTTAGTGAACCCTATAATTCCTGCTTTAGATGCAGCATAATTAGATTGTCCTGCATTACCGCGAACACCAACTATAGAAGTAATATTAATTATTGAACCGCTTCTTTTCTTTAACATGGTTCGTTGAACAGCTTTGGTCAAATTAAATACCGATTTTAAATTTATCTCCATTACCTCATCCCATGCATCTTCAGTCATTCGCATTAATAAGTTATCTCTTGTAATACCAGCGTTGTTCACCAAAACATCAATTCCTCCAAACTCAGCTATCACTTCAGTAGCTAACTTTTCAGATTCATCAAATTTTGCGGCGTTACTTTTATAACCTATTACTTTATTTGAATTATTTGAAAGGTGTTTTGCCAAATCATTGGCTTTTTGTTCTGACGACAAATAGGTGAATGCAATATTAGCCCCTTGGGCTGCACAAACTTCGGCAATTCCTTTTCCTATTCCTCTTGATGCTCCCGTAATCAACACGGTTTTTCCTTCTAACATTTTCATACTAAAAATTTGCTCAAATATAGGGTAAACTTAAAACCTGAGTTTCATTTATTCTACTTTGAATAGTAGGTTTATAAATGAACACCTTTGGGTTAAGGGGAACCAATGTATTCAAAATAAAAATCAGTTATAAAACAAAAATGGCCCTTAAAAAAGGACCATTTCCGGAAACCCGCTAAGTCTCCACTTCAATAATGTTTGGTTGAACATTAAAACAAAGTGCTAAGAAACGTTAATCTATAGCAACTACTTTGTTCATTACATCACCACCAACAATTTGGTCAATAATTTCAACTCCTTCTACTACTTTACCAAAACAAGTATGGTTTCTATCTAAGTGAGCTGTATTTTCTCTACTGTGGCAAATGAAAAACTGTGATCCACCTGTGTTTCTACCAGCATGCGCCATACTTAAAACTCCCTTATCATGATGTTGATTTTCACCATCTAATTCACAATCAATTGAGTAACCTGGCCCACCTGCACCTGTTCCATCTGGGCAACCACCTTGAACAACAAAATTTGGTATAACTCTATGAAAGGTTAATCCGTTGTAAAAACCTGATTCAGCCAGTTTAATAAAATTGGCAACTGTTTTTGGAGCATCTTTTTGATAAAGCTCAATTTTCATCACTCCTTTATCTGTGTGTATTTCTACTTTTTGCATTGTATTATATTTTGATGCAAATATAAATACAAAAGCCCTTTTGCTATTCACAAAAGTGCTTTTTGTACGTTAACTAGGAATCGTTGGTAAACCAAGCTAGATGGAGGTAAAAGAACTTTATTAACTACAAACACCATTTGTTATTGAGATTGTATTACAAGTGTTATAACAAACAAAAAAGCCCATCATTACTGACGGGCTTTTTTTTGAAAATTGTATTAAGTAATTGCTTAAACTAATTTAACATTTACTGCACTTTTTCCTTTAGGACCTTCTTCTTCATCGTAGCTTACTTTGTCCCCTTCGTTAATTTCATCAATTAGTCCACTTACATGTACAAATACATCTTTGCCACCTGCATCTGGAGTTATAAATCCAAATCCTTTGTCGTTGTTGAAAAATTTTACTGTTCCGTTATTCATAATTAAAATATTTATTTGAATACAAATGTAAGGGTTTATTATGATTGCGCCTAAATTTCGTATAAAGGATTGTTCTAAACCCAACATTTATTTCACTAAAGTGGAGAAAATCACCTTATTCTGATAGCTAACTCATATGTTTTTGCTCTCCTCTATCTATTACATAACCCCTAAAAGTAACTTTAACAACGTATGGGTCTGCTTTTATTTGCGAAACCGGGTTGAATAATAAATTGATTCTTATTAAGAAAGAACATCTTGAATAGCTTGCAGAATTCTTGTATTTCGGAATCGGAAAAAATGACTCCTTTTTTTTAAAGTTTTTTATAATAGGTTCAGAATCAGTCATAACTCATAACACTTTAGTTTAGAAATGCTTAATGATTCGCATAAACGGTAGTAGTTTTTTTTTGTAAAACTTCTTACCAAGTACCGGCTGGAGAAAATAATAAATCCGTTGGATTATCAACGTCATACAAATACTGATAACCTATGGTTTCTTTATTACAGAATGGCTCTAAAAGCTCCAACATAGTTTTATAGCTTTCTAATGTTAATAGGCAATAAAACGTTTTATTATCATCACTAAGTATTCCTTCATCTTCTCTAAATAAGCCAAGAATTAAGTTGCAATTGCGGCTTTCTATAAATTCAACTTGCGAAAGATCTAATTTCTGTTTTCTGATTATAACGGTATCGTTGATTAAATCTCTAAATTTTATAGCTTGAGATTTATTAAAATTGTATAATCTAACAACATTGTCGTCAAATGCATTTATGCTTTCTATATAGTCTAGCTCCATTTACTTAGGGATAGGTAATTTTTGTATGGTTTATTTAAGAAAGGATAAGATACACCAACTTTTGCGTGGCAAGGAAATCATATTATTCTATACCTCGTTGAACTTTCATATTTATTTTTTTCAATTATTGTTTCCGCTCCTTTGTTTTTAGGATTTGGGCACAATGACTTTCGATATGCTTTTACTGCTGCCGCTTTTTCTCCTAACATCAAAAGGTACTCACTATAGCTGTACCACGTGTTAAACCCATCAGGATATTTCGGTGTTAAATTTAAATATTTTTAACGCTCCCTTGTTGTTTTCTTGTCCAAGTAAATTATAATCAAAACTGTTAATTCCGTTATAAATAGTTGAAAAAAAATTAAAAAAATACACCTGTATCAATTTATATAGAACGATACAAGTCTTATTAGAAAAGGGTATTATTCATGAAATTACCGTAAGTGGAGAGAAATCTAATTATGCTATTTGCAAAGAAGAATATGATACAACCACACATCATCATCAGCACATTCATTTTAAGTGTAAAAAGTGTGGCATTATTTTTTGTGTTGAAGTAGATAAATTTCCTTCAATATAACTATCTGACTACAAAATTGAGCAATTATAAATTCAGGCTACTGGATTGTGCTCAGATTGTAATGTTTAATTATATCCTTGTTTTAAATTAACAGTAACGCTTCGGTTACCCAAACTAT
>TARA_B110000037_G_scaffold223198_1_pt1 | contig 27903 bp, 29 predicted proteins | sample TARA_B110000037 | Tara Oceans TARA_B110000037 (sample SAMEA4397196) | marine metagenome | biome: Polar Biome; feature: [MIX] marine epipelagic wind mixed layer (ENVO:01000061); material: water (ENVO:00002006), including particulate matter (ENVO:01000060) such as... | depth 10-100 m | reverse complement strand
CACCATTGTCAGCCAGTAGCTACAAATTGCCCGAGACTTCGCTTAAAACAGTGCCATTCGGGTCAGGTGATAAATTTTATAAATGGGACCAGGTGCTGCATCGCAACATATTTCTCTTCCAATCGCTTGGACGAGTTTCAGCAACAACATCAAAGCTAGAGCCCAGAGACAAGCATTCTGAATTCCCCCTACTTTCCGAATCTCTTCTCAAGAATCTCTCTCCGGAATCCGAAAATCTTCTCCAACTTCGGTCTTACGAAAAGCCCGTGGCCGATCTCGCCGAACGGCCACAACGGCAGCGCGTAGTGGACGAGGTCTTTCATCAGCACGCCACCTTCCGATTCCTCGAAGCTGTGGATGTGGTGCCAGAACTTGTAGGGACCGAAGCGTTGCTCATCGACGAATGACCTCCCCTCTTTGACGCATTTGATCTCCGTGACCCACGGCATCCAGATCCCAGGCGCGATCATCACCTTGTATTCGATGATCTGTCCTTCATACATTTTCTCCCCCGGCTGATAGACGATCTTGAACCCAAGCTCTGCGGGCGTGATCTTGTCGAGGTTCTTCGGGGTTGAGAAAAAATCCCATGCCTCCTGCTGTGAGATGGGGAGAAATTGTGATTGTTCGAGAGTGTGGATCATGACCGCCGAACCATCACCCGTCTTTCCCCGTGCGCAAGCGGTTTGGCTAGCCTATCCCTTGATCAGCATCCGTGCGCCGAACACGACCAGCACGACTCCGAAAATCCGAGTCAGGGTCTGGTTTGACATGGAGCGCATCAAGTCGGTGCCGAACCATGCCGCTATCGCGGAGGCCACACCGACTACAGCCACGATTTTCCAGTCGATCAGGTTTCCCGAACGCGCACTGTTCACCGTTGCTGAAAGCGAAGTGACAATGATGACGGCAAGCGAGGTAGCGATCGCCTCCTGCTGCTTAAAACCAAACAAGGTCACGAAAGCAGGAACCAGCACGATTCCCCCGCCAACCCCGCAAAGCGCTCCGAGCAAACCTGCGACAAGCCCGATGACCACTGAAAGAAGAATGATTTTCATCTGGGAAGAGGAGACGATTTTCACCCCCGTTGATCAACTTCCATTTCCAGACAGAGGGAGTTTTCCATGACCTGCGCGGGAAGGTGGAGTCTCCCGACTTTCCATCCCACGAGCGCTGCTTGGGCGAGATCGCTGAACGAGATTTCGTAAACGCTTTCCGCAAGCTGGCGCACGATGTAGTCGATCTCGCCGTCCTGAAAAATGACGCAACCGTCGATCAGGCGGCTTTCGAGATCGAACCCGAATTCCGTTCCGTCGCCTGCGGCCGAGCGCCATACCAGAAAAAACAAAGCCCCGATCTCAAACGACTATTTCACCGGACTGAAATCGGTAGGAGTGAGGAAAACGGATTTCACTCCGTCTTTCTCGGTGAGGGAGCCACCGGTCTTTTTCTCGGAGGCATTTTTTGCTGCGACCCAATCGGAATCGTTGCTGAAATCCTGCCACGATTTTTTCGCTGCATCCGCGTCCTTGTGGGCGATGAAATATAGAAGCGTGTTCTCCGTGCCCTTTTGATCCGGGGTGAGTTCGAAATAGGCGAGGTTGGTGATGCCGTGTTTTTTGAACAGGGCGAGGGTGTGATCGCGGAAACGGGCGTGGAGGTCTGGGAGATTGCCTTCCGTTGCGGTATAGGTCCGCATTTCGAAGAGGTGCTCGTTGCCTGCTGGAGCTGGCACGTAATCTTCAGGCAAGGAATAGAGTTTCTTTGTCTTGTCCGGAGCAATCGCCGAGAACCCTTCGGAGAAATCCGTGGGCGTCATGAAAATTTGATCCACTTTTTCGACAAGTTTCCCATCGGTCTCGGAAGCGGCGTAGGCGGCTTTCCACTCGGGGTCTGCCATGAATGCTTTCCAAGAGGTATCCCTGGCCTCCTTGTCCGGATAGGCCATCAGATAAACGAGCAAGTTGTCCGGATTTTCGGCAGGCACCCAGTAGCCGATGTTGATCATGCCGTGTTTGGCAAACAGCTTGCAGGTGTGATCCCGGAAGCGGGTGAGTAGGGCGTCGAGTTTTCCGGGTGGTGCGTGGTAGGTGCGGAGTTCAAAGATGTTGCCTTTGAATTCAGGAGTGATTTCAGCAGCGGACAGAATTCCGGTTGAGACGATTGAGGCGGCAGCAAGCAGGGTCTTGATCATCCCCGAGGATGCCGGAGTCAAAATTTTCCGCAATGGGAAGTTTCACTCGAAAAACGTGTCCTCGTGGCGGTAGGGCGGAGCGCAGCAGCAGAGAAATACGAGATCCGCAGTAGCAGTGATCTCGTGCCATGCGCCGGGCGGGATCAGAATCGCATCGCCTACACCCACCTCTCGGGATTCCCCATCGACTTCCATCACGCCCGTCCCGCTTGAGATGTAGTAAAACTCTTCGCTCTCCTTGTGGTAATGCCGCTGGGTTGATCCTCCGGCGGGAATGGACGCCTCCGCGAGGCTCTGGTTTTTCACCGGGGCGTTGGCGAGGTCGAGGAGGCTGGTGATCGTCGAGCCGTCCTTGGTGGTGAAGGGAGCTTGCTTGTCCTTGTTCCGAATTTCCATGGTATGCAGCAAGACTACCCCTCCGCAGGCTTGTCACCCAAGGATTTTCCCGCAACCATCCGCCTCCATCCCCCTCTTCATTGAGGTTTAGGGTTTAAAATTTAAAGTTTCAAAAAAGTGCGCCCCGGCCTAATACTCAAGCTCTCCTCTCCGGATCATCCTGGTATCGTCGCGAAAATCGCCTCATACGTCGCCTCGCACAGCGGGAACCTCACGGAGTTCAGCCAGTTTTCCGACCAGTTGGGGAAAAAGTTCTTCGCCCGCCTAGAGATCGACACCTCCGGACTCGATGTGACCGTGGAGGATTTTAAAACCGGATTCGGCACCCTCGGCCGCTCGCTCGGCGCGACCTGGCACTTCCGCGAACTGCCCTACAAGATGCGCACCGCCGTCCTGGTCACCAAGACCGACCACTGCCTCAACGAGATCCTCCTACGCACCGAACTTGGCGAACTCCCCATAGAAATCACCTCCCTCATCGGCAACCGTGACAACTGCGCCCGCATCGCCGAGCGCGCCGGACTCCCCTTCCACCACGTCGAAATGGATGGCCCGCTGCGCGAAAAAGGTTTTACGGAAATCCAAGACCTGCTCCGTGCCCAAAACGTAGAGCTCATTGTCCTCGCCCGCTTCATGCAGATCCTGCCCGATAGCTTTTGCCAGGAATTTTCCGGAAGAATCATCAACATCCACCATTCCTTCCTCCCCGCCTTCATAGGCGCAAATCCCTACAAGCAAGCCCACGAACGTGGTGTAAAACTCATCGGCGCCACCTGCCACTACGTCACGGCAGATCTCGATGGCGGCCCCATCATCGAGCAGGAAGTCGAGCGTGTCTCCCATTTCCACTCCCCCAACGACCTCGCCCGCCTCGGCCGCCACTGCGAGCGCGCCGCCCTCGCTAAAGGCATCCGCTACCACGTCCACGACCGCACCATCATCGACGACCACCGGGCAATCGTGTTTCCTGACTGATTCCCGAATCCACTGAAGCTCACTTCGGAAAATAGAAGGCGCTCATCGATTCCATCGCGCCGGCCAGCTCCGCATCATCGAGCGGGCGTTCCCAAATGAGGAAACGGGCAATCTCACCGTCGAAAGACTCGTGACCCGGGTGCTCGATGGCATCGCGCTCCTGGCCGATCGCCATCTTTGAGGGATTCGCGGCTTGATTGACAGGCATCTCGCCAACGGCGATTGGCTTCGGCTCATCGACAAACAGCTCGATCTTAACCAGATCGGTGCCAGCAGCCATCCTTCCACCAACGATGTGGAATTTCTGCGTTTCAAGCACCGGCCCGAGAAGCTGGGGGTTATTTTCGTCAAAACGCCCGAAAGTGATTCCGTTGCGGGTGCCATACCAGAGGGTGTTGTCGTCGTTGAAGCAGCCCCAAAGACCTTCGAATTTCCCGCCGTTGCGTAGATTCCCGAAAAATGAATTCACGTCCTTTAGACCTGGCTGTTGCTGATGGGCGGAGATAACAGCCAGCCATGTGTGACCTTTGCCAGTGGTAAGACTGTCGAAAGTGTCCTCATCCATGCAGACAAGCTCCTGTCTGTGGAATACCAACGCAGGCTTGCCACCCAATTCCGGGATCCCACTCCGCAATGTAGGACGACCGCTGCCTTCCTCCTTACGCCCGGCATCGCGCTTTACGAAAAGCCGCGCTTTAGCATCCGCCACCTGATTCTCCCAAGCGCTGACCCTCACGCCATCCTCCAGTGAAACTCCCTTGGATGCGTCGAGATCGAGCAGCAGGCCATTTTTCGGAATTTCCCCGGAGAAACTGGCAACAGTGAGCAGAAGGAGTAGGGCTGGAATTTTCATGGCGAGACGGTAATATATAAGGGGCAATGGCCAAAAATGTGGGCAAGACTGGATTCCTATCGTTTGAACGTCGTTGGGAGCTAAATTCTCCCACTCTGGATGAAAATCAGATTCTGAGACTTGAAAGTTGCCAAGTCCGCCTCCCTGCCCCTAGTTTCCCTCCCCCACCGCAGAACTTTTATGAATATCGTCGTCGAAAAACAGCCGAAATGCATCGCAACCCTTAGCGTGGAAGTCCCATCCTCCGATGTTGCTGCCAAGCGTGAATCCATCTCCTCCACTTACGCCTCGCAGGCGAAAATCCCCGGCTTCCGCCCTGGAAAAGCCCCGAAGGCAGTCATCCTGAAGCGTTTTGGAAAACAAATTTCCGAGGAACTCCGCGACGCGCTCTTCGGCGAGGCTTGCGACCAGGCTCTCGAAAAGGAAAACCTCAAGGTCCTCGACTTTGGCTTCCCAGACAACCTCAACGAGCGTCCCGACGGCTCCATCGCCTTCGAAACCAAACTCATCCTCGCCCCCGAGTTCACCCTCCCGGAATACAAGGGCATCGAAGTAAAAGCAGCTTCCCCGGAAGTCACCGAAGAGGAACTCGATACACAACTTCAAAGCCTCCGCGAGCGCCTCGCTGAATTCGAAGACGTCGCCGACCGCGCTCTCGAAAACGATGACATCGCAGTCGTCGATTTCACCTCTACCGTCGATGGCAAGCCTCTCACCGAGATCATCGGGGAAGAAAAGGGAGCATACCTCGCAAAACGCGAAAACCACTGGCTCCCGATTAAGGAAGGATCTTTCCTCCCCGGCTACGCCGAACAACTCATCGGTCTCAAGGAAGGTGACAAGAAGGATGTGACCATCACCCTCGACGACGAATTTCCATTCGAAGAGCTTCGTGGAAAAGAAATGACCCTCCACACCTCAGTAGAGGGCATCAAGACCGCAAAACTTCCAGAACTCGACGACGATTTCGCAGCAAAACTCGTCCCAGACAAAACTCTCGAGGACGTGAAAGCCATGATCCGCGAGAACATGGGCGTCGAAAAGCTCAAGCAGATCAACGAATTCAAGGTCAACCAGATCGTCGAGCACCTTACCGGAGCCGTCAGCTTCGATCTGCCTGACGAAATCCTCCAGCGCGAGACACAAAACCAAGCCAACACCCTCGTCGAAGAAGGCCAGAAGCAGGGCGCATCCGATGAGGACATGGTCAAGCAGCAGGAAGAAATCTTCACCGTCGCCACCCAGCGCGCCAACACCAACCTCCGCACCAACTTCCTGCTCCAGGAAATCGCCACCCAAGAGAAAATCTCTGTTTCCGACGCTGATCTCCTCCAGCACATCTCGAAAATCGCCGAGTCCCGCAAGGAACCGATCAAAAAGGTTATTAAAGATCTCCAGAAGAAGAATCAGATCCAATCCATCCGCAATTCCATGCTGATCGGTCAGACCATTGACTTCCTTTTGGAACAGGCGAAGGTGACTGAAGTTACCGCTGAGGAACTCGAAGCCCAAGCAACACCAGCTGAATAAGAAATGAACTTTTTCCCACCTTCCAACAACTCCGCCACGCAGGCTCCAGAGAACAACTACTACGTCCCTGTCGTCATCGAGTCCGATGCACGTGGCGAGCGTTCGTTCGATATCTACTCCCGCCTGCTCAAGGATCGCATCATTTTCATCGGCACAGCCATCGACGATGGCGTCGCGAACTCGGTGATCGCCCAGCTCCTTTTCCTGCAGATGCAGGATCCGAAAAAGGATATCCACATCTACATCAACAGCCCCGGCGGCTCCGTCACCGCAGGCCTCGCCATGTATGACACCATGCAGTTCCTCACCTGTGACGTGAATACCTACTGCATCGGCATCTGCGCATCCATGGGCTCAGTCCTCCTCACGGCAGGAACCAAGGGCAAACGCTTCTGCCTGCCCAACTCCCACGTCATGATCCATCAGGTCTCCGGCGGAGCACAGGGCACCGCATCCGATGTCGAACGCACCATCGGCTTCATGTTCAACCTCAAAAAGCGCCTGAATGGCATCCTCGCCGAGCACTCCGGCAAAACAGTCGAGGAAGTTGAAAAGGATTCCGACCGCGACAACTACATGTCCGCCGAGGAAGCCGTCGCCTACGGCCTAGTGGACAAAGTCCTCGAATCCCGCAAGCAGCTCCCCGAGGCAGTCCAAGGCGAGTCCGACAAAAAGGACTAACCTAAGTTTCTTAATTCGAGTTTAAAATTTAAAGTTTTCAAATGGCCCGCGCATCCAATCTCACCATGTGCTCTTTCTGCGGAAAGAGCCACTCAGAGGTAAAGAAACTTATCGCTGGCCCCGGCGTGTATATCTGCAATGAATGCGTGGACGTTTGTTCAAACATCCTCATCAAGGAACTCAACCCGCCGGCTGAGAAATCCTCGGAAAAAGGAAAATCCAAGGCCCTTGCCCAATCCAATGTCCCGACCCCGGCCGAGCTTCTCGCCGAACTCGATAATTACGTTATCGGCCAGGAAACCGCCAAACGCGTCCTCTCCGTAGCCGTTTACAACCACTATCTTCGCCTCAACCAGGACGCGACCCCTCTGGACGAGGAACACAATGACGTCGAGATCGAAAAATCAAACGTCCTACTCCTCGGCTCCACCGGCTCTGGGAAAACCCTACTTGCACGCACTCTAGCCCGCGTCCTCGACGTTCCGTTCTGTATCGTCGATGCCACCACGCTCACCGAAGCTGGCTACGTTGGCGAAGACGTGGAAAACATCGTCCTCCGCCTCCTCCAGTCCGCCGATTTCGATGTCGAGCGAGCCGAACGCGGCATCATCTACGTCGATGAAATTGACAAGATCGGGCGCAAAACCGAAAACGTCTCCATCACCCGCGACGTCTCCGGCGAAGGTGTCCAGCAGGCACTTTTGAAAATCCTCGAAGGCTCTGTCTGCAACGTCCCGCCACAGGGAGGGCGCAAGCACCCGCAGCAGGAATATATCCAGGTCAATACCGAGAAAATCCTCTTCGTCTGCGGTGGCGCATTTGTCGGCCTCGAAGATATCGTCAAACGCCGCCTCGGCAGCAAGACCCTCGGCTTCCACAGCGACAACTCTGCGGAAGAATTCGAAGACAATAGCTCGAAGATCCTGGAAAAAGTCCTTCCGGAAGATCTCCTCCACTTTGGACTCATCCCCGAGTTCATCGGTCGCCTTCCGGTAATTTCCTCTCTCAGGAAACTCACCGAAGACGAGCTCGTAAAAATCCTCACCGAGCCCAAGAACGCCTTGTTGAAGCAATACTCAAAGCAGCTCGCCCTCAACAACGTCAAGCTACGCGTCACCCGTGATGCACTCCGCACCATCGCCCATATGGCCGTTGAGCGAGGCACCGGCGCCCGCGCCCTCCGCTCCATCTTCGAAAAACTCATGCTCGATATCATGTTCGACGTCCCTTCCCGTGGCGATATCGAAGCCGTCACCATCAACCGCCAGGTTGTCGAAGGCACCAAATCACCCTCCCTCCGCCGCCGCAAACCGGATGCAGCAGAAGACGCGGCGTAGCCGCCAAGGAGGGGCTGCATTTTGCTGCCCGGTGGGTTGGAAAATGGCTTAAATTCTGCTGAGCAGCAGAATCCAAGCCCTCCTTATCGAAAATTCCTCAACCAAAACCTGATTCCGGTGTCGCAAAGTATTCGACAACCTGTATTGACCTCCCAACCCATGATCGAAGTCGCAAAACTCAGCAAACATTTCGGCAGCAAGGTAGCCGTAGACAACCTCTCATTCACCGTAGCAAAAGGCGAAGTCCTTGGTTTCCTTGGCCCCAACGGAGCCGGAAAATCCACCACCATGCGCATGGTAACCGGCTTTATCCCGCCAACCTCCGGTGATGCGAAAATCTGCGGAAGCTCCATCACTGAAAACCCTGCAGCCGCAAAAACCAAGATCGGCTACCTCCCGGAATCAGCCCCCCTCTACAACGACATGACCGTCGTCGGTTTCCTGAAATTCTGCGCCGCGATCCGTGGCCTCGTCGGCGTAGAGAAAAACGAAGCCGTAGAGAAAGCGATTGAGACCTGCTTTCTCACCACGGTAGCCCACCAGTCCATCGACACCCTCTCCAAAGGCTACCGCCACCGCACCTGCCTCGCCCAGGCACTCCTCCACGATCCTGAAGTTCTCATCCTCGACGAGCCGACCGACGGCCTCGACCCGAACCAGAAATTCGAGATCCGGCAGCTCATCAAGCGCCTAGGTGAGACCAAAGCGATCCTGTTCTCCACCCACATCCTCGAAGAAGTCGAGGCCGCCTGCACCCGTGCGGTGATCGTCGATCGCGGCAAAATCGTCGCCGACGGCACCCCCGCCGAACTCATAGCCAAAGCCCCCAACGGTTCCCTCACCGAACTCTTCCGAAAAGTCACCACCACCGACACCGCCGCTTAAATAAAACAAGCAAAGTCTTCCACTGATCACTGATCACTCGGCACTTTTTACTAAATCCCATGTCATCTCTAACCATCTTCCACCGCGAACTAAAATCCTATTTCGCCCAGCCCACAGCCTACGCGATCATCGTCATTTTCCTCATCCTCTCCCTCGGCTTCACCTTCACCTTCGGGAACTTTATGAGTGTCGGCGATGCCTCGCTGGAATACTCCTTCTTCTTCTGGCACCCGTGGCTCTACATGCTCATCGCCCCAGCGGTCGGTATGAAACTGTGGGCCGATGAGCAACGCAACGGCACCATCGAATTGCTCGGCACCTTCCCGGTTTCCACATGGTCGGTCATCGTCGGAAAATTCCTTGCAGCGGCGACGGTTACTCTCGTCGCCCTAATCCTCACCTTCCCTATCGTAATCACGGTGAACTACCTCGGCAGCCCGGACAACGGAGCCATCATCTCCGGTTACATCGGCTCCTTCCTCGTTTGTTGCACCTTCCTCGCCATCACCATGCTCGTCTCTGCATGCACGCGCGACCAAGTCGTCTGCCTCATTGTCTCCGTCACCATCTGCTCAATTATGGTTCTCTGCGGCTACGATGATTTCACCCGCGAACTCGCCAAGGCAACCTCCTCCTCCACCGTCGAGGCAATCATCGCCTTCGGCGTGTGGGATCACTTCAGTTCCCTCAATCGCGGCCTCTTCCGCCTTCAGGATTTCGTCTGGTTCGCCAGCTTCATAGGCCTCTGCCTCCTCGGCACCTCCACCATCCTGAGCGCAAAGCGCGCTTAATTTCTCTTCCTTGGAGTTTATATTTTAAAGTTTAAAGTTTCATGAAAGCCCCCATCACCCGCGCCGCATTCGGTATCGCCGCCCTTGTCGCCATTGCCATCCTCGCCAACTGGCTGGTCTCACTGACCTCCTTCGGGAGCCGTGGAGCAGATTTTACCGAAAATAGAATCCACACCCTCTCCGAAGGCACCAAATCCATACTCGGAGAACTGGATACCCCCGTCACCATCCGCTACTACGCCTCCCGTAATACCGACTACATGCCGGAGCAACTCAAGCTCCACATCAAACGCGTGGACGACCTTCTTAAGGAATATGCCAACCTCTCCGACGGAAAACTCCGCGTTGAGAACCTTGATCCGGAACCGGATACCGACGAAGAGGACTCCGCAAACCTCGATGGCCTCACCGGTCAAAACATCAACGGCGACAACCTCTTCCTCGGCATGGCAGTCTCGGCTCTCGACAAGAAAGTCATCCTCCCCTTCCTCAACCCGAACGAAGAAACCATGCTGGAATACCAGATTTCCAAAGCCATCGCGGAAGTCACCACACCGGTTAAACCCGTCATCGGCATCATGTCCGCCCTCGATCTAGCGGGCACACCGGCCATGATGCCAGGCCAGCAGCCTCAGCAGGCTTGGGTCATTTACCAGCAACTCCAGCAGAGTTTCGAACTTAAAGATCTGGGGATGACTCCTGAAGCAATCGATCCGAACGAGATCAAAGTTCTCCTCCTTTTCCATCCCGCAGAGATTACCCCTGAGGCAGAATACCTCGTTGACCAATACCTCCTCAGCGGAGGAACCGTAGTAGCCTGTCTCGATGCGTTTTCCGTTGCCGCACAAATGATGGGTGGCCAGCCGAACCCAATGACAGGCCAGCCCGGAGGCTCGCCAAGCACCTCCACCCTGCCGACCCTGCTCTCCGCATGGGGAGTGGAGTTCACCTCCAACCAGGTTCTCGCCGACCCCGTCCACGCCACTCAACTCGGCGGCGACCGCAAAGGTATCGCCGTCCTCAGCCTTCCGCAGAGCGCGATGCCTCAGAAGGACAACATCATCACCAAAGGCATCGAATCCGTAACCCTGTATCTTCCGGGTGCATTTCAAAATCTTGGCACCGGCAGCGTAGCGGCAAACTCCCTGATTCACTCCTCTACTAGCGCGGGCTTCGTGGATTCCATGAGAGCCTCCCGCCTCGATCCTTCGCTCAACACTTCTGTAAAACCTCTAGGAACCGCATTGGATCTCGTCACCCACCTTTACGGAAATTTCAAAACCGCATTCCCGGATGGTGCTCCCGGTGTCAAACAAGAGCCAGCGCCCGAAACCGAAGAAGGCGATAAAAAAGAGGAGGAAAAGCCCTCCGAAGAATCCCTCAAAGTAGCCACCAAACCCGGCAACGTTTTTCTCGTCGCTGATATCGATGCGTTCTTCGACCGCTTCGCCTACAATGTTCAGAACTTCGGCGGCATGCAGATGGCCACACCATCAAACGGCAACGCAGCATTCCTAATGAACCTTCTCGACCAGGCAACCGGATCGAAATACCTCATCGGTTCCCGCTCCCGTGCCGCCACCCGCCGCCCCTTCACCGTCATCCAGGAAATGGAAGCTGCATTCGAAACCAAGGTCGGTAGCAAGATCGCCGAATTCCAAGCCAAGCAACAGGAAGCACAAACCAAGCTCCAGGAACTCCAGGCGCAGAAAGCCCAGGGCTCTGAACTTTTCCTTTCCCCGGAACAGGAAGCGGAGATAGCTAAACTCCGGGAACAACAGGTCGAATACTCACGCCTCGTCCGTAACCAGCAAAAAGACCTCCGCCGCCAGAAGGACAAACTCGCGGGAAATATCACTCTACTCAACGTCGCAGCGATGCCAATCTTGGTCATTCTGATCGGTTTTGCCCTTTTCCTCAAACGCCGCTCCTCCACCCGCGCCCGCTAAAGAAAATTCCACCGCAACCCGAGCTTTGCGCTCCTTAGCGACCTTTGCGACTTTGCGGTAAAATCTCCTCCAGAACCCAAGTCTTCTACTCAACTTTCACCTAACCATGAAATCCCGCACCGTCATCATCCTCTGGGCTATTGCCATCGCCCTCGGCATCACTATCGCCTTCGTGAAATACTCGCAGGGAATCGGCCAAGACAAGGCCACCGACCGGGCTCCCGGCGAAACACTGCTTGAAAGCTTCCCTGCCGAGAAAGTCGCCAGCATCGAAATTTCCGGTATCGAAAGCACTGCCACCCTCGTCGAGAAAGAAGGCCAATGGACAGTCACCCAGCGCGACAACTACCCGGCAAACTCCCGCAACATCAACGACCTACTCCGCACTCTCGCCGAACTAAAAGTCACCCAAGGCATCGAAGCCGGCTCATCTTTCGCACCACGTTTCGGCATGAACGAAAACTCCTCCGATCCTGCCGAGCACGGCGTTACCGCAGTTTTCAAAGACGACTCCGGCAAGCAAATCGCAACTCTCACCTTCGGGAAAAACCTCGATTCCGTAGCCACCCAGTCTCCCTACGGTGGTGGAGCAACCGGGCGTTTCGTCCGCAACCACGCCGACGAGTCCGGCTTCTACGCTGTGTCCGAATTGTTCGGAACACTTTCCGAAGACCCAAAAAGTTGGCTCAATGACGAGTTCCTCAAAGTTGAGAAAATCAAAACCATCTCCCTCACAAAACCCGGCTCCGACGATAACGAGTGGACCCTCACCCGCGAGGAAGAGGACGGCGAATTCGCATTTACCGATGCCTTCCCCGGCGTGAAAGCCGATCCAGCTGCCACCGGCCAGCTCAAAAGCCTCTTCTCCTACGCCCGTTTCGACGACCTCATCCCAGCCTCCGAAGTCGAGAAACACACCACCCCGGACATGCTTCAAAAAGCGGTCATCACCACCTTCGAAGGACTCGAATACACCGTCGGACTCCAGCCAGCAAAACCTGAAGACGGTGCGGAAGAATCTGCCGCAAAGACATACCTCATGACCGTAGCGATCTCCGGAGAACTGCCGAAGGAGCGTAAAAAAGCGGAGAAAGAAACCGAAGAAGATGCCAAAAAGGCCGACGAAGCATTCACCGAACGCCTCGCCGCCTTGAGGGAAAGTAAGAAGAAAACAAAAGCCCTCGAAGGCCGCACCTTCGAGGTCAGCAACTTCACCGTCGATGCCCTCCTCAAAGGCCGAGTCGAACTCATGCTGAAAACTCCTGCTCCGGGAACCACCCCACCCCCTTCAACCTCCGGAGCCAGCGCATTTACCCCACCCATCAGAATCCCCACCCAGCCAACTCCCGCTCCCGTCGAACCCGAGGCACCTAAAAAAGAGGTAGTCCTTCCCGACACACCCGAGCCGCAACTCCCTACCGGGGAGTAGGGATATTCCTGTCCCTACCACATCGACATCCGGCCTCCTCAGCGCTACATTCCCGCAAAGCCGTCATGTCAAACAATCCCCACGACCATCCCACTGCCCTCGCAGATCTCCAGGATTCCGTCTACCGGGAGAAGGTGCTCCGCGCCCGCGCGATGACGCCCGAGGAACGAATTTCAGCCGTGTTCGAACAGTCCAACTTTCAGTTCGGCATGATGCTCGCCGGAGCGATGGCGCGAATCGGAACTAATGATGAAAACTTGGGGTGGCAGGAAGTGAGGAACGGCCTAAATCGTCTCGACCGTGTCCGGGAGCACGGCCTCTATTCCAAAACTAAACCCGCCGCCTGATGGAAATCGCAACCATCGCGATTCAGGTTCTCGACAGAATTGAAGAAACTGACATGCCCTACATTAAAAACTGGTGCACCATTCACAAAACCACTGACCGCCTCGAAGCCACTCTCGCTCGCATTCCCGAGCTGTAGCTGTGGGAAAGTGCTGGCGCATCCTGCGCCAGGCCGTTCGGGAGAAATCCTGCCTCCAGCATTTAAACTGGCAATTTCCCGCCCGCCACGTTTGCATACGCGTCCCGTGACCAAGCACCGCACAGACGACCTCCGCATTTCCGGCATCAACCCGCTCATTTCCCCTGCGGTTCTCGCCTACTATCTGCCCATCAACGAGCAGGCTGCATCAGTGGTGCATACCGCCCGCACGGAGGCTGACGCCATTCTAAATCTCGAAGACGACCGACTGCTAGCCGTCGTCGGCCCATGCTCCATCCACGATCCTGAGGCTGCGCTCGAATACGGTGAAAAACTAAAAAAGGAAGCCATACGCCTCGAGAAAGACCTCTGCATCATCATGCGGGTCTATTTTGAAAAACCCCGCACCACCGTCGGCTGGAAGGGGCTCATCAACGATCCCCACCTCGACGACTCCTTCGACATCAACCAAGGCCTTCGCGTCGCGCGCAAGCTCCTGCTAGAACTCGCCAACATGGGCGTATCCGCCGGCACCGAGTTTCTCGATACCATCTCTCCGCAATACTACGCGGACCTCATCGCATGGGGTGCAATCGGTGCCCGCACAACGGAATCCCAGATCCACCGCGAACTCGCCTCCGGTCTCTCCATGCCAGTCGGCTTCAAGAACGGCACCGGCGGCTCCATCCAGATCGCGCTCGATGCGATCAAATCCTCCTCGCGTCCCCACCATTTTCTCTCCGTCACGAAACAAGGCGTCTCCGCCATCGTTTCCACAGCTGGGAATACTTCCTGCCACCTCATCCTACGTGGCGGAAAATCGGGTCCGAACTACGATAAGGACAGCGTCGCCGCCGTCGAGGCAATGCTCGCCGAGCAAAACATCCCGCCTTCCCTAATGATCGACTGCTCCCACGGAAACTCGAACAAGAATTTCAGCAATCAACCGCTCGTCGCGAAGGATCTCGCGGATCAGATCGCCGCCGGATCGAAATCCATCACTTCGGTCATGATCGAGTCCAATCTCGTCGAAGGAAACCAGAAGCTAAATTCCGATCTCTCCAAGCTCACCCACGGCCAATCCGTCACCGATGCCTGCATCAACTGGGACGACACCGTGGAGGTTCTCGATACCCTTGCGGAAGCCGTCCGCAAACGCCGCGCGTAGCTGCGGCGTCCCGCCGCAGACGGTGAAAGAGGCGTCCCGCCTGCTGCTATACCATCATAAAAACTCTCATCGCACTTCTATCCTTGGGACTTGCCAGCCTCCATGCTGCGGAATAACCAAACATCCTCGGCTACTCTGACATCGGCTGCTACGGCGGCGAGATCGAGACCCCGAACCCCGAGTGGTCCGATTACTCAGGGAAACACGGCAGCCTAACCTCCCCGAGGATGATCAAACAGAGGGACGGTAAGAAGAAACTTTCCAAAAAATAGTCATCTCTCACCCTTGGGAGTCTTCAGGAATGCTTCGATCTCTTTTGCGGATCTGGTATTCAACACATCTTCCCTCCGCAGCCAGCCTTTCCTAGCGACCCGGACTCCAACTCCAATGTGGTGCAGTCTTTCACGGGAGTGCGCATCCGGGTTTATCGAGCAAAGGACGCCTTTATCGCGCGCCCGCTTCCACCAGCGCCAGTCCATATCCAGGCGCATGGGGCTGCAGTTCAGCTCGATCACCGTCCGGGTGGCCGCCGCGCAGTCGATGATACGTGCATGGTCGACAGGGTAGCTGTCCCTTTTCAGCAAAAGCCTACCGGTCACGTGCCCGAGCATGGTGACGTGCTCGTTCTCCATCGCCCGGCAGATCCTTTCCGTCATCCTCGCCTCGTCCAGTTTCCCGAAGTTGTGGACGGAGGCCACGGTGAAATCTAGTTGCTCCAAAATCTCATCAGGAAAATCCAGTGAGCCATCCATCAGAATATCCACTTCAGAACCGGCGAAGATACGGAATCCACCCAAAGTTTCCTCCAACAATCGGATCGTCTCAACTTGTTTCAGCAAGCGTTCCGCATCCAGCCCACCTGCGTAGGCGGATGACTTCGAGTGATCGGAAATCCCGAGGTATTGCAGGCCGAGTTCCATCGCCTCTTCCACCATACCTTCTAGGGTATCGCGCCCATCGGATTCCGTGGTGTGGTTGTGGAAAGTCCCGCGCAGATTCATCAGCTCCACAAGCCTCGGTAGTTTGTCCTCCGCAGCAGCCTCAATCTCACCCCGGTTCTCGCGCAGCTCCGGCTCTACATACTGCAAGCCTAGTAGCCGGTAGATATCCTTTTCATCTTTCACCTCCGGACGCTGCGTTTTTTCATCCACTGGATTCAGGCCGTATTCATTCAGTGACCAGCCCTTCTTCAAGGCCAGCGATCGCAAGGCAACGTTATGCTCCTTGGAGCCGGTGAAATACTGGAGAGCGAAAGGAAACTCAGCGTTCGTCACCGCACGCAGATCGCAATACATCCCGTTTTTCAGACGCACAGAAGCCTTCGTCTCTCCGCAGACGATCACCGCATCAACTTGTGGCAGAGTCGTAAAATCCTTACACACCCGCGCACCTTCCTTGGTCGCCACCAGGAAATCCAGATCGCCCACAGTCTCCTTCGCACGGCGGTATGAGCCCGCAACCGCCACCCGGGAAACCTCCGGATGCAGCCGCAGCGTTTCCAGCATCCCCTCGACCAGCGCGCCTATACTTCCGAGTGTGAAACGGTCGGCGAATTTCTCATTCGCAGCCATTCCCTCCAAAATTTTTTCCTGGGTCTTTTTCCCGAAACCAGGCAACTCCGCCACCTTCCCTTCCTCACAGGCGGCTTTCAACTTCACTAGTGAATCAACCCCCAGCGTATCATACATCGCCTTGATTTTCTTCGGCCCCAGTCCCTGCACCTCGAAGATTTCGAAAACGGTTTCCGGAAATTCGCTCTTCAGCTTGTCATAAAATTCCAACCCGCCCGTCTTCGCCATCTCCCCAATCTTGTCGCGCAAAGCCTCGCCAATGCCCTTGATGCCCTTTAGTTCATCATTCTTCGCCAACTCCACCACATCCTCCTCCATGGAAAGCACGATCTCCGCCCCCTGACGGTAAGCCCGCACCTTGAACGGATTTTCCCCTTTAAGCTCCAAAAGAAGGGCAATCTTCTCCAACACTTCCGCCATCTCTTCCCGATTCATCACAAGCTGAATATATCCCAATGTCCCGCAAGCCGCAAGGATCGGAGTCGGGACATTCCTGTCCCGACTCAAGCTGATTGGGTGGAGTTCTGGAGAACGTCAGTCCGAACATTGTCACATTCCATTTCTCGCCTACTAAATCTGTGGTATCCATAGTACCATGCCCATGGACATTACATCACTCGATCTCACCAAAGAATTCCCCCGTAGCCCTCGCGATATTTCCATCGCTGGATACGTCGTCGCCGCGCGTTGCGTGGACAAGTGCCGCGCCGTGCTTGCTGAGACCAACGGCGAATACCATTCCAGCTGCCCGCTCGACGAGGTATGGCTGAATTTCGCGGGGATTAAATATTCCGCGTTCAAGAAATTCATCGCCACTGGTGCGGATGACGAAGCCGTCTCAAAATGGATTACTAAGAAGGCGAAGCAGAAGTCCCACGGCGCGGTGGTCAAGTGGAACAACAAGATGCGCGACACACAGATCAGCTCTATGCCGATGAAGCTGCAGAAGTTCCTCGAAGATTACATCCCTGCGAACCTTCCGGAGAACAAACCGCCTTACGTTTGGTTCGATATTTACGACATCGAGGAGAAGCGGATCTGACCCCTCACTTCTTTTTTTCAGCCTTTTGACCTCACGGACTTTCCCGCCCTTTTCGACAATCGTGAATACGCCGCCGGTGCTCGTTGCGAGTTCGAACATCGGTGGTGGCTGGAAAAAAGCCCTTAATGAAGCCATTACCGGAAAGAGCATCGTTCTCCATGTCGGTGGTCTCATCATAGGCGCAGTCTGCGGGTCTGCGAAGCTGGTAGATGTAGAACCTTTCTTCTTCACCGCTTTTAAGGGCGCGCTCTGCATCTTTCTCTTGGAGCTCGGCCTGATCGCCGGCAAACCTCTATCCGACGCCGGGAAAAACTAAATAAGCTTCTGGTCAAGACCGTCCGCCCAGAGCTTGGCGACAATTTCTTCTTGAGCGCTTTCCATCGTTTTCCTCTCCTCTTCGCTTACATCTTCATGCCCGGCGAGGTGGAGCAGGCCGTGGATGAAATATCGAAGAATTTCCCGGCCGAGTGGTTCCCCGTATTCGGCGGCCTGGCGTTTCGCAACTTCCGCACCGATGACAATTTCGCCGTGGTGGAAGGTGATTACGTCGGTGGGGCCTTCGATCTCCATAAAATCCATGTGAACGCGTCCGCTGGTTTCATCATCGACGAGGGCGACTTCCAGCGTGGCGAGATGTGAAAGAGGGCTATCTTCCTCAGCAGCAGCCTGAAGAGCAAGACCCGCCGCTATTTCAGCTATCTCCTCGAGCGCGATGGCCCACGAGAGCGGGACTTCGATTTCGCCCTGGTGGTTTCCGATGATGACTTCGAGTGACATGGTTGGCCGGGACTATCGTTACTCGCTTCTCTCTGAAACCCTAGTGAGACGTCCTGTTTGGGAGCGTGGGTCGCGACTCAGGTCGGAGGGGCGCTTCGAAGTGCTCCTGTCGTCCGGCTTCTGGTAGTCGATACGGCTGTGAAGCATACTGCGCAGGGTTTTGGCGAAACTTTCCTTCACCAATGCTAACTCGCGAAGGGTAAGCGGGCAGCGATCAAGCTGGCCATCGTTGATCTTGGCGCGGACGAGCTCCTCGACCAATGCGCGGATCTTCGCGGGGGTTGGCTTACGCAGCGTGCGGGAGGCGCTTTCGATAGTATCTGCAAGGCAGATAATTCCACTTTCCTTGGTGCTTGGGCGCGGCCCGGGGTAGCGGAAATTCTTCTCCTCCACCTTCGGAAGATCCTCTGGATTTTCCAAGCGGCGATCCACTTTTCCCATCTCGGCTTTTTTCTGTTCCTGAGCCTTCCGGTAGAAGAAATACACGAGTGAATCGCCATGGTGCTCCTGAATGACCTCGATGACGCGGGGATTGAGCTTGTGCTTCACCGCCATGTCGATGCCGTCCTTGACGTGGGCGGTGATGATCAGAGCGCTCATCGTTGGCGTCAGGGAGTCGTGAGGATTTTCCCCGCCGTCACCCTGGTTTTCGATAAAATAGCCGGGCTTCTTCAGTTTTCCCACATCGTGGAAGTAGGCGCAGACGCGGCACATGGAGGCATTGGCTCCGATTTTTTCCGCAGCAGCTTCGGAAAGCGCGGCGACTACGAGGCTGTGGTGAAATGTTCCGGGTGCCTCAAGCTGCATTTCCTTTAGAAGCTTGTGGTTCAGATCGGTCAGCTCCAACCAGCTGATATCCGTGGTGAGCTGGAAGGCACCTTCGAACATCGGGAGGAAACCGCTAATCAACATCGCGGTGGCCAGTGCTGTGGCAAACGCAATCCCGCTGCCAGTGCCAAGAATTTGCAGGTGACCCATCGATCCGGGTCCGAATACCCCCATGGCATCCAGTTTCCCGAAAGCCAGGGCGAGAATGACCATCACGATACCAACGTAGATCCCAGCGCGAATGAGTTTGATCCGTTTCCTGACCTTATCCGTGCAAAGGACGGCAGTCATTCCGGCAACGAGGCTGATAATTAGGTAGTTTATCACGTCATCCTTGGGAACCAACAGGCTTCCTATCAGACTGACATATACCGCCGAAAAACTTCCGACCGAACGACCGAGCAAAACCCCGTGCAACATGGGAGCGAGCGCACACGGCACAAAAAGATAGCGGTAGGTTTCCTCGATACTGCCCGCATCCGCCAAAACCATGACCAGCCTGACGATGAGTAAATGCCCAATCAATCCGCCGAGAACTAGGACGACACGACTGTTGCGTCGGCAAACCTGTTGGTGACCGACGTGGAACATCGCCAACGCGGTTAACGCGAGTATGAACCCATAGAGCAACCCTTTTAATGGATCCGCAGGGGATGCTTTGAGAACGAGAACCGCCGAACCCACCGCGAAGGTGATATAGAGGGCGAGCTTGACGAACTGGCTGTCCTCAAGAGTCCTTACGGTCGCGCTTTCTCCGTGAACTCGTCGCTTTTTCCCGAGGGAAAAACCTTTTTTAGCGAGTCGCCAACGCTTGATGGTATCAAGAAATCCCAAAATGAAATTTTGTTTGTTTTACCCGGCGGACAAGAACCGCTCGCGGGAGGTGGGAAGCTAGCTAACCGGGGACGCCTTGGCAATGCGCATTTCGCCCCCTCAGATACATGTGAAATATCAGCAAACCCAGAAAATTAGATTTCCTACGTAATCACGTAATAGCCAATATCACGAGAACGGCGCATAACTCTCTAGTCAGCGCGGGTTTCCGGCCAGAAACCGCACAGACGTTCCCCCCAGAACAAAGGCGGCGGGTGCAACGGAAAGCCTCCCTGCACCCGCCGACCCTTTTTTCCGTAACGCCGCGAATCTCCAACTTCCTTGGAGTTTAAAGTTTAGAGTTTAAAGTTTCCCCGCCAGCGCGTATCCCCTCGCGCCCGTCCATGTCACTTTCCGCATACGCCACCCCGTCGCCAGCCCTAGAGAAGGAAGTAAAACGCCGCCGTTCCTTCGCGATCATTTCCCACCCAGATGCCGGCAAAACCACCCTCACGGAGAAATTCCTCCTCTACGGCGGCGCGTTGAACCTAGCCGGCTCAGTCACCGCAAGGAAAAATCAGCGCTCCACCACCTCCGACTGGATGGAGCTCGAGAAACAACGCGGCATCTCCGTTTCCTCCACCGTCCTCCAGTTCGAATACAAGGACTGCGTGGTCAACATCCTAGACACCCCTGGGCACAAGGACTTCTCCGAGGATACCTACCGCGTGCTCACCGCAGTGGATGCTGCCGTCATGGTCGTCGATGCAGGTAAAGGGATCGAAGCTCAGACGCGGAAACTCTTCGAAGTCTGCCGCCGCCGCGGGGTGCCTATTTTCACCTTCATGAACAAGCTCGACCGCCCCGCGCGGCCGACCCTCGACCTCCTCGACGAGCTGGAATCCGTCCTCGGCATCGCCGCATTTCCCGTGAACTGGCCGCTAGGCGACGGCCCTCGCTTCAAGGGCGTTTACGACAGAGAAAACAAAAATGTCCACCTCTTCGAGCGCACCGTCCACGGCTCTTTTCGCGCGCCCGTCAACGTCTCCGGCATCGAAGACCAGTCGGTCAAAGACACGGTCGATGAAATCACCTACACCCAGGTCTGCGAGGAACTGGAGCTCCTCGAAGGCGCCGGCGCAGACTTCGATATCGATGCCGTGCTCGCGGGAAAACTCACTCCCGTTTTCTTCGGATCCGCCGCAAACAACTTCGGCGTCCAGCTCCTACTCGACCGTTTCCTCGAGCTTTCCCCTCCGCCCATTCCCAGGAAAAGTGATGACCAAGACGTCAACCCAGCCTCAAAGGAATTCTCCGCCTTCGTTTTCAAGATCCAGGCGAACATGAACCCGAAGCACCGAGATCGGGTCGCCTTCATCCGCATCGTCTCCGGCCAGTTCGAACGGGACATGAATGTCTTCAACACCCGCACCGGCGAAAACGTCCGCCTCGCAAATTCCCAGCGCCTTTTCGCCCGCGACCGCGAAACTGTGGATGACGCCTTCGCAGGGGATGTCGTCGGCTTAGTCGGAAATTACGACCTCCTCATCGGCGACACCCTCGCCACCTCCCCGGAAGTGAAATTCGACGAAATCCCGCGTTTCCCGCCGGAGTGCTTTTCATATCTCACCAACAAATCCACCGCGAAATACAAGCGCTTCCAGTCCGGCCTCGATCAACTCCTGAAAGAAGGCGTCGCCTCCGAATTCCAACTCCTAGACAGCGCCGGGCCATCCTCCAGCGTCCTTCTCGGAGCCGTTGGCCCGCTCCAGTTCGAAGTTCTCCAGCACCGTCTAGAGGGAGAATACGCCGCCGAGACCCGCGTTGAACCCGCCGACTGGTCCATCGCCCGCTGGCTGAAACCCAAGCAAGGCGACCCGCTCGCCCCCGAAGTCCGCCCCGCCCTCTCCATGGGCACCGCCCTCGCCCGCGATCCCAACGGCTGGCTCACCGCCCTCTTCCCCCACGACTGGGCCATGAAAACCTTCATCGAGAAAAACGATGACTGGGAAATCTCCGAACAGCCTTTCCCACCAATGTAACGGCAACGTAGTGGCGATCTTCGGTCGCCACTCGTACCCACAAGTTCCCCCTCGCATTGGGAGGACCGTAAGCAGGCGATCGCCCGCCCGGGATCTGAAGCCGACGGCTAGTTCTCATCATTGAAACTTGAGATTTGAATTTTCAAACCTCCACCCGATATCTCATCACCGCCTTGTCAACCTCTTGGCTCCAGGCATCGATCCCGCCCGTCAGCCCGAAGGCGTTCTCCACCCCGTGCCCACGGAACCACGCGACCTGATCCAGCACGTATTTGCCGGTGTGGTCATACAGCACCACCAGTCCGCCGGCTTTTGATTTGAAAATTTCCTCCTGAAGCTCCGGGTTAAAAAATCGCGCACCTTCGATTTCCACCGCCTCGAACTCCTCGCGCGTCCGCACATCCACCCACAGGATTTCCTCCCCGGCGTCCATACGGCGTTTTACCTCGGCGGGTTCGAGCAGCATGGTCAGGTCGTGCTCGTGGCTGGCGAGCAGATGAGCCAGCACCTCGTCCGAATCTAATTCGGCGCGCTCGCAGAGTTTTGCCAAAGTTTCCGAATCATCAAACGCGCAGCTCTGGCATCCGCCCAGATGGTATTTCGCGAACAAGGCTCTTCTCGCTCCCGGCATTTCCGCCATCAGTTCGCCCATCTTGGTTTTTGCAGTCATTTTTGAAGTTTGAATATTCACCGTTTTTCGATTGCAACAATCGTCACATCATCAAGCTGCGGGCCGTCACCAGTGAAATCACTGACAGCTTCTTGCACTCTTTCGACAACCGCTTCTGCACCCATATTGGCTGCGTCTCGGAAAACATCGGCCAATCTTTCCATGCCGAATTCCTCGTCGTGTGCGTTGATCGCCTCCTTCACCCCATCCGTAAACAGCAGCACGCAATCCCCAGATTCCAAGGGCAGGACTTCATCTTTCGTCACCCGTTCAAAAACGCCACCTCTATCAATACCGACTGCCAGACCACGGGGTTTTGAAACCTCCACCGTGCCGGTGCTTTTCCGATACACCAAAGCCGGCTCGTGACCCGCCCTCGCGAAGGTCATACTCCCGGTCTCCGGATCGAGAACACCGTAGATGAGACTGATGAACATGTCCTCCCGGATATCGGGATAAAGGTAGCCGTTCACCGCAGCAAGCACTGCCGAGGGCGATGCATTGGTTATGGCGACCGCACGCAACAGACTCCGACACATCGCCATTAGTAGACCTGCCGGAACACCTTTCCCAGAAACGTCCGCAATAACCACTCCGAGTTTCCCGTCGTTCAGCTCGATATAATCGTAATAATCACCGCTGATAATCTTTGCTGGGAGGTTGGTCCCATTCACCCGGAAACCAGAAACCTTGGGATCCTCCTGCGGCAGAAGCACCCGCTGGACTTCGCGAGCATTTCTCAACTCACCCTCAATCGCCTTCTTCTCATTCGCATCCCGGTGGACGCGTGCGTTCCCGATTGCAAAAGCCGACTGCTCTGCCACCGAGCGGAATACCGCAAAATCATTCTTCGAAAAATCACCGTCTTCATGACGACGCGCCACCGCAAGCACCCCGAGATCCGTTCCCGCATAACTTAGTGGGGAAATCATCATCGATACATCATCCACATAGACTTCGGGACGGTTCACCATCGCCTCATGGCTTTTCACGTCGCGCACGTGCACGGGATCGATTAAAGAAGCGCCCCGCCCGATGATTCCTGTGTCCATAGCCACTCGCGCGCGGCGCAGGTGGCTTTCCAAGGCACGAGGATCAGTCTTATTTCTCTCAGCCACTTCAGGGGGGATGGCGACTAGTGGAGGGCATTCATCAGAAACGTAGGCGGGATTGAGGAAACCCGGGGCTTTCGCCTCGTAATAGATCGCCCCGCCCCGCGCACCCACCACTTTCAGGACTCCGTCCACGATCATCCTCGAAAGGGCGCCATCAGTAGGTTCCTTACCAATCGCCAGACCAAGATCGTGAAGAAAAGTAAACATGCGTTCCTCTTCGACCTCCATCTCGTGGTATGCTGCGCGAATCCGTTTTGCCCTGCGGCGCTGGTTGCGGAGCGCGAGTAGCAAGATCGTCCCCACAAGCAACGAAACCCCCAATGTCCACCATGCGGAATTTTCCATTGCAGTAATCTAGTGGGACTTTGCGGATTTCTCCGCTAGCTCATTCCCTAGCATTTTGACAACCCCAGAAAATTTCTTCCTATTCCCCTCGTTCGCATCCGAGAGTATCTCATGAGCCTCTAGGACATGCCGAGTATGGAGCTCGGTACCGGAATTCATTCCTGCCACCTTGGTTTGCAAAAAATCCTTTGCCTTTTCCTCTACGCCCTTCCAGACGGGGCTCTCCGGCTCGATCTCCATCAAAAAATCAAGACCCAGATCCTCCAGCGAGTTCCTATTCTTCTCCCCCGCGTTGGCGACTTGGAAAATTCCTTTTTTATCGGAAAGTCTACTCGCCAAGCCTGCAAGTGTCCCCATGAAGGTCGAGTCCATGCCCGTACAGGCCTCCAGATCCATCACCAGACATTTTTCACCCTCGATGATGCGGGTTTCCCCAAATTCTTTAACTGCCGGACTGTTCAAAAACGAACCTTTGCCCTCGCAGCGAATCCAACTGAAACCTTCAAAATTTCCTACTCTTATGGGGTATTCGGTAACCACTAGATCGATGCCGTTGTTCAACGACGAATTAGTAGAACACTAATCCCGTGGTCTTGTCGGGTCAACCTCTTACCACGGAAACCGGATGAAGCGCAGACATGCAACACTCATTGCTTGATCCAGACTTGCGCACCCTTCACAGCGATTGCGGCACCATAGGCAGCACCCAACCGAATCTCGTCGAAAGTTTGCCCCGAATTCAGCCAACCCCTACAAAACGGAGCGCCCAACGGAAGACCTCCCTCGTGCAAGATCACCTGCCCCGTGCAGCGTCGTAGCGCATCGTCACTTTCCGTGCACCCGGCAGAAGCGTTTCTGGAAGAATCACCGGCTCGCCCTGCTTCAGGTCGAGCGACCACGCTTCCTCATCCCCGTAGGAATCGCCGAAAAACAAGATCTCTTTTCCATCCTTGAATAAACTCATTCCTGACCAGTTCGACGAATGGAAAGACCCTTCCTCCGGTGCCAGCGAGCGGATGTACGCAAGCATGCTCGTTTGATGGCTCGTCAGCTCCCTGACAAACTCCTCCGAAACCGGTTTTTTTCCTCATCGTTACCCATGGATTTCTTATTCCCATATGTCATAGTCGGTTGAACCGTTTAAACTTTCCCACATGAAAAACAAATACCTCGTCCTAATCCCCATCATCCTTCTCGGGCTGCTTCTCATTCCCCTCGTCTTTCTCCGTAACGGAGTGACCATAAAACAAGGAATGTCGAACGCAGGTTCGCCACCTGTCGAGATTCTTCCCGAAGCACTCCAAGCTCCCGAAGCTCCCGAAATCCCCCCATACACAACCGCCTCACCATCCAAGGATGGCATCGGGAAAATCTTCATGGGTCGCGAAATTTCCCACGTCATGGGTCACCCCGGCATCGGCTGGCTCGAACGCACCGAACGAGAAAAGGAAGAAGCACCATCCAAAGCTATCGCCCTCCTCGAACTCGCTCCAGACACCGTCATCGCCGATATCGGAGCCGGCTCCGGCTACTACAGCTTCCGCATCTCCCCCCTCGTCCCGGAAGGGCAGGTCATCGCCATCGATATCCAGCCGGAAATGCTCCGCTACCTCAGGGACAAAGCCGCAAAGCTCTCCATCACAAACGTCCACCCCCACCCAGGCACCATCGAATCCGTAGAACTCCCCGAAAATACCCTCGATGCCGCTCTAATGGTCGATGCCTATCACGAATTCTCCCACCCAGCCGAAATGCTCCAGTCTCTCCACAAAGCCCTCAAACCCGGCGGAAAAATCTATCTCCTCGAATACCGCGCCGAAGACCCTGACGTCCCCATCAAAACCCTCCACAAAATGACCGAAGCCCAAGCCATCAAGGAATACGAAGCACTAGGCTTTACCTTCCTAGAAAATAAACCCGGCCTCCCTTGGCAGCACCTGCTCATCTTCGAGAAATCTCAAAATTCAAATTCCAACTCTCAATGAAGAGCACTGCCTACTGCGTCCTTATCCGCAAACTCAAGTCTCCCACTGATCACTCGGCACTAGCCACTATCTTCCAGACATCTTCCTTGAAGTTTGAATTTTGAAAGTTGAGAGTTACACCATGCCCGGCCTCATCATCGCTCCTCGCGCCAGAATCTTTCACGGCCACGAGTGGGTCTACGCTTCAGAAATCAAGAAAGCCTTCGGCAATCCCCAGCCCGGGGATGTCATTACACTTAAAGATTTCCGCGACCGCCCCCTCGGCTCCGCGATCTACAATCCCGCCTCCCAGATCGTCGCCCGCCGCTTTTCTCGCCGCCGCCAGGATCTCGATCTCGATTTCTTCACCCGCCGCATCCAGCAAGCCATCAATCTCCGCTCCGAAATCGAAGGCCTCGATGAAACCCTCTGCCGCATTGTCTGGTCTGAGTCCGATGGTATCCCCGGTCTCATCGTAGATCGATACGGAGACCACCTCTGCGTCCAGACCACCACCCTCGCAATGGACATGCGCAAGGACATCATCCGCGACGCCCTGGTCGCCGTCCTTTCCCCGCAGTCCATCACCCTCCGCAACGACTCCCCCTCCCGTAAGGCCGAGGGCATGGAGCAATGCATCGAGCTCATCCACGGAGAAAGCCCCGGCTCATTCACTGTCGAAGCAAACGGCCTCACCTACGAGATCGACCTCATCGACGGCCAGAAAACCGGCCTCTACCTCGACCAACTCCAAGCTCACCAGGAAATCGCGAAACTCTCCAAAGGCCTGCGCGTCCTCGACTGCTTCACCAACCAGGGCGGCTTCGCCCTCGCCTGCGCGAAAGCCGGTGCCGCCAAAGTCACCGCCGTGGATATCTCCTCCTCCGCCTGTGCCGCTGCCAGGAAAAACGCCGAACTCAACGGCCTTGAAATCGAAGTCATCGAGGCCAACGTCTTCGATTTTCTCAAAGCAGCCGAACCGGAATACGACCTCATCATCCTCGATCCGCCGAGCTTCACGAAAAACAAGAAAACCCTCATGGACGCGATGCGCGGGTATAAGGAAATTCACCTCCGCGCCCTCAAGCTACTAGAAAGGGACGGCCTCCTCTCCACCTTCTGCTGCTCCCATCACGCCTCCCGCAGCCTCTTCCTAGAGAACATAGCCTCCGCCTCCGTCGATGCCAAAAAATCCCTCCGCCTAGTCGCCGAGCACACCCAGCGCCCCGACCACCCCATCCTCATCACCATTCCCGAAACCTCCTATCTCAAAGGCTTCACCTCCCAGCTTATCGCGACGAGGTAGCTGCGAACCAATGTCATTCACAATCGACTGACCGAACCAAAACCGATACCCACTGGGGAGGGGTGACGAATACACTGACCGCTGGAAAAAGTGAAAAAAGCACTACATCGAGACCATTGGAAGTCACCCTCCATGCCATTGGTTTGATTCTGCTTTAGCGCTCCTGATCTACGTGGGGCTGTATGTTCATGCGGCTTACTGAGCCAAGAATTCGAATGACGGGCCCGGTGAACATTTTGATTCAACGTTTGCGCCCCTCCCCCCTCCGAACCGGACAAGCGGATAGTTCTCAGCCCGGATGCGTCCGAAACTGGCTAAAGTCTCCCACTCAGAGGGCGTTGGCGCTTTGCGGCGTAGCTGCCGCGTCTCGCGGCAGGCCGTGAAAGAGGCGTCCCGCCTCCAGCAAAACCAAGGTTCCCCATACACCGCCACCGCTCCCTCTACGCCCTCGCATCCTCCTCGGAGCCGGCTTCCTCAAATCAGACCTCCTCTGCTACCTCGTCGGAATCGCCATCGGCACAATCGCAGAAACCTTTACGCACTCAGCAATACAGGGTCATGTGGAGTAGGTGAATCTCCACCCCTGATATCATATACCCTTCACCTCCGAGCCCATCGCACGAGTTAATTCCCTGTCTTCTATACCGCCGCGCTTCACCTCTTGTGAAAAATCTACTGTAGGCAGGCCACAACAACAGCATGGGGCTCTAGCCCCATGAACCATGTTCCAGGCAATGCCCGTGCTGTAGGCACGGTGG
>TARA_B110000037_G_scaffold63863_1_pt1 | contig 27922 bp, 31 predicted proteins | sample TARA_B110000037 | Tara Oceans TARA_B110000037 (sample SAMEA4397196) | marine metagenome | biome: Polar Biome; feature: [MIX] marine epipelagic wind mixed layer (ENVO:01000061); material: water (ENVO:00002006), including particulate matter (ENVO:01000060) such as... | depth 10-100 m | reverse complement strand
GTGGTCCCAGTAGAGCCAGTATCATGAGTGGGTTAAGGCCAAATACAACGGGATTTGTAAGGCTTAATGATAACTTGCGAAAGCTAAAGCCTGATATTATAACTCTCGGACAATTTTTTCAAAACAAGGGGTATTATTCAGGACGAGTAGGTAAAATATATCATTATGGAAATCCAAGTGAAATAGGTACTGATGGACACGATGATCCCCTTACATGGCAAGAAAGATATAATCCAGTTGGTATCGATAAAATCCATGAAGACAGCATCATTCGTTTTCCCGGTGGAAAAACCGGAATAAAAGGAAATTTAGGAATATCTATGTCCTACTGGGATCCGATTAGTGATGACAGTGATCATACGGATGGAATGGTTACTGATAGAGCAATTGAAATGATGAAAAGAAATAAAGAGAAACCCTTTTTCATTGCAGCCGGATTTTTTAACCCTCATTGCCCTTATGTAGCTCCCAAGAAATATTTCGATTTGTATCCTTTGGAAGAAATAACCATGCCGGATCTTGATGAAGCCAAACGTGATTTGGAGGATGTACCAGCAATGGCTGTGCAAAGAGATACGAAAAACTACCCCTATTATTTCGATGGAATAACCGTAGATGAAGCTAGAAAATGCAAACAAGCTTATTATGCCAGTGTCTCATTTGTAGATGCTCAAGTGGGTAAACTATTAGATGCACTGGAAGAAAACAAGCTTCTTGAGAATACAATTGTAATGTTCTGGTCTGATCATGGGTACTTTTTAGGAGAAAAAGGCTTATGGTACAAACGAAAAAACTTTGAACGATCGGTGAGAGTCCCACTAATAATAGCTGGCCACGGAGTGAGTGAACGTAATAAGATTGTTAATCAGCCTGTTGAATTGGTGGATTTATATCCCACATTGGTAGATTTGTCAGGAAATCAAGTTCCTAAAGAATTAGATGGGAAAAGTTTACTTCCATTCCTGAAAAATTTAGACTACAATTGGGATAAACCAGCTATATCCCAGGTGCATCACGCTACAAATGCGCAAGGATATACCATTCGCACCAAACGATGGAGGTATACAGAATGGAACGGTGGAGAGGCTGGTTATGAATTATATGATCATGAAAATGACCCAGATGAAATAGTTAATCTAGCCAATAATCCTGCTTATGTAAGCATTGAAAAGAAGTTGAGAGCAGAACTCCGACCGTATACAAAATATGATTAATTGTAACTGATAAACGCATTCATATATTTCTTGATTTTGACTATTGTCATTTTTAGTAGAAAAGGGTTTGAACGTAAAAAACGTTTTGATAAAATCAGTGAATTATCTAAAATAAATTGATGGCACACAACATTTTGTATAAGTAATGGCAGGGAAATTGCTTAATATCAAGATTAACACCCACTCAAATGGCGTAGCGGTTCGATAGGAAAATACTACTCAATCTGCCACTACTCATACAATTTTCCGTTGTAAACAGGCATGACCCGTCCTGAAATAGGCATGCACTAAACCACAAGTATATGTATAAAAATGACAGAGTAACTTTACTATTATTTATGTCAACTTTAGGATTTTCTCAAAAAAAAATGGGTGGAAATGTTCCAACATCAGAAAATGAAATAAAATTAATTGATAGTAATTTTATGTTAGCAAATATTCAACTGAAACTAAAAACTATAAATAATAGAGAAAATTCAAGTGACTCTATAAAAAACACTAAAAACAATCCTTTAATTGACCAAATAAATAAGTTGGAACTTAAATATTTGAATTTAAAAGCGAAGGAATTATAAAATAGTTTTACAAAAAAAAATTTGGCTAAACTGAAAACTAAAGAGCAAGTTTTTAAGGCGTATATCAAATATTTTAAATGAAAGATTACGTATAGCTCAAGAATTGCAAACTTCTAGGTCTAATTAAAAGGGGAGTTCTGACTATCGAAGAGACAACTAAATCAAGAGTAAAACATTTAATGTCTGAAAAATTTAAAAATTCGGCTCGTGCATAATCCGAAAGTAATTTTATAATTTGCACGCTACTATTTATATACAGAGACGTTAATTGTAATTAGAGAAAAAAATGAAAATAGAATTAATAACTAAAAAGAGTGATTTATTAAAAAAAGGAGTTAGCTACATATGGAAACACTGGGGAAGTGATTCGAATTTTAACTTTTATAAAGATTGTATTGAAAATTCAATTTCTGGTACAGAATCTCTACCGAAATTTTATTTAATGCTGGATGAAGATAAAATTATTGGATGTTACGCCTTATTAACGAATGACATAATCAGCAGACAAGATTTAATGCCTTGGTTTGCCTGCCTATATGTCGAAGAAAATTACAGGAATCAGGGATTAGCGGAAGAATTGATAAGCCACGGACTTAAGGAATCTCAAAAAAAAGGATTTAATACGTTATATCTTTCCACGGATTTAAACGGTTTCTATGAAAAAAAAGGCTGGAACTATTATTCAAAAGGATATGGAGTTTTTGGAGATGAAATAAAAATATATTCTACAAAAACGAATTAAAAATTACAGCTAATACCATATAAAATTAATTACTGGCTTTTAACTTATTTATGAAAGTCGAAACGGACTTTCTTGATTCGTATGTTATATAGTAAATTAGTCGCTTAAAACACGCGCCGAACCTTATCAGTCACGTATGATAAAGTTGATATTCAAAAAAAATCTTTGGAGTTTTTAAAATATTTCGGTCCTCTTACTTCGTATTTATAAAATTGTATCTTGACAATGCTAACAAATACTAATAACAGCAGTGCATATAAAAAACGACTCGAAAAGCAACTTTCTACATACGCAAAGGTTATATACAAACTGAAAACCGAACTTAGTATTAAAATTAAATATAATATTATTAAAAAAAGTAACTTTACTATTAGTACTATTATTTATTTCAACTTTAGGGTTTTCTCAGAATAAATAAGGTGGAAGTGACCCAATATCTGGAATTGATATAATAATTAAAAGGAATCCAGGCAGTAAACTGATAATAACCTTTTGCTTCCATAAACACCAAACACGTCTTTACGTATGTCAACTCCAAAATTTGCTTATATGTATTTATAAGAACTGATTTATGAAAGTATAACCTACTTATACTCACAACAACACTTCGACTTTGCAGAGTGCATCGTTTAAAACGTGATCTAGGTCTCACAGAACTGAATGTGATTTTTAGTAGAAAAGAGAGCCAATTATCAATGTTGTCGAAGTCAATGCTTCACCGTGTATAGTAACCTTAATTCTCTCTTTTATTCTTTCTGATTAGATATCAAATTTATTAAAATATAAACTTAAGGGGTATATGGAAAATTGCCCAAAAGGCTAACTTTCCATATACGCATATGTTGTGCGAAATTTTGAGCAACATTATTCTTCCATTTAATGTTTTTAGAAATTTATTAATTATTTTTTAGACGTAATCGTTTAATAAATACTACATTTGCTTGATAAACGATAACGTCTAATAGTATGCCGAAAATAGTTGCACAAAAAAAAGATTGGATTGAACTTGGTTATAAACTATTCTCTGAAACAGGAATTTCAGGGATAGTGATTGAAAAGATGTCAAAAATTTTGAACTGTAATAAGTCAAGTTTTTATTGGCATTTTAAAGCAAAAAAAGAGTTTATTCAACAACTGACAAATTTTTGGGTAGATAATGAAACAGAAAAAATAATTAAACTGACAAGTTTTGAAAAAAGCGCTTCTAAAAAATTAAAATTGCTACTAGAGGTTAGTTACAAAAAGATGCCTTATTTAGATTTCGTGTTTTATTTAAAAAGGTATGCTCTTAAAGAGAATAAAATATCTAAAATTATTGATAATATTGATAATCACAGAATTGAATATGTTAACTGCTTATTGAAAGAAATTGGTTATTCAAACAGAGATGCCAAAATCAAAGCATCTTTATTATACAAACACTTAATCGGATATCACGAAATGATGAGATATAAAGAACAAAATGAAAATTATTTGATGGAAGTAAAAAAGGAAATCAACCAATTTATTAATTATTAAAATATGAAAAAGAAAGTTGTAGCCTTCATTTCCAAAATAGCGCCTAATGCTGTGGTAAATTATGTATACAGGCAACTTATAAACCCACAAATTAGAAAGCTTCGTGAATCTGAATTAGGAATACTTAATAAATCTAAAAAAAAGATATTTGAATTTAGAGACTTTAAAATTCAAACTTATAAATGGGAAGGCGGAAAAGAGAAAATATTACTAATACACGGTTGGGAAGGTCAAGCAGCGAATTTTTCTAAAATTATTGAAGAACTTATCAAGCGTAACTTTTCAGTTTACGCATTCGATGGACCATCTCACGGATTTAGCAGTAGAGGAAAAACAAGTTTATTTGAGTTTACTGAATTAGTAGGTGTATTAATAGAAAAGTATGAGGTTTCCCAATTAATTAGTCACTCATTTGGCGGAGTAGTAACTACATATTCACTTTTCAATAATGATTTAAGCATTGACAAATATGCATTATTAACCACACCTGATAAATTTTCAGAAAGGATTAATGATGTCTGTGAAAGTAATGGAATAACAAATAAAGTAAAATATAAATTAATTAATCACATAGAAAAAGAACTTAATATTAAAGTATCAAGTATTAATGTTAGTGACTTTGTGAAAAAGATTGATGTTAACAAAGCAATAATCATTCACGATAGATATGATAAAGTAATTCCAATAGAGCAGTCTAAAAACGTTTATGCAAATTGGAAAGCTTGCAAGTTTATTGAAGTTGAAAAGACAGGTCATTTTGGAATTTTAAAAAACGATTCAGTTATTAACTTGGTTATAGAATTTTTTCAAAAACAGTAATTATGAGTGCCAAATATATTTGGGAATTTGGTTCATTAATTTTTATTTTTTTATTACTTAAAAAGTTTTGAATCGTCTCAAAGTTAGTGAACATTGGCCGTATGGAATTTTATACCAACCATTTTGTCTATTACAGCTAGAATTACCAAAGGAATCTTTAGAATTCTTAATTGAAAACAATAGCAATACTTCACTTTATGGTACATTGGCTCTGAGGTAAAACAAAAAACATAAAAGAGTACTTCGACTAAATGATGCTTCGGATAATAGATTTCGAGAACGTTACAATCGACTTAGGATAAAAATACTATTTCATCGTATAAATCTTGTTTTGGTATGCTTGGTTGTATCGAAGAATTGTTCTTTTTATAGCGGAATATTAGTCTTAGCATTTTTCAATAAAAAGGCAATAAGAACTCCAGAGATGGCTCCAAAAAGATGTCCTTCCCAGGAGATATAACTTTTTATAGATGGGAATATTCCCCAAATTAATCCACCATACACAATACCAACAGCTATTGATATGCCTATTGGAATGTATTTTTTCTCTAATATTCCATGAACAATTAGAAAAGCTACAAGACCGTATATTAGGCCACTAGCGCCAATGTGATTTGCATCTCGTCCAAAGATCCAAACAAGTAGCCCGCCTGCGATGGTAACAAATAAAAAGACAGCCACTGTTTTCGTGGGGTAGATGGTATTTAGCACTATTAGCAGTGTAATTAAAGGAACTGTGTTGGATAGTAAGTGTCTAATTCCACCATGTAAAAAAGGTGCAGTAAAAACGCCAATAAGTCCACTTGTAGTTCGCGGTACAATTCCAAATTTTGTGATAGGAATAAAAAGGCCGATAAAATAAACAGCATAAAGCAATGCTGCGAATTGAAGGATATTTTTAGTTGAAATCATGATTTAAATGTTTTTCCCGCAGGTTGGACAACAGTCTTTATTTTTTGCTTTTTTACCTTTTTTTGATTTCTTTTCATCCTGAATTTTTTCAATGAAAGCTGAACTAATGATTCCCGTTGGAAGTGCTACAAAGCCAATTCCTATCAAAGCAATAATACCACTTAAAATTTTACCTAAAGCGGTAACGGGATATACATCTCCGTAACCTACTGTAGTTAAGGTTGCAACTGCCCACCAAACGGCATCGCCAATACTTGCAAATTTTTCTGGTTGTGCATCATGTTCTATATAATACATAAGTGTAGAGGACAAAATCATCAATACAAAAGTTACAAAGACGGTGATGGAAAGCTCTGCTTTTGTTTCTTTAAAAATATATTGTATTGTTTTCAGTGATTTCGAATACCGACTAAGTTTGAAAATTCGGAGCAGTCTAAATAAACGAAGAATACGAACAATTCTTAAATCGAAAGGAAAAATAAAAGGCAGATAAAAAGGAATAATTGCGATTAAATCAATAATTCCTAAGGTAGAAAACGCAAAATTAATTCGTTCTTTTTTGTCTTCTTTCGTTTTGTCAGAAACCCAAATTCGAATTAAATATTCTAAAGTGAAGATCGCAACCGAAAAGATTTCAAAAGCATAAAAGAAGGGACCATAATTATCATTTAATTCTTTATAAGACTCAAGAATTAAAGTCACTACATTTAAAACAATAAGGACATAAATGAATTTTATAAAGTACTTGTTATAATTTATAAAATCTCTTACTTTTTTTTTCATCTTATTTATTTTATTCTGTGCTTATATTCGTTTGTGCAGCTATTTTAAGAATAAACAAGTCTCGTTTTATTTTATTACAGCTGCTAAGTTCTACATAACTTTTGCCACTTTCAGGAAACGTATGGATCGCTAAATGACTTTCACCTAAAAGCCAAAAGCAGGTATAGCCTTGTGCTGTAAAATGGTGCTCATTAAAAAGCACAATGGTAAAGTCAGCGTTTTGTAATGCACGCTCAAAAGTATTTCGCAGCACTTCTGGTTCCGTGCAAACAGTCCAAAATTTATGACTGTATATGTGTGCTTCTGTATGTTTATACATTGTGCTCATAGTTAATATAAATCCCAATTTCCGTCTAAATAATACTGGTAAAGAACAGGGTTGTGAATTTTGTTTATTTCAAGGCTATCGGTTGGTTTATAGAACTCTTTTCCAAAGGAGGTCATCAATTGCATTGCCTCCGTATTGATCCATTTGGTTTCAATGTTTTTGAAGTCGATCTTTTGTAATTTATCTTTTAGCTGCGGTGCATTTATATCCTTGCTTTTGGTGCCAATAATCCATCCCCATTCGCCCATAGATAATACTTGGTTGTGAAGCTTTACTGTTTTGAAACCGGCAGATTGTATGGTCTTATTGATGCAATTATAGGCTTTAGTTGCGAAGTATGGGCTTCCTGCTTGCGTAATAATCAATCCATTAGGTCTTAATTTTCTCTTACAAAGAGAATAGAATTCGTGGGAATAAAGTCTACCTAACTCAATGCTTCTAGGATCGGGCAAATCTGCAATTATGATGTCATAAAAATCACTGTTATTCTGCTCGAGGTGAATGTATGCATCTTTATTAAAAATTTCTAGTTTGTTGCTGCGCATACTCCCTTTGTTGATGTCAATTAAAACAGGATGGTTGCGTCCTAAATCTGTCATTTTAGGATCTAAGTCTACCATGTCTATTTTTTCAACACTGGGGTACTTTAAGAGTTCTCTTACGCCACAGCCGTCGCCACCACCAAGAATTAGTATGCGTTGTGGTTTTGGATGCAACTGCATTATTGGATGCACCAGCGGTTCGTGATACATTTTCTCATCAATAGAGCAAAATTGCAAGTTTCCGTTCAAGTAAAGCCAGTGTTCGTCTTTCCATTCGGTCAATACAATTTTTTGATATTCTGTTTGTTCCGAATAGACAACTTTATCCTTATATTTCTTTTGTTCTCCCCATTGAATAATTGGTTCTGTAAAAGAGATACCCGTAATTAAAATGGCAAAAACAACTAACAAAATAGTTTGTAATCGAACGGTACTGCGTTTATTGATTTTATCTTTAAAGCGATAAAATACAATTAAGGCTACTAAAAAGTTAATAATACCTAATACAAAGGGCGTGTAGGCCAAGCCTAACATGGGTAATCCAATAAAAGCGAAAAAGATGCCGCCAATAAGGCTGCCGTAATAATCTTTTTCTAAAATAGAAGAAATATTACTTTTCAGATCTTCGTATTCCTTATTTATCCTGACTACTAAGGGGATTTCGAGCCCTATTAACAATCCAATAAGCATGCTTAAAGAATAAATGACAATTCCGTAGTATTCACTTATAGACGCTAAGGTATATACTAATACGGAAGAAAAGGCAACAATTAGAGAAAGTGAGGTTTCTAAAATTAGAAAATTTTGAATTAAATTTTTTGTAATTAATTTACTCAATCTACTTCCTAATCCCATGCAAAATAGCATCAAGGAAACAATCATAGTCCATTGAAAAATTGAATTTCCAATAAAATAGGTTGCTAATGTAGATAAGGTATATTCAGCCACAATTCCTGCAAAGCCTGTGGCAAAAATAGCTGATTTTAAAATAAATGAATTTCTTTTTAAATACTCCATGTAATCAAAATTGCAGAAGCAATGTAGGCAAAAGCCTCGATCAATCCAGCACCAATATTTGGTTTCTCTTGGTTGACAATTTCATCTGTAAGTTTTCTTCCTGGCAATAATATTTTATCTGCAAAAAGGCGTATTATAGGCAGTAATATACAGCCTAATACCGTTTGTAGGCTGATGTCTACAAGTGTAGTAGTCCAGTTTACAAAAGGGTCTAAAATGGCATTCATCGTAATAATACCGATGGCGAGTACTGCGCCTGAAAAACTAATTCCGGCTGCTACATTGTCATTTTCTATCTCTGTATGAATATCATAACTCATCCAAGAAGTAAAGATTTTAGAAGCGATAATAAGCACGAAATTTCCGATGATCCAATAGATCAAGAAAGTTGTTATCCCATTTAAAAGTGTTTCGGATTCACCGATTAAAGCACCATATAAAATAAGACCATTTGTAATATAGATGGCAGCTTCTATGATACCTGATCCTTCATTTTTATCTGTAATAATTTCTTTTTTTAAATCGAATTTTGTTAGAATTAGCTTATTGCTAATCCATGCTGCGATGAGCAGTAAGGCAATCCCAAGGATTCCATACACGAAAATAAGTAATATATCTGTGGCAAAATCGTAACTTTCCCCCACAATTGTGCCTCCAATAACAATGATTAAAGCGGTAAAGTATCCAACATAAGAAAGGATGAATGCAAAATTATCTTTATCAACTAACTCCTGTTGAATATTGATCTTTGGATGCAGTAGTTTATAGGCAATTTTTCCAATAATAAAAATAATCAAGCCACTTACGGTATATCCTAGAGAATGAGATAAATCTATAATATTTATATATTTTTCCATATTTTATGAGTGTTTACTGTATGTTATTTGCCAAATCCTCCACTGCGTGAGCGAGAAGAGCCTGAGTTACTGTATCTATTGCTATTTCTTGAAGTTTGTCCTGAATTGCTATAGCTTCTGCTGCTCTGATACCCTCTAGATTTTAATGCGGAAGAACTTCTTTTCACATTACTTCTTACGTTGTTTTTAAAGGTTTGTGATTTCGAATTCCAGCTAGCATTCGTATTTTTATATGTAGAAGTCCCAAAGTTATTAGTCCTTCCATAATAATTGCTTCTTCCGTAGTGGTTTGTTCTATAGTAGTTGTAATCATTTCTATAGTATCGATGGCTAGAACCATAGAAAAGAGAACTCATAAAACGATACTGAACGTAGTACACCCAAAAAGAAGAACCGTTACTTTGTTGCTGCCAATTACCGTACTTTGAGTTTCCAACGTGACTATTATAACCAGCGGGCATAGATTTTTTATCAAGAACACCATTTTTCTTTGACAAAACGGTCATTCCTAGATCTTTTTGATACTCTTCAAAAGTAATTGCAGAAACTTCTTCCCAGTCGGTCAGTTTTACGGTGAAATCATCTTCTAAAGATGTAGTTGTGTTTACTTTTTCTTCAAGGATGATTTTATATTTATGTAAATATTTGTTGGTGTCTTTATTAAAATCCATGTCTTTAAGAATAACACTGTAATTTTGTGTATTCACATAGGTAGTAACGATCTTATCTAAGGGAGTCTTTATGTATTTTTTAGGCGCTTCTCTGCAAGAGTTCAGCAGCAGGAGTACACTTAAAATAATGAGTGTTTTGTATATTTTCATAACTATGAATTTAAGACCAAATTTAAAGTTTTTAAGACTAATAATCGTCTCCTTTAGGTAAAATATTAGAAATAGCAAGTGCATCAATAATAATTCCCTGAGTCACTTCGAACTCTTCTTCTCCGTATTGCTCGATACAGAGTGTTTTTTCTTCCTCTTCATCTAGATAATCATAGGAAATCAACTCTTCCCAGTTATCGGCATCTATTTCTTTACAATAGCCCGGCGATTTTTCATCCAAGTAATATTTTACGCCTTCATATTTTATTTTTTTAGGAGGTTTTTGATGCGCATCCATATAGTCACAGGTTACTTCACCAAGTTTTCTTAGTTTTACCTTTTCAGATAAAGTTACAACCAAGCCACCGTCATCTTCAATGTTTAAAAATTTTTCAGTTGCACCATTTTTGATAACAAATTCTCTGGTAAAATAATTCTCTCCCCAATCATACTCGAACAATGCCGAAACGGTCCATGTTTCAATTGCATATTCAAAAATATATCCTTTACCTAAATCTCTAATGGTAATATTAGTGGGGTCGAAGTGTCTTTCCTTTTCCTTTTTTTTAAAAATATCAAATATGCCCATGTGTGGTTTTATCTTTTTGTTTGTTGAAAAATATTCTTACTGAATTCGTTGCCTTGACTTTTACGTAATAGGAAAGCGCTACTTTGATAAAAGAAGCGCTTTTTACTATTGAAAGGATGCTGGGATGCACACGAATTACATGCCCATTTGTTTTTTAAGTGCGTCAAGATCATTTTCTGCACTTGCTGAGGTATTGTCTAAAACGCGGTCAAGCTCATCATCAACACTTTTTGATTCGTTGGCAATATCTCCATAAGCGTCTGCTAAAGCTTCTTCTTCACTCACTTTTTCTCTCATTTTTTCTAGCATATTAACAGTGCTAGAGCTATCAATTGCTGCCATTTGCTTGTTCAAGTTCTTAGTAGCATTAGACACTTTTACACGCGCTTTTAGGGTTTTTAGTTCATTTTCCCATTTACCAACATTATTCTTTAAACTGTTTACATTGGTTTCCAATTGAGAAACCGATTTAGAGAATTTTTCTATTTCAATACCGCAACGTTTTGAGTGCTCTGTATTTTCTTCTTTCTTTACCAAAGCCTCTCTTGCTAAGCGATCTCCATCTTCAGCAGAGATACTTTCTTTTTGGGTTTTTTGTAAGATAAGCATCGCCTTGTTTTGGTAGTCTTTTGCTTTGTTGTCAAACTGAGTTTTATCATTTTGTGAACGGATCAACATAGCTTTCACTTGCGCAAGCCCCTCTAATGCATTTGTCAAGTCATTTTTCATGTCTCTTATGCCTTGTTCGGTCATCTTTATTGGGTCTTCCATTTTATCGATTGCAGAATGCGCTTCAGATTTCCCCACGTTAAATAATCTTCTAAATATACTCATGATGTTTTGTTTTTGTTTTATTGTTATGATTTTGAAAATTGGATAATATTTTCAGAATACTCACTTAGTAATAAACTTAAAGAATTTATAGATCCCTCTAGCTCGTTTAAATCAATGTTTTCCATTTGTAAAGTATCTCTAAAGATTACTTTTTCTCCAGATTCGTCTAGTACAAAAGCACCGTGAACAATGTCTCTATTTTTTTGTAATAGCTGCTGAAGGATGGCTTTATTGGGATTTGAAATTTTAAAAATATATTGCTCCATAATTAAAATGGGACTTGCAATTCCTAATATTAAATTATTGATACCCTTGTCATGATCCTGAATTATGAGCACGCCTTCTTCTTCGTCTTCGTGCGTGATGTTATAGTTTAATTCAATCAGGTAATTTTTAATAGTTTTAAATTGTTCTCTCATGTATTTTTATTTTTTATTCTGAAATATTTTTAGCGAATAGACGGTGTTTTTTTTTCTTTTTACGATGTTGACACTTCAAATATAGTTAATATTTACTATATTGCAAATAAAATTAGCAAATTATGTCTTTTTTTGGGAAAAATATTAAAAAAATAAGAGCAATTAAAGGGCTTAGTCAGCAGGCTTTTGCAGAGCTTTTTTCTCTAAAAAGAGCAACATTAGGGGCCTATGAGGAGGGTAGGAGTGAGCCAAAGATTGACACCATTATAAAGGTTGCTAATTATTTTAGCATCTCTATTGATGATTTCTTGACAAAAGAGGTTACTGTAAACCAATTGTTGCGTTTTAATGGAGGAATAACAACAGATATAAATCAAATAGTGAAGGCGTCTTTCAAAGAGATTCCTTTTGTAAATTCATTGAATAGCAAACTATTTGCAGATAATTTTAAGATGTCTCAGAGTTACAGTTCATTACCAACAATTAGAGTTCCTATGGAAGGGAATTTAGATTTTTTAGCTTTTATGGTAAAGGATTTATTTATGGTGTCTGATGAAGAAGGTTTGTTTCCTAACGATGTGGTTATAGGAGAAAGTAGAGCTTCTGATGCTCTTGTTGAGGGTGATGTTGTAATTGCTTTGGTTGATGATGCCTTGTTGATTAGAAGGTATGCTGTTTCTAATACAGGGTGTGAATTGTTAAAAGACCATACTCATATTCCATCAATTCACATTCCGTTTGAGGCTGCTACTCATTTCTGGAAAGTATCTTTTGTGTTTTTAAAACGATATCCGAAATTTACATCAAAGCTAGCCGTCAAAATAAATGAACTAGATACAAAGTTAACGCAGCTCCTGTCAAAATAGCTTTTATAAAGGATTTTTTAGGAGTATTAATCTCGTTTGAAATTCTCGTAAGAAGCATGCTGAGACCAATTCACACTCAAAAAAAAGCTGTAAACATCATTACTTTAAATAAGGATGTTGTTATTTATAAGTAGTTGCTGTTCCTTTAGTTTTTTAATTTTTTACATTTTAAAAGTGATGCTCTTTTTGTGAAGTGCTTCAGAAATGAAATTACCCCGATCACCCCTCTCTGTCTAAACTTCTGTATTGTATTGCTTCTCCAATATGATCTGGAGAAATAGCTGTTTTATTTGCCAAGTCTGCAATTGTCCTAGAAACTTTTAAAAGTCTATTATAGGCCCTTACAGATAGATTCAGTTTTTCTCCACCCCCCAAAGCCTTATAAGGAGTTCGAAGCCCTTAAATGGTATGCATAAAAAACTTTCTGAATGGGTTTGTGTAGACTTTGATAATGGTAAAGGTAGTCGTTTATCTGTTCAGTGCTCAAATGCTCTAGGCAGCGTAGATAATTTCTTAAGGTACTGATTTATGTGCTGTTGATGGTCAAACTTCTTTCTAATGTAAGGGATAGTGCTTTAAATTCGAGTACTTGGTCTACGACCGTTTCTAAAATCGTTTTTGCTTTTTTTTAAATACATAATAGTAAGGTTTTTGTGAAGTCATCAAGTTAATGTATTTTTATCAGGAACTAAAAGGCTTCCGAGGAACGAGGATTAGCTCAACACTGTATATAAAAAATAGCGGTTTAAGCGCTTAAACGAAGTTAAATAATAAAATTAAGATCAATTATAAAACGAAAAGGTAGTACGTGAAAACCCGCTACTTTTCATATAAATAACTAAGTATAAAATTACAAAAGCAACTCTTTTAATTTATATAAAAGCACTCAAACATGAACTCGAAGAGCACTCTCAAATTTATACTCTTTTTAAGTATCCTTTTTTCTTTCAATAGCAATGCTCAGATTAAAGATCTGAAAGAATGGATACATACTCCCGATAATGAAAGATCTTCCATAGAAGAACTACCGTTTTCAACAAAAAACTTGTCTAAAAAAGAAGCCAATGAAGCGATACAATTTCTTGCCAGAGACAAACAAAATGTAATGTTGAAAAATTACGAAGACCAATGGAAAGCACGTGAATTGAAATTCGAGAAATTTAAAATGCCATTTTACTACCAAACTTTTGGAGAGCAGCCTTCAACTGGGCGTAGTTTAATTATTTCATTGCACGGAGGTGGAGGAGCGCCTGCCAGCGTAAATGATCAACAATATAAAAATCAACAACATTTGTATGATGCTACTATGAAAAACCTAGAAGGTATTTATTTAGCAGCTAGAGCTCCTACAGATTCTTGGGATTTATGGCACCAAAGTCATATCGATAATTTTTTAAATATCATCATTCAAATGGCGGTAATTAAAGAAAATGTCAACCCAAATAAAGTTTATATCATTGGTTACTCGGCAGGAGGTGACGGGTTGTACCAACTTGCCCCGCGAATGGCAGATAGATGGGCAGCGACGTCTATGATGGCTGGACATCCTGGAGATGCTTCTGCACAAAACTTAAGAAATACTCCTTTTGGAATACATGTTGGAAGTTTAGACGAAGCATACAACAGAAATAACTTGGCTAAAAAATGGAAAACAGATCTTGATAAACTAGAAGCTGAAAACCCTGGATATTACAAACATGATGTTCACACACCCAACACAGGGCATTGGATGAAATTAAAAGATGCGATTGCACTGCCTTGGATGCAACAATTCAAGCGAAATCCAGTTCCTAATAAAATAACTTGGCAACAAGATGACAGATATCATTCAAGTTTTTCTTGGCTTCAAACGCCAAAAAAACTAATTAAAAAATTAGGAAAAATTGAAGCTGTATACAATACAAAATCTAACGAAATTAATATTCTTGATAATTATAGCAGTATCATTCAATTGTCTATGAATGACACTATGTTGAACTTGAACAAACCTGTAACAATCAAATACCAAGGGGAAAAAATTTACAAAGGAAAATTGAAAAGATCGATTTTAAATATTTACAATACACTTAAAGACAAAGGAGATATAAATCTTGCTTTTCCAACCGTAATATCTGTTGTAAACAATCAAAGTATAAAAGAATAAACAGATACAAATACTATTTTCTGGGAGGAGTTCGCATGAAGCAACTAATTTAGCGCTACTGCGGAAGCATTTGATATTTGGAGTAGCTACCTTATACTAGTACATAAAAGTTAAGACAGTTTTAAATAAAAAATAACAGACCATTATGAAATGAGTAAAGGGAAATTACACTAACGAATTTAAGCAAGCAGCAGGAGGAAGAAGTACAAATGATGAATTGATTGTTAAGTAAAAAAAAAGTATACGTGAGAAAAATTAAATGCACCCTATCGTTAATAGGAGTCACCATCGTGTTTTTAAACAGCACCCAAACTTTAGGTCAATCCAAAGAATGGGGTACAGAAGTTATTTATAGCGAATTGCAAGTACCAAAATTTGATTTGCCCGATCTTTTGGTTACGGTAGAAGGAAATAAAGTTACGAGTGAAGAGGAATGGATGAATGTTCGTAGGCCGCAAATTATGGCATTGTTAGCAACAACCATATATGGACGCGTACCAACTCCAGAGGCACCTGTAAAAACAAGATTCGAAGAATTGGAAGTCGACGAAAACTTTTTTGATGGACGTTGCACACGAAAGTTAGTCAAAGCGACCTTTAGCAATGAGCGAGGGAGTGTGGCAATGAACATGGCTATTTTTTTACCAAATAATAGTGAGAAACCAGTACCTGTTTTATTGAGAATGGGTTTTTCCGATGTTACTGGAAAGAATATCGAAATGAAAAATATTCAGGAATATGGGCAATTAGGAAACGGAACACCGTTAGTTGATTTCTTGGATAAGGGATTTGGAGTGGTCTGTATTAAAGGAGGTGAAATTGTGAAAGATGAGGTTTCTTTTAAAAATTCAATTCACAAATTGTTTTATACAGGAACACAAAGTTTAACCAAAGCAGATGAGTGGGGCGTAATTGCCGGAATTTCATATCAGTTTTCTAGAACAATGGATTATATAGAAACCGATGCCGCTATAGATAATGATCGTGTTGCCATTGTAGGTTTTTCAAAATTAGGAAAGTCAACGCTATGGGCAGGCGCCCAAGATACGCGTTTCGCCATAGTGTTATCACAAAATTCAGGGGCAGCAGGCGCTGCACTTTGGCGACGAAAGTTTGGAGAGAATTTAGAATACATCACTCGTTTTCCAAGATGGTTATGTGGAAACGCCAATAAATATGTTGGAAAGGAAAACGATTTACCGATAGATCAGCATATGCTTTTGGCATGTATTGCACCACGACCTTTATATGTAGTAAGCGGCATTAACGATTTATGGGCAGACAATATGGGCGAGTATTTATCGGCCTATCATGCGACTCCTGTATATAATTTATTTGGGTTAGAAGGTCAATCTACTGCTGAAAGACCTAGAATAAATGAACCCGCAGCCAACAGGGCGCTGAGTTATCATGTTCGTTCTGGAGCGCACGGATATCAGCAATTTGATTGGGATCAATACATCAAGTTTATGGACTTTCATTTTAACAAAAATAAATAAGCGATATGAAAAATTTTATTCTTGTAGTACTCGTATTATTTTTTCAGCAATTTTCGATGTATTCACAAAGTGATGCAGCAAAATATCTGGATGCTATTTATCAAGAAAAGGATGTTCCAGAATATGTGTTGCCCGAACTATTGACTTCTTTTAACGGACAAAAAATTGATTCAAAAGAAGTTTGGGAGAATGTACGAAGACCAGAATTGATGAAATTCTTTGGAGAGAACATCTATGGTAAGGTACCTATTCCATCAGATCCTATAGTTACCAAATCTGAAGTGATTTCTGAAGATAAAAGTTTTATGGAAGGGCTCTGTACTCGACGTGAAATTCAAATTACACTTTCAAATAAGTTTGGAAAAGTATCTATGCCATTACTATTATTTATTCCCAATAATAAGGAGGGATCTTATCCAGCAATTTATTGGATCAACGGAAAAGATATTTCTAATAATCGCTTTGATTTGGAAAATCCGCAGCGATATGGAGAAACCAGAAATGGAGCCCCATTAAAACAATTAATGCTGCGCGGTATTGCTCTGATAAGTGCAGACTATGAAACTTTTGGCGATCGCGGAAAGAGTACTCATAAAGTATTGGATGGTAATGTGTTGGATTTGTATTTTAAGCCAGGGCAAAAAAACACCAAGAAAAATGAATGGGGCCTGATGGCGGTTTGGGCGCATGCGGCAGTGACTGGGATGGATTATATCGTAACCGATACAGATATCAATCCAGATCAAGTGGCAATTATGGGAACTTCTATTGGAGGTAAAATTGCGCTTTGGGCTGCAGCTTTAGATCAAAGAATTGGAATGATATTGTCAGCTACTTCTGGTCATGGAGGAGATGCTTTATGGAAACGAGAAGTAGGTGAAACCTTGGACAATATGCTCGAGTGGTTACCGAGATGGGCCGTTAGAAACGCATTTAAATATAAAAACAAGATTGATAAATTACCGGTAGATCAGCATATGTTATTGGCGTGTTTAGCGCCAAGACCCTTGTATGTTAGTACCGCTATTCACGATTTATGGGCAGATCAAAAAGGGCAATGGTTAGGAACCTATCATGCGGCACCTGCGTATAAACTTTATGGGAAAAAAGTGGATTTTGTTTCTGTAGAGCAACCTCAAATAAATAAACCTATTGTTAAAAGCCATATCGGATTTCATGTGAGATCAGGGTTTCATGGATTAACACAATATGATTGGGAGCGTTATATGGAATTTATAGAATATCATTTTATCAAAATTCCTATGCGAAGCGTGCATGATATTTATTATCCGAACGGGAAATTAGTAGATCATTATCCGAATAAGAGCAGGTAATCGAAAGTACCTTTATCAAAAATTAGATCCTATAATGAAATTTCATTGAAGGCAGTAAAATTAGAAATATGAAAAGAAGAATTTTAATTTTTGCAGTATGTATTGCATGGAGTATTCAGAATGCCCAAGGGCAAATTGCTGATGTGGGTTATTATTTGGATAGTTTGAAAGTAGAACTTCAAAAAGAGTGGCCAAAAAACAGAACGATCAATATCGTATTTCATGGACATAGTGTTCCGGCAGGATATTTCAGAACTCCAGTGGTAAATACCTTTGCAGCGTATCCGAATCTGGTGATGCAAAAAATTAAAGCGATATATCCGTTGGCTGTAGTCAATACAATTGTTACCAGTATTGGAGGAGAAAATTCGGTTCGAGGTGCAGCTAGATTCGATGATGAAGTATTAACCCATAATCCGGACGTACTTTTTATAGACTATGCTTTGAATGATCGAGGCGTTGGTTTGGAAAAGTCTTATGCTGCTTGGGATGAAATGATTAAAAAAGCGAAAAATAAAAATATAGAAGTACTATTATTAAGTCCGTCACCAGATCAAAGAGAGGAATATGAAAATCCTGATAATCAACTAAAGCAACATACCAATCAAATCATACAATTGGCGAAAGAAAATGAAGTCGGATTTGTAGATAGCTATAAAGCCTTTGAATTTTTGTATTCAGCGCGCGCGCAATTGGTCAAGTACATGTCTCAGGTAAATCATCCGAATGAAAAAGGACATGAATTAATCGCTTCAGAAATTATAAAATGGTTTGTAGATGTTGAATAATAACATGGTTCCAAAGTTTATAGACTTAAATAATCATAAAAAACGTATTCTAAAATTTGTATTGTTGTGGGTTCGTAAATCTGCTTCGCTCGAGCGCGTTAGTGAATTGCCGAGGCGTACTTGCCAGAAATGAAGATAAAAATATATTGCTAGTTAGGTTAACTCTTTTTCAAAATAAGAAGGAAAAAAATTAATTCCCCTTCAAGGTAAAAATAAACATCGTTAAGTTTTCTAAATACAATTACCTACAAAAAAGTATACGATTGAAAGTTTAATTAATTCTAGTAAATCAGAAATTAACCAGGGCAATAATGTTTAGTTGATCCCTATTTCCATTCTCAAAAAACTGATTCATATATCCGGCTTCTAGCCTAATATTTTTATTAAAATGATATCCGATTCCGCCATAAAGTCTGTTTCTGTCAAATACTACTGATTTGGTGTTTAAAAATATTTCATTATACGCTGAAAGATAATAGTTGTTTTTTTCTTTATTACTTAATGGAATATTCAAACCAAAAAAATACCGAATGCGCATTTTAAAATCACTTTCGACAAAACGTTGCTCAAATCTATATCGGTGATTTAACTGTACCTGGCCTATTTTTTGCTTTGATGTGAATTGTTGAAAAATTCTATGTTCACTTATAGAATTTTTTTCATCTGTATTACCAATATAATTATCAGATAGAATATAACCATACCCAAGCAATATATTCTTTTTACGATCATTAAAGGTACACCCTAATCCTGTGCGCAATAGCAATTGTTCAAGGTCTCCGATTATATCATAATTTCGGTATTGAATTTCGTGATGTAAATTCCATTTTTGATTTAATTTTTTATTTCCAATATATATTAACCAATTTCCAAAATCACTGTCTTGACTGAGAACTAAATTAGGCAACATTAACCCTGCGATTAATGCTGCCATACCTAGTCTTTTTTTTAATTTAATTTTCTTCATAAAATGCAACTACTCCAGTTTGGATATCATACATTCCTCCAATAATTTTGATCTCTCCTTTATGTTGCATTTCTGCTAAAACTTCGCTATCCGCTAAAATTTTATCAATAGTGAGTTGTACATTCTTTGCGGCAACGGCGTTTACAAACTCTATATTCGAGGAATTTCTCAAACTAGCATCTGTTGGCAAGGTTATGGCTCTGACAGCTGGCTTTATTTTATCCAGCATCCCAGTGAGTTTTCCTAATTTAGCATCATCGCAGGCCCCTTTTATTGCTCCACATGCGGTGTGTCCTAAAACTATAATAAGTTTAGTTCCTGCCAGTTTACATGCAAATTCCATGCTTCCTAAAATATCATCATTTACAAAGTTTCCAGCGATACGAGCGCTAAAAACATCTCCTAACCCTTGATCGAAAACTAATTCCGCTGATACTCGAGAATCGATACAGCTTAAAATTGTTGCAAAAGGAAATTGTCCTTCACTAGTATCATTTACTTGTTCGAGTAAATTTCTATTAGCTTTTAAATTATTTTGAAATCTTAAATTACCTTCTTTTAAGTATTGCAATGACTTTTGTGGTGTCATTGTTGTTTGAGTTTCTTTTGTGTGTGCTTTCATAATATGTTGTTTTATGTTGTTAAAATAAGAGAACAATCAAGATTATTAATCATATCATTAATACTAATTTTTGTTGAATCGGAGATGCTCCTTTCTCTATTAACACAAAGTAAATTGATATTTGTCTTTGATAAATAATTAGAGATGTTTTCTATGACATTATCTCCTTTTTCAAAGGCATATTCAATTGTTTTTTTACTTAAAGTCTGTTCTTTCTTTGATGTTGTTAAACGGTCTACAACTTTAAACGACTTTAGCGGTTGTTGCGTAGAATCAATAATTTTTTTTATAAACTTATCATCTGTAATTGTATTGTTAAACAAGCCCAAAGATAATTCTTGAGATGGGTCTAATGCTTTTTTCTGATCCGTAATTACAACAGTTCCTTTATACTTTTTTAGAATAAATTGTGTAATATTATCACCCATAAAGCTTATTGACTTAGACTTTCTTTTTCCTAAAACAATAATGTCGGGTTTGTTTTTATCAATGTATTTTTCTATTTCATTTTTTACGTTTCCAATAGTAAATGTGTGATTTATACTTACATTATAAGTATCAGAAATAGGATTTATTAAATCTTTAATTTTTTTATCTGTTGAGCGATAATCCTTATTAATAGTTCTCATCGCAGCTAGTTGGTTGTCTTTTTCAACTACCTCTGTTGGCTTTTTTACATATAAAAAGTTAATATCTGCATTCACTATTTTAGATATACTTACGCAACTTTTTAAAGTATTACTTGTAGATTTATTTAAATCGAACAAAACTAATATTTTATTTTTTTTCCCCATAATTTAAACTTTAGGCTACTTTTTTTCTTAATTTAAAAAACTCAATAAAACTGTCTGGATTTTCTATAATTCCTCGTTCAGAAATTAGTTTAATATCAATATTTCTTTCTTTTGCTTTAAATGCAAAATCATCTAATATTTCTATAATATCATTATCTAAATACCTGGTTTTTCTAACATCTATTTCTAAAAAAGTATCTATTGGCAAACTATCCAACTCTTTTAAAATTGCACCTTTGTTAAAGAAAGTTACCTCTTCTGCAAACGTCATTTTTATTTTATGTTTACCGTTACTTTTATCTTCAATATGCAGGAAGTGTGAGTTTTGGTAACTTTTAATTAGTATCACCACAATACCTACTAACAACCCGAGACCGATACCATATAGTAAATCGATAAATATAATTCCTAAAACCGTTACTGTAAATGGTATAAATTGTTTCCATCCTAAATCATACATTTGCTTGAATAATGCAGGTTTTGCTAGTTTGTACCCTACAATTAACAGAATAGCGGCTAGTACTGATAAAGGAATTTTATTTAATAATGTAGGAATGAGAATCACTGAAATGAGTAAAAAGAAACCGTGAATAATCGCTGACATTTTGCTTCTTCCACCTGATTGGATATTTGCTGAACTCCTAACAATTACTTGTGTTATGGGCAAACCACCAATCAATCCAGAAAGAATATTACCTATTCCTTGAGCAAGTAACTCTCTGTTTGTGGGTGTTACATTCTTGTTTGGGTCTATTTTATCTGTAGCTTCAACACATAGTAGGGTTTCTAAACTAGCAACCAAAGCAATTGTGAATGCAACAATCCAAACATCTGGGTTTGTTATAATACTGAAATTCGGAAAACTAAATTGTCCTAAAAAGGAATTAAAATTATCTGGAACGGGAACACTTACTAAATGCGAAGCGCTTATACCGTATGTAGGATTCAACTCCGTTAGAAAAAAGTAAACAATACCAGCAACAACGGCTACTAATGGACCTTGCACTAATTGAAAAAACCTTCCTTTTTTTGACAGTATATTACTCCAAAGTAATAAAATTCCTAAGCCTATTACTCCAATAATCGTAGGTCCTAAGCTAATATTATGTACGGTTTTAAGGATTTGAGAAAATGTATTCTCTCCGTCTGCTTGAAAGAATGAAAAGTCACCCTCAGGATCGGCATCATAACCAAAAAAGTGTGGAATTTGTTTTAGAATAATGATAAGCCCTATTCCTGTTAACATTCCTTTTATTACAGATGATGGAAAATAATATCCAATAATTCCAGCTTTTAATAAGCCGAAAATCAATTGGATAATTCCTCCTAAAACCACAGCAACCAAGAAGTTCTCATAACCTCCTAAAGTTCCAATTGCCGTTAATACAATTGCTGCTAAACCAGCAGCTGGACCACTTACTCCAATTTTAGATCCACTCAAAGAACCTACAATAATACCACCAATTATTCCTGCAATTAAACCCGAAAAAAGAGGAGCACCACTTGCCAATGCAATACCTAAGCATAATGGCAAGGCAACAAAAAATACGACTATACTCGCGGGTAAGTCACTTTTAATACTTTTAAACATAATATGATAATTTTACTTTTAGATACTTAAAACTAAAAGTTGTTGAAATTGATATATACCTTAGATAAAGGTAAAAACTAAACTATGCTAGTGATAATTCAGGAGGCGGAGAGATAATATTTAATTCGGGTTTTGCGTACTTTTTATAGAAGTATGATAAATTATTTTCTATAGTTATAAAAATAAAATAGGAGTGTTTAAATTTTACTTTTGAAAGATAAATTTCAATTTCTAACTGTTTTTCATGGTCTTTTTCTATATCAGAAAAAAGTATAGAGGTGTCAAAAGAATCATCAACTATTTCAAGGATAGTAGGTGCCACTAGAAACAGTAAAAAGATTACTGAAAAGCATATAGAAATTATCTTTTTTGACATTTTACATTAGATTTTAACACCACAAAGGTAATAATACTATTTTAAATAATAGTATTACTATCACATAAAATTATTAAACTTTTATATCTTTGAAAAAACGTCAATTTTTTTTATCGATCATTTACGACATTTAATCATCATAGAATATGAGTATAGAAATAAAAATATCTCCGAATGAAGGATTATATCTTAAAGAACCTCAAGATTCAAAACTTGGTATAAATATTATAAAATATAGTATTTTAATGATTGATGAATACGGTTTTGAGTCCTTCACATTCAAGAAACTAGCAAAAGAAATAAACTCAACTGAAGCATCTATCTATAGGTATTTTGAAAACAAACATTTATTACTACTATTCTTGGTTAATTGGTATTGGGAATGGGTGAGCTACCTTATAGAAATCAATACAAGGAATATAAATGATCCTAGAAATAAACTTCGAATAATTATACATTCATTTGTTTCTGCTTCGAAAGATAACCCAGGTATTGTGTATGTAAACGAAAGTAAACTGCACAACATTGTCATTTCTGAAGGAATGAAGGCTTACCATACAAAAGAGGTGGATAAAGAAAACTCTAAAGGTTTTTTTAAAAGTTATAAAGACTTGGCGCGATCTGTATCTGATGTTATAAGTGAGATAAACCCTAACTTTAAATATCCCTTTACTTTAGCTACTAATTTGTTTGAAATGTCTAATAACCAAATTTTCTTTGCGAAGCATCTACCAAGATTAACGGATATATCTGGAGATACAGGTGAAGTAAATGAAGTGGAAGAGATGTTAAATTATTTTGTTGAAAAATTACTTGAGTGAGGTTTATAATATTTTCTTTATAGTTAAGGTTAGAAGATATTTCCCCCTATATTTATAAGACGTTTTTGAGAACGTAAGAAAAGTGTCAAAAACAATAATTCCGAGTAAACAAAGCGGTTGTTCCGATATAACAAGTTAAAACCTATTGAAATCAAAATGACAGAGAAAATTGACTAAATTGTGGGTTCATGAGAAACAAAAGCGGGTTTGTATTTCGATTGCGTAATCCAGTTTCTAATCTTATTATCTTTACTTGCATTTACAATTGAAACAATTCCGAATTTAGAAGAGAAAACAATAAGTATTCTAAAACAACCTTGAATCAGCTTCTCTTTCTTCTATCTTCTCAAGTCTTTGGTGGTCTATTGTAACTTTAACAACCATTGGTTATGGTGATGTTATTCCAATTACAATCGGAGGAAGAATTTTTACCTTTTTAATTCTAATGATAGGTCTTAGAATTATTGCAATTCCTTCTGGAATGATTTCATCTGCATTGGCGGAAGCCAGAAACATAGAAAAAAAGAACAAAAATTAGAATAATAACATGAATTCATAAAATAAGCATACTAAAAAAATGTATCCTTATCACAATAGAATACAGCAACGAATAAAAAACAAGGAATTAGTTAATTATAAAGATATTTCTCCATGTTTATTACTTTATTTTTCTACCGAACCTAAAATAAGGCCAATTCGAGAACATAGATTTAAACAATACGAAGACCTTCTTAAAAAAGATTCTAAATGAAACATATACTCATCGCCTTCATCTTAGTTACCTGTGCAATTGAGCTTTATGCACAGAACGAAGACCTGCTTGAAAAAGTAGTGATAACTCATAAAAATAAGAAAACCAAGATTCACGTAAATAAAAAAGGGGAATTATATGTAAACGTATCGCCAAAAGATATCGTTACATTTAAATCCGATGGATTGGTTCGTTATAGAGACTTCGGTGCTCGGGGTAATGGCAAAACCGATGATATTGACGCTATCGCAGCAACGCATGCATTTGCCAACCAGCATGGTCTTATGGTAAAAGCGGATGATGGAGCCACGTATTATATTGGAGGAAAGGAGCGCACAGCGATCATCCAGACAGATACTGATTTTGGCAGCGCAACTTTCATCATTGATGATACCGATGTGCAAAACCGTCAGGCAGCTATTTTTAGTGTCAGTTCAAATCTAAAATCGTTTAAATTAAAATCGATAGATAGGCTTAGTAGGAATCAGGAGAAAATAGATATTTCCTTGCTTGGAACCTGTCTAATTAGGGTTGCCAATTCCGATATAAAGCACTATATCCGTTTTGGCCTGAATCCAACCAAGGGATCTTCTCAATCAGATATCTTTATGGTTGATAAAAATGGCCATGTGGATATGGATGCTCCAATTGTATGGGACTTCAACAAGATTACTAGTATCACTGCCTTACCCATTGACGAGAAGATACTGAATATAACCGGAGGTCGTTTTAGAACAGTAGCAAACAAGGAAGTGTCAAAATACAATTATTATAGCAGAAACATATCCATCAAGCGCTCCAACGTTCTTATAGATGGTTTGGAACATCGCGTTACGGGGGAAGGCGACCACGGAGCACCTTATGGGGGTTTTATTACTATTAGTAATTGTGCAAATGTAACGGTTAGAAATACCATACTTACCGGACACAAAACATACCGTACCATTGGGAGGGCGGGAAAACCGGTTTCTATGGGCACCTATGATATTTCAGTCAGTAATGCCATTAATGTATCATTTCTGAATTGCAGTCAGACAAATGACATTAATGACCGAACTTATTGGGGCATTATGGGATCTAATTACAGTAAGAACCTACTCTTTGATAATTGTACCTTTTCTCGGTTCGATGCTCACAAGGGAGTTGCTAATGCCACCATTCGAAATTCGACTTTGGGACATATGGGAATCAATGCTATTGGTAGCGGAACTTTTACGGTAGAGAATAGCACTATTAGAGGAAGAAGCCTTATCAACCTGCGTTCCGATTATGGTAGTACTTGGCGGGGAGAATTCATTATACGCAACTGTATTTTTATCCCTTCAGGGGGGAAATCAACAAGTGCTTCCCTGATAAGCGGTTCTTATTCTGGGCAGCATGATTTCGGCTATATGTGTTTCATGCCCGAACGGATCATCATTGAAAATCTTAAAATAGAAGACGCCAATCATCCAGAGGATTACCTTGGACCTGCAATTTTTACAAATTTCAATCGTCAGATGACAGATAACTCTTATCAAGAGAAGTTTCCAAATGTTAGAACTAAGGAAGTTATTCTAAGGAATGTTACGACATCCAGTGGTAAAGTTTTGAGGATTAGTGACAATCCATTTATGTTCAAAGATGTGAAGGTAGATAGGGATTAGTTCGTTATCCACTAGCGTAAGTTTTGACCAAAGGTTAAAATAACAGAAAAGAATTTAAACTTTAATAAAAAAATGCAATGAGAAAACGTTTCAAATCAACATCAATTGCAATCTTTGGCTTGCTAATCATAGGAACTTTATCATTTTCTTTTACAACAGGAAGTGAAAGATTAATCACTAGAAAACATATAAAAGTGATGAGTTATAACATCCACTATGGGATAGGGATGGATAAGAAATATGATTTGGAAAGAATAGCGAAAGTTATTACTGCTCAAGACCCAGATATTGTTGGGTTACAAGAAATAGGGGATTCTATTATGGCAGCAACCTTGGGTAAATTGACAGGAATGTATTCTATTTTTGGTCCGTCTAAAGAGAATATGAAAGGTTATGGAGATGCTGTATTGAGTAAGTATCCTTTCAAATGGATAGGTAATTTTTCCATCCCTAGTGCAAGTTCTAGTCGTTATCAGATTATGGGTGTTGATGTAGATGTATCAGCGATTTACGGAAAAGAAACAAAAGTAAGATTCTTAAATACACATTTTGATTGGACGCAATCAATCGGGTCGCAAGAAGCGAGAATAGCTGCGGTAGATGTTATAGAAAGGGGCTTTCTTGAAAACAACAATTTGCCGTTAATTTTAACTGGAGACCTAAATGCAGTGCCAAATAGTGCCCCTCTTAAAAAACTTAAGAAGAAAGGATGGGTACATAAAGAGGGTGATGTAGAATTATTTACAATACCTGTTGTGCATCCGGCTAGACAAATAGATTATGTTCTTGTTAGACCTAAAAAATCATGGAATATTGTGAATGTTGAAGTTCTTAATGAACCTATAGCTTCAGATCATTTACCAGTTTTAATGACCTTAGAATTGAAACAATGAAATTATGTTTATAAAAAATAGTATTAGCTTTCTAATTTTCCTATCAATAATAAATTCAGTTTATAGTCAGAAAGAAGAAATAAAGAATGTAAATTCCTTAAAAATAATTTCTTATAATATTTGGAATGGTTTTGACAGGGCTAAAGATATTGATCGTAAAAAAAATATGGGAGATTGGGTCGTTTTGCAAAATCCAGATGTTGTAGCATTACAAGAGCTTAATGGGTATACCAAGGAAAAGCTTCTGCAAGATGCAAAAAAGTGGGGGCATAACTATGCCGAAATAGTAAAAATAACGGGTTATCCTGTAGGAATCACTTCAAATAAGCCTATAGAAGTAAAAGAAAAATAATAAAAAACATGCATCATGGCGCGTTGCATTTCCGTACATGGGGTATTGATTTTATGGTTGTACATTTCTCGCCTTTTAGTTATAAAAAAAGAGGAGAAGAAGCCAAAATAATTTTGTCAAAATTGGCGGAAGTAAGAAACAGCACGATAGGTTTATTGTATTAGGTGATTTTAATGCCGTTTCTCCCTTTGATGCCCAGTTCTATAAAGATAATAAAGACATGATGAAGTCTATGATTGAATCTGAGGAGAAACATAAGCATGTCCGAAATCTACTGATGGGTCAGTTGGAATATGGAGCTATTAGTGCATATTTAAATTTTCCCCTAATTGATGTGGTTCAAAAACACACAATAGAATTTGAAGAGAGGCTTAGTTGTCCAACCCAAGTTTTTGAAGAAGTAATTAATAGAGGGCGACATATAAATTCTAAACGCATAGATTATAGAATGGTCTCTCCTTCTATGGCTGAATATTTTACGTATGCAAGGTTACTAAATGGAGAGCCTA
>TARA_B110000037_G_scaffold182565_1_pt1 | contig 27979 bp, 20 predicted proteins | sample TARA_B110000037 | Tara Oceans TARA_B110000037 (sample SAMEA4397196) | marine metagenome | biome: Polar Biome; feature: [MIX] marine epipelagic wind mixed layer (ENVO:01000061); material: water (ENVO:00002006), including particulate matter (ENVO:01000060) such as... | depth 10-100 m | reverse complement strand
CAAGATAAATGAGGTAAATATTTTTAGTTGAAATGGAAAATAAATCTATTAGAATTATATCGGTTGTAGGGTGTCGTTTGTCGATATAAATTATATGTATGTCGAAACATGAGCAAATATTTCATTGTATTTATTCAATATTGTATTAGTTTTTTATAAATTGGCTATAATTATAATTAATATAAATTAACAAATCATTCACAAATACTAACAGTACTAGAAATATCATACTGTAAATATTAGTTTTTCTTATCATTAAATATCTATTTTGTTTTTAAAATTAATATAAATTAACACGTATGAAATTTTTAGCCTAGATAAAAAAATCGTGTGCGCACACATCACAAATAGTGTTCGCGCACGCAAAAAAATTAATTTTAACTAAAAAATTTAACTACTATGACATAAAAACCTTTACTAAACTATTTAAAACAAACAGGCGTGTAGTTTTTCTTAAGGAATAACTCGAAGCGTCAAAAAGAACTAATTTAATTAACTAAAAACAAAATTTATGATTAAAATTTTAAAACGCAATTCCCAAGTTGGGAAAACCGCAACAATGCGAGAAGCGTTCAATAAAATGAAAACCATTATGCTGTTCGTATGCATAGGGCTGGGAACGGTCTTTGCACAGGCACAAGATTATAATATTTCTGGAACTATTTTAGATGATGCTGGATTGCCATTACCGGGAGCTAGTATTATAGAGAAAGGAACACAGAATGGATCAGAGTCTGACTTTGACGGAAACTTTACAATAGCAGTTGCGAATGGCCAAGCCACGTTGGAAGTGTCATTTGTCGGATTTACGACACAAGAAGTTCCGGTGAATGGACAATCAATTATAAGTGTAACTTTAGTAAGCGACGCGACCTTAGACGAAGTAGTTGTCGTTGGATACGGAACTCAAAGGAAGGGTGAAGTAACCGCAGCGATAGCAACTGTTGATGCTGCTACAATAACAAAACAAGCAACCTCTAGTACTATTGATGCGATCAAAGGGCAAGTAGCCGGTGTTGATGTTGTTTCTGGCGGGAGTAGACCGGGTCAAGACCCACAGGTAAGAATTAGGGGTAATAGATCTCCATCTGCGGGAAATAATCCTTTATATGTGATTGATGGAATTCCAGCAGGAACCATTTCAGATTTAAATCCACAAGATATTGCCAATATGCAAATTTTAAAAGATGCTGCGGCAACTGCGATTTATGGATCTAGAGGGTCGAATGGTGTTATCTTAATTACAACTAAAAGAGGTAGAGTAGGAAAAACCAAGGTGACATATAGTGGTAGTTTCGGAACTACTTCTGCGACTAGATTGGTCGATATGATGGACGGCCCACAATATGCTGATTTAAAAAGAGAATCTAATAGAGATGGTTGGAATGGAGCCATCCCTGCCGATTCAGAAGTTTTTGAAGATCCAGTTGAATTGGAATCAATAGCTTTGGGACGTACAGAAGATTTTCTTGACTTGGTTATCAATGATGGATGGCAAACCAATCACCAATTTGGTGTGAGTGGTGGTTCTGAAAAAACAACTTTCAATGTTTCTATGGGTTATTTTAAGGAACAAGGAATTATTAGTAATCAGGATTATGAACGTTTTACTTCTAGAATTAATTTAGATCATAGAATTAACGATATTTTTAAAGTAGGAGTTTCGATAGCGGTTACTAAATCTACCCAAAATTATGGGTCTAATGCAACCATGGGAGAAGCCTTGGCAAACAATCCATTAGGTAGAGCCTATGACAATGAAGGTAATATAAACTTACAACCTACCAATGATGGAATTAGAACCAATCCTTTAGCAGAATTAGTGCCAGGAGCGTTTCTAGATGAGCGTAAAAGTACTAGAGTATTTGCACCAGTCTATTTAGAGGTTAATTTGATGGAAGGCTTAAAGTTAAGATCTTCTTTTGGGCCTGATATGAGATTTGGAACAAATGGTCTATTTACAGGAAGTCAAACAAACGCTAATAGAGGTGGACCTGCAAAAGCACGAGCTGAGAATTCAGAAGACTTTGGATGGACCTTAGAAAATTTATTAACGTATAATAGAGAGGTTGGAGATAACAGCAATTTAAAGTTAACTTTCTTACAGAGTATCCAGAAATTTAGGGGAGAAGATTATAGTTCTTCTGTTACAAATATTCCTTATGAAACTCAATACTGGTATAATTTAAGTTCAGGATTAAACCCTTCTGTTGATTCAGGTTTAAGTGAATGGTCTTTATCTTCATTTATGGGAAGGGTAAACTATGAAATTGGAGGAAAGTATTTATTCCAAGCATCTTTAAGAGCTGATGGCTCTTCAAGATTAGCAGAAGGAAATAAATGGTATTATTTTCCAGGATTTTCTGCAGGATGGAGAATTTCTGAGGAGGACTTCATGCAAGATTCAAATGTGTTTTCTGATTTGAAATTAAGAGCCTCTTATGGTGCTGTAGGAAATACTTCTGTATCACCTTATCAAACGGCAGGACGTTTAACAGGAAGTGTATATGCGTTTGGAGAAGAATCTGCCCTAGGGTTTAGATTGAATGAAATTCCAAATTCCGACTTAGGCTGGGAAGTATCTAGTACTTTTGATTTGGGTGTCGACTTTGGATTGTTTGATGGTAGAGTGAATGGTGGATTAGATTATTATATGACAGAAACTACAGATATTTTATTAAATAGACTATTGCCATTGACTTCAGGGTATGAGGACATTTTACAAAATATTGGTGCTACAGAAAGTTCTGGTATTGAATTTCATGTAAATGGAGATATTCTAGACAATGAAGATGGTTTACGCTGGAATGTTGGATTTAATATTACATCTTATGATGAAAAAATTGTAGATGTTGCCTTGAGAGATGCAGATGGAAATATTACAGATGATATAGCGAATGGTTGGTTTATTGGTCAACCCCTTAATGTATTCTATGATTATAAGAAAATTGGTATTTGGCAAGCAAATGAGGCGGCAGAGGCACTTGTAATGGATAATAAAGTACCAGGAGAAATTAAATTGCAAGATTTAGATGGAGATAATGTTATTACTCCTGCTGATCGTATGGTCATAGGTTCTGATGTTCCTGATTATTATGGAGGTATTACAAATACTTTTGATTACAAAGGGTTTGATTTTAGTTTCTTCTTTTACTTTAGACAAGGGCAAACAATACAATCTGATTTCCAGTCTAGGAATAACAGTTTGTTTGGAAGATATAATAACTTAGATACAGATTATTGGACAATCGATAACCCAACAAATGAAAGTCCAAGGCCTAATCAGAATCAAGAAAGCCCGAGAAATAATAGTACTATGCGTTATTTTGATGGAAGTTATGTGAAGTTAAGAAATGTTACCTTAGGGTATAATTTTCCTGAAACGGTGACTGAGAAGTTAAATATGTCTAGTTTAAGATTGACTTTAACAGGTCAGAATTTATGGTTTATTACAGATTATGAAACTTTTGATCCTGAAAATTCAGGTTCGATAGGAAGTAGTGATATTCCAAGTAATAGATTGATTTCAGCTGGAATAAATATAACTTTTTAAGAATTTTGGAAGGATGAAAATAGTAATTATAAATTTAAATAGAAAATCATGAAAGGAATAAAATATATAGTTTTAGTATTAGGATTAGCCTTTGTGACCAATTCTTGCGACACGTTTCTGGAAGAAGAATTGGTAACAGATGTTGCGGCTTCTTCCTATTATACTACAAAAGCAGGTTTTGAAGATGCTGTGCGAGGTACATATGCATTATTAAAGAATTTTTACGGACCCGAAAGAGGTTGGACGATGACTTCGTTTGGAACGGATAACTTTACCAATGGAGCAGATGGTGGTCATAAAGTAATAAATTTTTATGATGGCGGATTGAATGGCAGTCATGGGTACTTTAGAGATACTTGGAGAGACTGGTATAAAGGGATAAATCAAGCCAATGCTGTTATAAATAGGTCTGAATCCATTGAAATGGATGCAGCGTTAAAGGCAATAAGAATTGCTGAGGCACGTTTTTTAAGAGCCTTGTACTATTTTGACTTGACAAGAACTTATGGTGATGTGCATTTGACTTTGGAAGAAACTGAAGGAGTTGAATTGGAAGCAAATAAAACAGCTGCTTCTGAGATTTATAGTCAAGCAATCATTCCAGATTTGGAATTCGCCATAGCGAATTTACCAGAAGCACAATCAGATTATGGTAGAGCTACAAAACCAGCAGCAGAATTTTTGCTGGCCAAAGTACATTTAACGTTGAGTTATGGTTCTGGTGGAGCTGCTTCAGCTTCAACGGCAGAAACGTTGTTTTCAAATGTTATTAATAATTATGGATTTGAGTTATTGCCAGACTGGGGAGATTTGTGGGATATTACAAATCAAGAAAACTCTGAAATTGTTTGGAATTTAACGGTTTCTAAGTCACAAGTAGATGCTGGTATAGATGGAAATGGTCACAGAGCGCATTTATATTTCTTAATGGAATATGATAAAAGGAGAGGAATGACGCGTGATATTGCCAATGGTAGACCATGGAAACGTTTTAGACCAACCCCATATTTATTGGGTGTTTTTGATAGAAGTATGGATGAAAGATATGACAAAGGGTTTAAGCATGTTTGGTATGCAAACAAAGATGTAAGTGACGATCGCGGTAATTTGGTGATTGGAGATACGGCCGTATTTATTCCAGGGCCAGGGACAGATACTGATTGGTCAGCGGCGAAAAAAGATGCGGCACCCTATGAGGTATACACCTCTGACGATTATAATGAAAGAATATTCCCTTCTGTGAACAAGTGGATTGATGATACAAGACCTGATCGTCAAAAAACACAAGGACAGCGTGATGTTGTAATGATGCGTTTAGGAGATGCTTATTTATTGAGAGCAGAAGCAAGATTGCAAAAGGGCGATGAACTTGGTGCTAGAACTGATATCAATGTGATCAGACGTAGAGCTGCAGATGTTGAGATTGATGAAGCATTGATGGATGTTCCAGTTACAACTGTGGTAGATTTAGATTTCTTATTAGATGAAAGATCTAGAGAGTTGTATGCAGAAGGACATCGTTGGTGGACCTTAGCAAGGACCGGTAAATTGATAGAGCGTGTACGTTTACACAATCCACAAGGAGCACCTAATATTCAAGATTATCATATTGTGAGGCCAATTCCTCAACAGCAAATTGATGGAACTATAGGAGGATACCCTCAAAATCCTGGTTATCCAAATTAAAGAATAAGTTTATTAAGTTTTATTAGGAGAAAAGGTCATTAATTTATTTAGTGACCTTTTTTTATTTAATAATCACTTGATTTTTATAGTAGTACGAGATATTTTACGATATTTATTGGATGTTTAATGATCACAATTTTATAGGCTAATTATGATGAAAAAAATAGTGTTTATTGCGTGTATATTCCTTTGTTATAGCACGAATGCACAGCGTATTGTGAATTACGATGAATCTAAAATTCCTGAATTCACACTGCCTGTTGCCCTCGAAATGGAAAACGGCAATAAAATTAGTAGCATTAGCGAATGGGAAGAAAAGAGAAGGCCGGAAATTTTAAACCTTTTTGAAGAAAAAGTATATGGTAAAATTCCTGGAGCCTTGAACATGACCTCTTATAAAGTGGCTGAATCAGACGATCATGCAATGGATGATACCGCGATTAGAAAGCAAGTGGTTTTGAAATTCAGCAAGAATAATAAAGAATTGGATATTAACATTCTTATATATATTCCAAAAAATAATAAAAGAGCACCACTATTTGTGGGGTACAATTTTTACGGTAATCATACCATTGTTAACGAAAAAGAAGTTTTTATAACTAATTCTTGGGTGGGTAATAATGAAAAATTTGGGATTAAAAATCACAAGGCTTCTGAAAACTCTCGAGGCATAAGAACCTATCGATGGGCTGTTGATAAAATTATTGAAGCTGGCTATGGAATCGCTACCATCTACTATGGAGAGGTAGATCCAGATAAAAATGATTTCTCTGATGGTATACATCCTTTATTTTATGACACCAACCAGTCGAAACCAAAATCAAACGAATGGGGTTCAATTTCGGCATGGGCTTGGGGATTAACTAAAGCGATGGATTATTTTGAAAAAGATGCTGATATTGATAACTCTAAAGTTATAGTAATGGGGCATTCACGACTTGGAAAAACCTCTTTGTGGGCCGGAGCAACGGATCAAAGGTTTGCTGTGGTGATTTCAAATAATTCGGGATGTGGCGGTGCGGCACTTTCCAGAAGAAGTATTGGTGAGACCGTAAAAATAATGAATACTAGTTTTCCACATTGGTGTAACGAAAACTATAAATATTATAACGATAAAGTAGATGAATTACCTGTTGATCAACATATGCTCATTAGCTTAATGGCTCCGAGACCTGTGTATATTGCCAGTGCCCAAGATGATAAATGGGCAGATCCTAAAGGAGAGTTTTTATCGGGGTATTATGCATCTCCAGTATATAATTTATTTGGAAAGAAAGGGATTATTTCTTCAGAGATACCAAAAGTTAATCAACCAATTCATAATGATATTGGGTATCATATTCGAACAGGAAAGCACGATGTTACAGATTTTGATTGGGAGCAATATATTCAATTCGCAAATAAACATTTATATTAAAAAAATAAAATGATGCAATTTAAAAGTGATTCTTTACTTAAGAGTTCAGAGCAAGAATGGGAGGAAGTGGGTGCAGGGATTAAGCGAAAAATAACTGGATATAATGACGATGCGATGATGATACTCGTTCAATTTGAAAAAGGAGGTATTGGAGAACAACATAGTCATGTGCATACACAATCAACCTATATAGAAAGTGGGTCTTTTGAGGTCACTATTTCGGGAAGTACGCAACTACTGCAGCAAGGAGACTGTTTTTTTGTTCCACCTAATGCTATTCATGGCGTTGTATGTGTATCTTCAGGAGTTCTAGTCGATGTTTTTAGTCCAATTCGTGAAGATTTTTTAATAAATAATTTATAGATGTATGAGTGTAATTAGTACAAATATTCAAATGAGAAAAGTAATCGTAAGCCTGGTACTTTTTATACTTTGTTATTCACTTAAAAGTCAAGTAGGAGATTCAGAACAACCAAATATATTATGGATTGTCAGTGAAGACAACAGTCCGTTTTTTGGATGCTATGGAGATGAATTTGCAACCACACCAACTTTTGATAAATTGGCAAAAGAAGGAGTTTTATACGAAAATGCCTTTGCAAATGCGCCAGTGTGTGCTCCGGCCAGATCTACAATTATCACAGGAATGTATCCACCTTCTATGGGGACTCAAAATATGAGGAGTACCTATCGTACACCAGAATCGATTAAATTTTTTCCAGAGTATTTAAGAAAGGCAGGGTATTATACATCCAATAATTCAAAGGAAGATTATAATATGATAAAACCAGCAGGTGTTTGGGATGAATCTTCTAAAGAAGCACATTACAAAAACCGCAAAGAGGGACAGCCTTTTTTCGCCATATTTAACTTGACGGTTAGTCACGAAAGTTCTATTCATAAAAGCATTCCCAATGATAAATTAAGACATGATCCTGCGAAGGTAACACTTCCTCCATATCATCCTGATACGCCAGAAATGCGTCATGATTGGGCACAGTACTATGATAAAATAGAAGATTTAGATGGGCAGGTTTCTGAAATTTTAATTGAATTAGAAGAAGCTGGTCTTGCTGAAAATACCATAGTGGGGTATTATGGAGATCATGGCGGAGTAATCGCTCGTAGTAAAAGATTTGTATATGAATCTGGAACACATGTACCAATGATTTGGAGATTTCCGAAAAAATATGAGCATTTGGCTCCCGCAAAACCTAATTCTAAAATTGATAGATTGGTGAGTTTTGTTGATTTGGCTCCTTCCGTTTTGAGTTTGGTAGGTGTTGAAATACCAACATATATGCACGGAAAAGCCTTTCTGGGAAATCAAGATACTACGCCACGGGAATATGTTCATTTGTTTAGAGGAAGAATGGATGAGCGAATTGATATGGTGCGAGCAGTAAGGGATAAAAAATTCAGATATATTAAAAATTATATGCCGCATAGAATCTATGGGCAGTATATAGAATATTTGTGGCGGGCACCATCATGTAAATCATGGGAAGATGCTTTTAAGGCAGGTGAGTGCAATGAAGCGCAGAGTGCCTTTTGGAATCAAAAACCACCAGAAGAATTATACGATGTCACTTTAGATCCATGGGAAGTGAACAATTTAGCCGGTGATTCTAAATATACAGAAGTACTAGAACGGATGCGTAAAGAAACGAATCGTTGGATGACTGAAATTCGCGATACAGGTTTAATGCCTGAAGGGGAGATGTCTACAAAGAATTCTACCCAATATTCCTTTGATTTTGCTCATTCTAATGCATATCGTATACCTGAAATTTTGAAAGCAGCTAATGTGGCGACATTACGAGATAGATCAAATTTAAGAGAGTTAAAGGAATTTATGGAACATGAAAATGCAACAGTTAGATATTGGGGTGCGACTGGTTGCTTAATTTTAGGTATGGAGGCCGATTCAGCAAAAAATAATCTTTTAAAATTGTTGAAAGATCAGAATGCTGATGTCCGTATTACTGCGGCGGAAGCCTTGTGTAACATAGGTAAATCAGATTTAGCAATTCCTGTTTTGATTGAAGCATTGAGTAATGAAAATTTAATGGTAAGAGTTCACGCCTTAAACAGTTTGGAAATTATTGGAGGTGAAGTAGCGAAATCTTCCTTGCCAGCGGTTAAAAAGGTTATTGGACAAAGGAAAGGTAGAGAATATGATATTAGAGCAGGTAAGCGATTAATAGAGTTTTATGAATAGATAAATGGTCACTATTATATGGGTTGTTTGAGAGTTTAATTTGGACGGAGACTGCCCTATGTAAGTATTATTAATACTAATATATACTGATTAATTTGGAAACTTTGAGAAAGCTTATGATAAGTTAAATTTTAATTGAATACGAAAAGAAAATAAATAACAAATTATTAATTATGAAAAATTCAAGAAGAACATTTTTAAAGAAAACTGCAGTGGCTAGTTCTGGTGTAGTTATGGCACCAACAATTGTTTCATCAAGTGTTTTTGGGGCAAATGATCGAATTAATGCCGCAGTTTTGGGAGTGAATGGGAGAGGGAAATCACATATTGAAAGTTTGATGGCTCAAAAAAATGTACGAGTTGCTACGCTCTGTGATCCAGATATGAATTTGTTGAAAGAACGAGGGGCAACATTTAAAGAAACATATGACAAAGATGTGTATTTGGAGCAAGATTTACGAAGGGTAATGGATGATAAGGACATTGACGTTGTTAGTATAGCATCTCCAAATCATTGGCATTCGCTTTCAGTGATTTGGGCTTGTCAGGCGGGTAAGGATGCTTATGTAGAAAAGCCAGGTTCTCATAATATTTGGGAAGGTAGAAAGATGGTTGAAGCAGCCGCTAAATATGATCGAATTGTACAGCATGGTGTGCAATTAAGAAGTTCGCCAGCAGTGCAAGAGGCAATTAATTTAATGCGTGATGGCTATATTGGAAAAGTTTATATGGCGAGAGGATTGGTATTTCGTCATAGACCAAGTATTGGAGATAAAGGATTTTCACCTGTACCAGAAGGTATAGATTATGATTTATGGACGGGGCCTGCTCCGAAACGACCATTTACAAGAAATTTGGTGCATTATAACTGGCACTGGCATTGGGATTATGGAAATGGTGACGTTGGAAATCAAGGTATTCATGAGACTGATTTGTGTATGTGGGGATTAGATGTTGGATTACCGACTAAGATCACGTCTATGGGAGGTAAATTTTTATGGGATGATGCCAAAGAAGTACCAGAAGTACTTACGTCTGTTTATAACTATCCAGAAGAGAATAAGATAATTCAATTTGAAGTACGACCTTGGTATACGAATGACGAAGGCGGAGCAACAGTGGGGAATATTTTTTATGGAGATAAAGGTGTGTTGGTTGTTGATGGGTATGACAAGTATAAAACGTACTTAGGTAAAAATAGAGAGCCTGGTCAATCGGGTAGCGATGGAGGAAAGACTGCTTCTGGAATGGATAGAGGTGCAGGTGGAACAGATGGGCATTTTGCTAATTTTATTGAAGCTGTCCGCAAAAGAGATAAATCAATTTTGAATGGTCCCGTAGAAACTGCACATTTATCATCTGGTTTGGCTCACTTAGGAAATATTGCGTATAAAACAGAGCGTGTTTTGACATTTAATCCGCAATCTGAGACATTTGTAAATGATCCAGAGGCGAATGAAATGCTTAGGCGTAATTATCGTAAGGGTTTTGAAGTTCCAAATAGAGTGTAATTTAGTACTTGATAAAATATGGAATACATGAGTCTATTTAGACTCATGTATCTACTTGTAGATATAAAATAGAATTGATGGTAAATAATACAAATTCGCGAAGAAATTTTATAAAAAAGAGTTCGATAGTTACAGCAGGTCTGTCATTAGTAGATCCGATTTCATTATATGCTGTGATGAAAAAAACAAAGATGAAATTAGGGTTGGTAACATACCAATGGGGGAAAGATTGGGATTTACCAACCGTGATTAAAAATTGTGAGCAAACTGGCTTCCTTGGAGTCGAGTTACGCACACAACATCTACATGGCGTTGAAACAAGTTTGAATGCCTATGAGCGAAAAGAGGTTAAAAAACAATTTGCAGATAGTGACGTAACTTGTTTGGGGTATGGTTCTAATTTCGATTATCATCATGCAGATCAAGCATTGGTGAGAAAGAATATTGTAGGAACCAAGGAGTACTTGAAACTTTGTAACGATATTGGTGCTACCGGAGTAAAAGTGAAGCCAAATGGATTTCCAAAAGAGGTTTCTAAAGAAGAAACGATTACTCAAATTGCAACTTCATTGAATGAGGTTGGAAAATACGCTAGTGATTTAGGTCAGATTATTCGAGTGGAAGTTCACGGTAAAGAAACTCAGGAATTACCAAATATGAAAGCTATTTTTGAGCAAGTAACTGAGGATAGTGTGAAAATTTGTTGGAATTCTAATAATCAAGATTTATGGGAGCCAGGTTTGGAGACAAATTTTAATTCAGTTAAAAAATGGTTTGGGGATACAGTCCACATTCGTGAAATGAATACGGGTAAATATCCATACGCTGAATTGATGAAGCTCTTTATGCAAATAAATTATAATGGGTGGATTTTACTAGAGGCTCACTCGTTTCCAGTTGACAGAATTACAGCAATGAAAGAACAATTAAATATTTTTAACGACGTAACATCGGCATGGTAGCTGCAGAATATATTTTTATGATAATAGCAATAATAAACAAAAAAGTTATAAAACGAATCGAAAATAAAATAATGTTCGGACTGCTTTTGTTGCTGAGTATTTCTCCAGCAAAGGGCCAGGAGAAATTTGTGTACGGAAAAGTAACTGCGTTTAATTCTATGTTGATTGAAAATGCTGAAATTAGTTCGAAGAAAGGGAAGGTTTCGGTCTTTACAGATTCTTTAGGGAGATTTTCCATTGAACGATTCAAGAAAGATAAATTGTTATTTAATGCGCCTGGTTTTAAATCGCAATCGATAAAAATAAATGAGGAATCAGATTCGATATCTGTAAATTTAGTTTTTGGAGGAACTGAAAAGGATAAGCAAGTTGCCATTGGTGGAGGGTATATGAATGCAGAGGACTTAACAGTAGCAATTGACCAATACAACCTTGATGAAAATAGTAATGCAAGTTATTCCAATATAATTGAATTGATGAAGGCTAAATATGCTCAGATTCAATTTGTTGGTAGGGAAATTAGAATTCGCGGGGGTAAATCCGTAAATTCCAGTAATGCAGCGTTAATTATTGTCAATGAATTCGCTACAGATTACAGTTATTTAGAGGGGATCGTAGCTAGTGATGTGAAATCGATAAGTGTTCTTAAGGGAGCAGCTGCATCTGTTTATGGTTCTAGAGGAGCAAATGGTGTTGTAATTGTTACTCTAAAAAATGCAAACACCAAATAACTTAATTTAAGTCAGGGTTTTCATTTTCGTATTCGAGCTCAAAACGTTCGTTGTAGCGCGCATTTTCTTTGGTAAGGATATCAATAGGAGAATAGTTTTTTTGAATTGGATTTTTCTTTTTGACCAAATAATCCGTGAGTAAATGAATAGATTCAAATCCTTGATTAAAAGGTTTCTGTGAAATAATAAATGAGATTTTATCTTCTTCTAAACATTTAATATTTTGTGGTGTATTGTCAAACCCTACCAATTGAAGGCTCTTTAAATGTTTCTTTTTGATGCAATTGGCAATAATTGAAATTCGACTTGAAGGAACAAATATTCCTTGAATATGACTATTTTTATCAAGCATTGAATTCAATGCTACCTCAGATTCGTCAACATTATTAATGTTGTCAAAATCTAAAAATAAACGTTCAATAGGAATGTTATTTTTAATAAAATAATCATTAAAACCATCAATTCTTTTTGAAATTCCACTGTTGCTTATGTTGATACGAGTTTGAACCGTTAATATTGTAGGGTTATCTCCAAGACTCAGATGCATTAATTTTGCAGCGACGTAGCCACCGGTATGTGAATCTTGTCCGATAAAAGAAATATTGTTAAACCCGTCTAAGTCAATATTAAAAAAGATATAAGGAATATTATTTTTCTCTAATTGTTTAACAATTTGTTTCGTCTCATTAACAAAATTAGGGACGATCAATACAGCAGATGGATTTAATTCCATTAAATTATTGAATCCATCAACATATGACTTTGGGTCAAATTGATTGTAATTAAAATTGGTAACTTCAATGCCGTAATTTTTAACCTCTTCACTTCCTTTTAAAATCCCCATGTATGGAGATTTCCAAAACAAGTTGGCGGCGTCATATCCAGGAATCAACGTACATAACTTATATTTACTCTTCATCGCCAGCGCTCTAGCGATTGGATTTGCAGTAAAATTATTTTCCTTAAGAATTTTTTTAATCGTTTCTTCTGTCTTTATTGAAACACCACCTCGGTTGTGAAGAACTCTGTCAACAGTCCCTTCTGAGACGTTGGCTTGCTTTGCAATTTCTTTTATTGTGGTCATAGGTTTAAAAAGATGTTATTCTAATAATTTCCTCGTATTCAAATATAATATGAATAGCTCATAGTTGTTGAAATTAAAGCATTAAATTTAACAAAAATTTATATATTTGCGTGTTCGCACACGAAAATAATTTTCCTTTCGTAAGTTTTTATGAATTTAATAGTTGGAGGTAAATTGTTTAAATACGGGCATAACCCCTTAAAATAACTGATAATAAAGTGTTTTTATTTAGAGGTTTTTGGCTTAAAAAAAGGGTTTGATAAGTAATTAATTTATAGAAAATATTAACAGAAATGAGTAAAGTAATTGTTTTAACTGGAGCAGGTGGAGTGCTTTGCAGTACATTAGCTTCGGCACTGGCTGAAAAGGGGCATAAGATTGCAATTTTAGATTTAAGAATTGAAGCAGCGAATAAAGTTGCAGACGTAATAAATTCCCAGGGTGGAACAGCCATTGGTGTTGCCGCAAATGTGCTGGAGAAAGAATCTTTGATTAATGCAAAAGTCGAAGTAAACAAGCAACTGGGATCTTGCGATATTTTAATTAATGGGGCAGGGGGTAATCATCCATTGGGAACTACTTCTAATCCGCATTTGGTAGAAGAAGACCTCGCGAATAAGACGGAAGGATTTAAAACCTTTTTTGATTTGGATCCAGAAGGAATTAAATTTGTATTTGATCTAAATTTTATTGGAACTTTACTTCCAACCCAAGTTTTCGCAACAGATATGGTAGGTAAAAAAGGATGTAGTATTTTGAATATTTCATCTATGAATGCTTTTACGCCTTTAACTAAGATTCCGGCTTACAGTGGCGCTAAGGCGGCTGTTTCAAATTTTACGCAATGGTTAGCAGTCCACTTTTCTAAAGTTGGAATTCGTGTTAATGCATTGGCTCCTGGATTTTTCTTAACAGATCAGAATAGAACCTTATTAACCAAAGAAGATGGCGATTTAACCCCAAGAGGAAATACGATTATAGATCAAACGCCAATGGGAAGATTTGGTGAGCCTGAGGATTTAGTTGGAACGACATTATGGCTATGTGGAGAAGGGGCTAATTTTGTAACAGGTGTCGTTATTCCTATAGATGGTGGGTTTAGCGCGTTTAGCGGAGTTTAAAAAATATTAAAATAGAATTATGAGTTTAAGTCTTGAAAATACATGGAGATGGTATGGTCCAAATGATCCAGTTTCTCTGTCAGATATAAAACAAGCAGGTGCAACAGGAGTCGTATCTGCATTACATCATATTCCAAATGGTGATATTTGGACAGTAGAAGAAATACAAAAAAGAAAAGCAATTATTGAAGCTTCTGGACTTACATGGTCTGTAGTTGAGAGTGTTCCTATTCATGAGAATATTAAAACGCGTTCGGGCGAAGTAGCGGCTTACATCGCTAATTATAAGCAGACATTATTGAATTTGGGAATATGCGGAATTGATATTGTATGTTATAATTTTATGCCCGTTTTGGATTGGACAAGAACGAATCTAGACTATAAAGTAGATGATGGCTCAAGAGCTTTGCGTTTTGATGCAACTGCTTTTGTTGTTTTTGAAGTGTTTTTGCTAAAAAGACCAGGCGCTGAAGAAGGATATTCGACAGCCCAATTAGACAAGGCAAGCAAGTTGAACGATAAAATGAGTGATGCTGAAAAGAAACTTTTAATCAAAAATATAATTGCGGGTTTACCCGGTGCAGAAGAGGGATATACTTTGGAAGAATTCAATGCAATTTTGGCTACCTATACTCAAGTAGGGCCTAAAGAATTGAAAGAAAATTTGTTTAACTTTTTAGCTCAAATTATACCTGCTGCTGAAAAAGCAGGAGTGCTGATGTGTATTCATCCAGATGATCCACCGTTTCCGATATTAGGATTGCCACGGGTCGTAAGTACGGAACAAGATATATTGGATTTATATCAGGCAGTTGATAGTCCTAACAATGGTTTAACTTTTTGCACAGGGTCTTTTGGCGTTAGAGCAGATAATGATTTGCCGGGAATGGTTGCACGATTGGGCCATAGAATACATTTTATTCATTTACGGAGTACACAAAGAGATGCCGAAGGGAATTTTCACGAAGCGAACCATCTAGAAGGGGATGTTGATATGTATGGTGTGATGAAAGCTTTAGTATTGGAGCAGAGACAAAGAAAAGAGGCTGGAAGAGAGGATCTTAGAATGCCAATGAGACCAGATCACGGTCATCAAATGTTAGATGATTTAAATAAGAAAACTAACCCTGGTTATTCTGGAATTGGAAGGCTGAGGGGATTGGCTGAATTAAGAGGATTGGAATTTGGAATCGCTAAAAATTTATAAGAATGGCAGGAATTAAATCAAAGACATTTATAACCGATAATTTCTTGCTGAATTCAATAGAGGCAGAGACTTTGTACCATGAGTACGCGAAGGAAATGCCAATTATTGATTATCACAATCACTTGTCTCCAAAACAAATAGCAGAGAACAAAACTTTCGATAATATTACCAAAGCATGGCTAGATGGTGATCATTACAAGTGGAGAGGAATGCGAGCCAATGGCGTTGAAGAGGAATTTATTACTGGAGATACATCTTTAGAAGTGCGTTTTGAAAAATGGGCAGAAACGGTTCCGTATACACTTAGAAATCCTTTGTTTCATTGGACTCAATTAGAATTGAAGCGCTATTTTGATATCGATGAAATATTACAGCCAAATACGGCAAATGATATATATATAAAAGCAAATAAGATTCTAGCAGACAGAACTCCTGCACAATTGTTGGAAGAGATGAATGTTAAGGTTATTTGTACTACAGATGATCCAATTGATGATTTAAAATATCATCAGCAAATAGCAGAACAAAATATTTTTACAAAAGTTTATCCTACTTTAAGACCAGATAAATTATTTGTAATAGATCAAGATAATTTCACAGAGTATATCGCTAAGTTATCCTCTTGTGTTGGGTTTTCGATTGAAAGTTTAGATGATTTGTTGAAAGCAATCGAAGCAAGAGTCGAATTTTTTAATGAAAATGGTTGTCGCTTGTCTGATTATGGGATGAACCAATTATATGCTTTTGATTTTACCGAAGACGAGGCAGATGCTATTTTGAAGAAACGATTGGCTGGTGGAAGCATTTCTGAAGAGGAGGTAAATCTATATGCTTCATGTATCCTATATAAGTTGTGTAAAATGTATCATGCTAAAGGTTGGGTACAGCAATTTCACTTAGGCGCTTTAAGAAATAACAATAGTCGATTATTAGCACAATTAGGTGCTGATACAGGCTGTGATTCCATTGGAGATTTCAATCAAGCGGAAGCAATGTCTAAACTTTTTAATAGGTTAGATTCGGAAAACAGCTTAAGCAAAACAATAACCTACAATCTAAATCCAACCCAAAATGAAGTTTTTGCAACCATGATGGGAAATTATAGTGAAGCAGGTGTTCCGGGAAAAATGCAATTTGGAACGGGATGGTGGTTCTTAGATCAAAAAGACGGAATGGAAAAGCAAATGAATGTACTTTCAAACATGGGGCTTTTAAGCCGATTTGTTGGAATGTTAACAGATAGTCGTAGTTTTTTATCATTTCCGAGACATGAATATTTTAGAAGAATTTTATGTGATCTAATTGCGGAAGACTTAAATAAAGGCTTGGTGCCAAATGATTTGGAATTCTTAGGGAAGATGATACAAGATATCTGCTATAATAATGCAGTAAATTATTTCAATTTTAAATAAAAATAGACGGTATGAAGTATAAATTAATACTACTTGCAATTCTTTTTGTTAGTTTTTCATCTTGTAAAAAAGAGGGAGGTATAAAGGTGCTGTATTTGGCTCATGGCTTACCACAATCACATCCTGTTCATAAGGGGATTATGGCTTTTCAATCTGCCTTAGAGGAAAAGTCAGGAGGAACTTTAAAAATAAAAATATTTCCAGATGCTCAATTGGGATCAGAAAGAGAAGTGCTAGAATTATTGCAAATAGGAAGTGTTGCTGCGACAAAAGTGAGTTCAGCGACGTTATCTAATTTTGTTCCTGAATATCACATTTTGGGAATCCCTTATCTTTTTAGAGGTAAAAAACATAAGTTTGACATCTTAGAAGGCCCTATAGGAAAAGCAATATTAGCAAAAGGAAGTAAATTTTGGTTACGTGGATTGTGTTATTATGATGCTGGAAGCAGAAGTTTTTATACCAGTAAAAAAGCCATAAGAACTCCAGATGATTTAAAGGGACTTAAAATTAGGACTATGAATAATCAGATGGCTATCAATATGGTTAATTCAATGGGTGGATCGGCTACGCCGCTTTCTTATAGCGAGTTGTATACAGCAATTCAACAAGGTGTAGTAGATGGAGCAGAAAATAATGCGCCGTCATTCGTTAGTTCTAATCATCATGAAATTAGTAAATACTATACTTTAGATGAGCATGCTTCCCAGCCAGATGTATTATTGATCAGCACAAAATTTTGGGATAGTTTAACTTCTGAACAACAAGAATGGGTGCAATCCGCAGCAGATGAATCTGCACAAGCACAAAAAGTGTTTTGGAATGAATCTGTTGAGGAATCTATGAAAGCAGCAAAAGAGAAAGGTGTTGAAATTATTATTCCTGAGCAGTCATTATTTGCTGAGAAGTCAAAATCAGTATTGGAAAATTTCATAAAGGAGTATCCTGAAATGGAAGAGGTTGTTAAACAAATTAAAGCAAAATGATTATGAGTAGAACAGATATCCTTATTAATAAGGTTAGCCGAGTATTGGAGATTTTCTTAATTTCCATATTTGCATTGTTAGTAGTTGATGTATTATTTCAAGTCTTTTCAAGATATATTTTAGGGACGTCATTTACATGGACAGAGGAGTTGGCACGTTTTTCATTGATTTGGATGACTATTTTAGGAGCCGCTTATTTGAATGGAAAAAGAGAGCATTTATCAATGGATTTTTTATATCAGAAATTATCAGTCACCAATAAAAGGAAAGCATCCATACTTATTGAAATTTTAGTATTTCTATTTGCACTTGTTGTAATGGTTATTGGAGGCTTTAATTTAGTGTACACCACATTGCATTTAGAACAGCTTTCAGGTACTTTAAGGATTCCTCTAGGGTATGTTTATGCGGTGATGCCTGCTAGTGGATTGCTGATTATGTTATTTTGTGTGTATCACATTTCAAAAATTAATTCAAACCAAATTATCGATTAATATGAGTATTGAAGTTTTAAGTATTTTAGTTTTATTTATAAGTTTTTTCACCCTCTTACTTTTAAATGTTCCTGTGGCGTATAGTATTGGTATTGCAACAACCCTTAGTTTATTATTAAATATTGATAATTTACCGGGTATAACCACTATTGCTCAGCGAATGACAACAGGTATTGATAGTTTTGCTTTATTGGCAATTCCATTTTTTGTCCTCGCTGGTGAAATTATGAAACAAGGAGGTATTGCAAATCGATTGATAAATTTTGCAAAGTCCTTGGTCGCCAGTCTTCCCGGAGGTTTGGCGTATGTAAATGTTTTGGCATCTATGTTATTTGGAGCCATTTCTGGTTCTGCCCTTGCGGCTGCTTCAGCGATTGGAAGTGTTATGACAGATAGAATGGAAGAAGAAGGATATCCGAGAACGTTTAGTGCATCGGTTAATATCACATCTTCAACTACAGGCTTGTTAATTCCACCGAGTAATACATTGATTATTTATGCATTAGCGAGTGGAGGAACGGCATCAGTAGCGGCTTTGTTTATTGCCGGTTATTTACCAGGAATTTTGGTGGGATTGGCCATTATGGGGTATATTGCTTTTGTTGCTATTAAAAAAGGCTATCCTAAAGGAAAACGTTCAACAGTATTAGAAATTTGGACTTATTTTAGAAAAGCATTTTTTAGTTTACTCATGTTATTCATTGTGGTTGGTGGTATTGTTGCGGGTATTTTTACCGCTACTGAGGCTTCAGTAATCGCCGTATTATATGCAGCAGTTTTATCGCTCATATATGGTGATATGAAGGTTAAAAATTTTCCAGCGATTTTATTGTCAAGTGGAAAAACTACGGCTGTAGTAATGTTTTTAATTTGTACATCTATGGCGATGTCTTGGTTGTTTTCTTTTGAAGGAATTCCAGAAATGATTAGTAGTTTCTTATTGGAACAATTAAATAATAAGTTTGCAATCTTTTTAGCAATCAATGTAATCTTGTTAATTGTTGGAACTTTTATGGATATGACGCCTGCCGTGTTAATATTTACACCGATATTTTTACCAGTAGTAACTGCTTTAGGAATGGATCCAGTTCATTTCGGAATTGTAATTGTACTTAATTTATGTATTGGGGTTTGTACACCACCCGTAGGAACCTTGCTCTTTGTGGGTAGTGGTGTGGCTAAAGTATCTGTAACGAATGTAATACGACCTTTGTTACCATTTTTAGCAATTATGGTAATTGTATTAATGTTGATCAGTTATATTCCTGAGATATCGATGTTTTTACCTAGGTTATTTGGTTTGTAGAAATATTAGTTAATCTGATATTATTTATTAATTACGCGCAGTTACATTTGACTAGAAATAATGAAATAGAACACATACTAAAATAAAATAAAAATGAAGAAATTTAAAAGTAAAGAGATTTTTGCAAAAGTAATTGCTTTTGCAATGACAGTTGTATTAGCCAGTTGTACAGCAACTGAAAAGGATGACACTCCATGGGTAGCGCTATTTGATGGAAAAACCTTAAATGGTTGGTCAGTTATTGGCGGTAAAGCATCGTATGCGGTAAAAGATGGAACTATAGTAGGGACTTCGACTTTAAACACGCCAAATACATTTTTACGTTCAGACAAGATTTATGGTGATTTCATTTTTGAAGTTGAATACAAAGTTGATCCAAAATTGAATTCAGGAATTCAGATTAGAAGTAACAGTATTCCTAGTTATCGAAATGGACGGGTTCATGGATACCAAATTGAAATTGATCCCTCTGAAAGAGCATGGAGTGCTGGTATTTATGATGAATCACGTAGAGGTTGGTTAAATCCTTTGACTAAAAATCCTGCTGCACAAAAAGCGTTTAAACAAAACGATTGGAATCACTATCGCATTGAAGCCATTGGAGATACTTTAAAGACATGGATTAATGGAGTGCCTGCATCTTATTTGATTGATGACATGACAGCGACTGGATTTATTGGTCTACAAGTTCATGGTATTGGAAAGGACGAAAAAAGGAAGGGAACTCAGGTAATCTGGAAGAATGTAAAAATTATTACAGAAGATGTTTCAAAGTATAGCAAAGCAACTACAATAAGCCCAATTATAACGAAGAATAATTTAACGGATAATGAAATTAAAGGTGGTTGGAAATTATTATTTGATGGAGAGTCTGCGAAGGGCTGGAGAGGTGCCAAGTTAGATAAATTTCCCACTGGTGGTTGGGAAATTAATGATGGTGAACTTTCTGTATTAGCTTCTGGCGGACATGAATCTACAGCTGGAGGTGATATTGTAACTGTCGATACATACAGTGATTTTGATTTCAGAGTTGATTTTAAAATTACAGAAGGGGCGAATAGTGGCATAAAGTATTTTGTAAATACTGATTTAAATAAAGGTGCTGGCTCGTCTATAGGATTAGAATTTCAAGTTTTAGACGATGCAAAACACCCAGATGCAAAACTAGGAAATCATGATGGAAGCAGAACAATATCTTCATTGTATGATTTAATACAAGCAGACACGAATAAAGTAGTAAATCCTATTGGACAATGGAATCAAGCACGTATTCTTTCTAAGAATAATCATGTTGAGCATTGGTTGAATGGTAGGAAAGTTTTAGAATTTGAGCGTAAAAGTGAATCGTATAGAAAACTAGTAGCGGAAAGTAAGTATAAGGATTGGAAAGATTTTGGAGAGGCTGAGTCAGGGCATATTTTATTGCAAGACCATGGAGATTATGTTTCATATAGAAATGTAAAAATTAAAGTATTGACTGATAAGTAAACTTGACGATATGAGTTCGAATAGAAGAAATTTCTTGAAAAAGACAGCAGTTGGTGCAATCGGAATTGCAACGGCATCAATTTCTGGTGTGGCACATGCTGCTAATGAAGTTATTATAGACGCAAAATCTACAGTTTTAAATTTAGGAGTTGCATCGTATTCTTTGCGAAAATTTTCATTGGAAGAATCGCTTGATATGGTTGTAAGAAGTGGTTTGAATAGGATTTCTCTTAAGAGTATGCACTTGCCTCTAGATTCGGATACAGCAACCCTTAAAATGGCGGCAGCGCTATGTAAAGAAAAAGGAGTTATTTTGTATGGTGTTGGGGTTATCTATATGAAATCGAAGGCTGAGGTAGATCAAGCATTTGAATATGCCAAAACTGCTGGAGCAAAAACGATTATTGGAGTTCCGAATCACGCGTTGTTAGATTATGTTGAGCATAAGGTGAAGGAATACGATATTAACTTTGCCATTCATAATCATGGACCAGGAGATAAACTGTATCCAAGTGCAGAGAGTGCGTATGTTAGGATAAAAGATAGAGACAAACGAATGGGTCTTTGCATAGATATTGGTCATACAAAACGAATTAATAGAAATCCAGAGCAAGATTTAGAAGCGTATTTTGAAAGAGTTTTTGACATCCATTTAAAAGATGTCACAAAAGCAGCAGGTGACGGAAAGACGTGCATTATAGGAAGAGGTGTTATCAATTTCCCTGTGTTTTTAAAGTCGGTTGTTGCATTGGGTTATAAAGGCACCTTGGCCTTGGAGTATGAGGCAGAGGCAGATGACCCATTTCCGGGTGTTTCAGAATCTGTAGGGTATGTAAAAGGGATATTAAGTGTATTATAAAAATTATGGATATGAGTTCAAGTAGAAGAAGTTTTATTAAAAAAGCGGCCGTTGGTGTCGTAGGTGTTGCATTAGGGAATAAAGTAAATGCTATGTCCGCTCAAAGTTATTCAAATATAATTGGAGCAAATGATCGTGTTAATATTGCCATTCAAGGTTTAGGAAGAAGATATGGAGCATATATTCCACCTATTCTAGATAAGAAGAACAATGTTACATTGAAGTATTTTTGCGATGTTATGAAAAGTCAGCGAGATAAGGCTGCAGCAAAATTTTCTAAAAGTGTTAATTACAAACCAGTAGTAGAAAACGATATTCGTAAGATATTAGATGACAAAGAAGTAGATGCTATTTTTATGGCAACTCCAGATCATTGGCATACGCCAGGAGCTATTATGGGAATGCAAGCAGGAAAACACATTTATTTAGAAAAGCCATGTTCGCACAACATGAATGAAAATGAAATGGTTGTAGCTGCCCAAGAAAAATACAATAAAGTGGTTCAAATGGGAAATCAACAAAGATCCTCTGCGGAATCTTCTCAAATTATTAAGGAAATCCATAATGGCATTATTGGAGATACGTACAAAGCGACAGCTTTTTATATCAATAAAAGAGGTGAAGTGCCAATTCCTGTAAAGGCTGCACCGCCAGAAGGATTGGATTGGGAGTTATTTCAAGGGCCAGCAATAAGAAAAGCGTATACTCATGATACATGGAATTACAACTGGCACTGGTATGGTTGGGATTTTGGAACCGCAGAAATGGGGAACAATGCAACACATGAACTAGACATCGCTAGGTGGGCGTTAGGAGTGTCGCTTCCAGAGCATGTAGATGTGATTGCCGAAAAGAATCATTATAAAAATGATGGTTGGGAAATGTATGATTCTATGAATGCTACCTTTAAATTTTCTGGAAATAAAGTGATAGAATGGGATGGGCAAAGTAGAAACGGATATAATAAATATGGTAAGGGAAGAGGAACCATTATTTATGGATCGAAAGGATCTGCTTTTATAGATCGTGGAGGTTTTGCCTTATATGATCTTGCAGGAAAATTGATTAAAGATAATAAATCTTCAGGTGCTGAAGGTGGACTAGCGCTTGGAGGAGGAGGAGATCTTTCTACAAGACACGCTGTTAACTTTTTTGAAACAATTAGAGGAAATCAAGAATTAACTTCTCCAATTCAGCAAGGGGCTACTTCGCAAGCGATGACACATTATGCAAATATTGCTTCAAAAATTGGAAAATCATTTGAAGTAGATGAAAATACAGGTCGTATTTATGATCGTGATGCAATGAAATTTTGGTCTCGTACGTACGAACCAGGATGGGACCCAAAATTATAATGGTTTAAATAAGACAAAAAAATCTCCGAGTGCTTTACTCGGAGATTTTTTTGTCTTAAAGTTTACAAACAACTAATTCATAAACTAAATATACCTAAAGTTCTAAGGACTTTAAGGCATTCTTATCCATCAATAACTCAATTGGATTTTCTAAGGCTTCTTTTACTGCAACTAAGAAACTAACGGATTCTTTTCCGTCAATAATTCTGTGGTCATAAGACAACGCTACATACATTATGGGTTGAATCACTACCTCACCATTAACAGCCATTGGACGATTCACAATATTATGCATTCCTAAAATACCACTTTGTGGTGGGTTAATAATAGGAGTAGATAGCATAGATCCAAATACACCACCGTTGGTGATTGTAAACGTTCCTCCAGTCATTTCATCTACCGTAATTTGACCATCACGTGCTCGAATAGCCAATCTCTTCACTTCGCTTTCAACACCTCTAAATGATAAGTTCTCAGCATTTCTGATCACAGGAACCATTAAACCTTTTGGTCCAGATACTGCAATTGAAATATCTTGAAAATCTGGAGTAATTTTATAATCTCCATCCATCATTGAATTTACATCAGGAAATAATTTTAATGCGCGTACAATAGCCAACGTAAAGAAACTCATAAATCCTAAGCCAACATTGTGTTTCGCTTTAAAATCTTCTTTAAATTCTTTACGTAAATCAAATATAGGCTGCATGTTTACCTCATTAAAGGTAGTCAACATGGCTGTTTCATTTTTAACAGCAACTAAACGTTGTGCAACTTTTCTACGCAACATAGAAAGTTTTTTGCGTTCAGATCCACGTTCGCCATGAGTTGGAGCGGTACCCATAGAAGGAACAGCCTTAACAGCATCCTCTTTAGTAATTCTTCCATCTTTTCCAGAACCTTTAATGCCAGAAGCATCCATTCCCTTTTCAGAAAGAATCTTCTTAGCGGCTGGAGAGGCAGTACCTGATGCGTACGTTTTTATCGTTTCAACTGGTTTTGCAACTTCTTTTACTTCTGCAGTTTCTATAGTTTCTGTTGTTTGTTTTGCAGCTGAATCGCCTGCTGGTTTCTTTCCATCCATATCGATAAGACACACAACAGCACCCACATTAACAGCGTCTCCTTCTTCTGCTTTTAAAGTGATAATTCCACTTTCTTCAGCAGGTAATTCTAAGGTTGCTTTGTCTGAATCAACTTCAGCAACGGGTTGGTCTTTTTCAACATAATCACCATTTTCTACTAGCCAACTTGCAATTTCTACTTCTGTAATTGATTCTCCCGGAGAAGGAACTTTCATTTCTAAAATCATGGTATATAATTTTACGTTTTATTATTATTTTTCGTCAGTATTAAAAACAGTATCTATTACTCTTTGCTGTCTTCTTTTATCTCTTGCTCCAGATCCTGGTGCTGGTACAGCGGCGTAATCTCTTGATGCAACCTCTAGTTTAACGATATCTAAACGCTGTAACATATGTGTCCAAGCACCCATATTTTTTGGTTCTTCTTGTGCCCAAACATATTTAGAAACATTTGGATAACGATCTATAATTTTCTGGATTTTATCTAAATGTAATGGGAACAATTGCTCAATTCTTATAAGGGCAACATCATCTCTTTCTAGCGCTTCTCTTTCAGCCAATAGTTCGTAGTAGAATTTACCTGTACAGAACACCATTTTCGTCACTTTTTTAGTGTTGATGGAGTCGTCAATTACTTCTTGAAATTTGCCATTCGCTAATTCGCTCAATGAAGAAACCGCTTTTGGATGACGCAACAAACTTTTTGGTGTAAAAACAATCAAAGGTTTTCTGAAATTCCATTTCATTTGACGTCTCAATAAGTGGAAGAAATTTGCTGGAGTTGTACAATCTGCAACAATCATATTATCTTTTGAACAAAGTTGCAAATAACGTTCCATACGAGCAGAAGAGTGCTCAGAACCTTGACTCTCATATCCATGTGGCAATAAGATTACGATTCCGTTTTGAGTTTTCCATTTTTGTTCGGCAGCCGATAGATATTGGTCAAAAATAATTTGGGCACCATTGCTAAAGTCACCAAACTGAGCTTCCCAAATAGTTAAGGTATTTGGGTTTGCCATAGCATAGCCATAATCAAAACCAAGCACACCATATTCTGATAAAAGAGAGTTGTAAATATACATTTCTCCTTTATTCTTGGGATTTGTATTTAATAGATTGATGCGCTCTTCAGAAATTTCATCACACAAAATCGCATGACGATGGCTAAAAGTACCTCTTTCAACATCTTGCCCAGAAATACGAATATCAAAACCTTCTTCCATTAAACTTCCATAAGCCAAGGTTTCTGCCAAACCCCAATCTAGCGTATCAGATTCGAAAACCATTTGTTCTCTACCTTTTAATATACGTTCTGCTTTTCGCATAAACTTTGCACCATCGGGCACTGTTGATACTACTTTTGCAATTCCTTCTAAACGTTTCTTGTCATAGAAAGTTTCAACAGGTTTAAGAATCCCATCTAAACGTTGACGTTTAAAATCAATCCATCGTTCCTGCATAAATTCACGCACCTTGGTTGAGGTAGTTTCTTTTGATTTTGAATAAGTCGTCTCGAGCATTGATTTAAACTCGGCAACAATTTTTTGAGGATAAGCAGCATCAATGGATTTTTCTGCAACTAATTTATCACTATATATCTTGAAAGAATTACTCTGTTTGGCAATTTTTTTATACAATTTTGGTTGTGTAAAACGAGGTTCATCTCCTTCATTATGACCATATTTTCGATACCCCAATAAATCGATATAAACGTCTTTTTTGAATTTCATTCGATAATCAAGCGCTAGAGAAACAGCATGAATTACCGCTTCAACGTCGTCAGAATTTACATGAAGAACAGGTGACAGTATTACTTTGGCTACGTCTGTACAATAGGTGCTTGAGCGTGCATCTAAATAATTTGTAGTAAAACCAATTTGGTTATTCACCACAATGTGAATCGTTCCACCAGTCTTATATCCACTCAATTCACTCATTTGTGCAACCTCGTAGGCAATTCCTTGTCCTGCAATCGCTGCATCACCATGCACTATAATAGGAAGAATTTGTGAATCATCTCCATGGTAGTCTTTATCAATTTTTGCTCTGGTAATTCCCTCTGCAATCGAAGCTACTGTTTCTAAATGTGAAGGATTTGGGACTAAATTCATTTTAATGGACTTTCCGTTTTGATAGGTTTTATCAAGCGTAAGCCCTAAATGATATTTAACATCACCGTCAATGTTTTGATCTTCAAAATCTTTACCGTCAAACTCGCTAAAGAGTTCGTGCATTGGTTTTCTAAAAACATTTACAAGCGTACTTAATCGACCGCGATGCGCCATTCCAAGTACACATTCTTTAACGCCATACGACTCTACGGCGTAGAATAATGCAGAACTAATCGCAGGAATTAAAGATTCTCCTCCTTCAAGTGAAAATCGTTTCTGACCAACATATTTAGTCTGTAAAAAGTTTTCGAACGTAATCGCATGATTTAATTTAGATAGAAAATATTTTTTTTCAATCAGCGAAAATTTTCTGTGGTTGTCATTTGTATTCAGTCTTTCTTGCCACCATTTAATCACCGCTGGATTTCTGATGTACATATATTCTATTCCGATAGAGTCGCAATAGATTTTTTCTAAATGAAAAATAATATCTTTTAAAGTTGTGTTTCCTAAGCCTAAAACTTCACCGGCATCAAAATAATTATCTAAATCATCTGTAGAAAGCCCAAAATTCTCAATAGCTAAAGTAGGTTTGTACTCTCTCCGAGCTCTAACAGGGTTTGTTTTTGTGAATAGGTGACCTCTTGTTCTGTACCCATCGATCAAATCTAAAACACGAAACTCTTTGCTTACTTGACCTGGAATTACAACTGAAGTTTCTTCGTCAGTAATTTCATAATTTTCATTGGCAAGATCATACCCTTGAAAAAAACTTCTCCAACTTGGTTCTACCGCATCTGGATTGACCAGATACTGATCGTATAAATCGGCAATGAACCCCGAATGTGCTGCATTAAGAAACGAAAACTTATCCATATTTTATATCGTACTTATACGTTTTATTTAAGACTTGGACAAAAATACAATATTTCAGAAAATCAATGAATATTAAAGAGGATTATATAAATAAAATTTGCAGACTTATTTAAAGAATGTCATAAAATTAAAGAATGAAATAAATGAATAATATTTTTTTGAAAATTATTTGGTGGAATTATAAAAAGATATATATTTGCACACCGAAATTAAACACGGAAACACTCCTCCTTAGCTCAGTTGGTTAGAGCATCTGACTGTTAATCAGAGGGTCCAAGGTTCGAGTCCTTGAGGGGGAGCTTAAGAGCAGAAAGACTTACATGAAAGTGTAAGTCTTTTTTGGTTTTAGCACTACCTACAGAGTTTACACTTCCATTTCAATACAATTTACATTTTCACTTTATTTCGTCAACTTGTCAACTTTTTTTGATGAAAAAGTGTACCACGAGGTACCCCTAAAAATATTCCAGCACCAACTTCTTTTATCTGTTCGGCTTGTTCAAAAATCCTT
>TARA_B110000037_G_scaffold223176_1_pt1 | contig 28192 bp, 25 predicted proteins | sample TARA_B110000037 | Tara Oceans TARA_B110000037 (sample SAMEA4397196) | marine metagenome | biome: Polar Biome; feature: [MIX] marine epipelagic wind mixed layer (ENVO:01000061); material: water (ENVO:00002006), including particulate matter (ENVO:01000060) such as... | depth 10-100 m | reverse complement strand
GTTGTGGACATGTTGCTCATGACTCCCACTGGGGTCTGCGGGCACCAATCCATGCCAGCCCAAGGGCGACGGCGATGTGGATTGCCAGTGTGAATAAACATGCATATTGGTTCGAAAGCGAGGTATCAATGACTGATTTCACAGCACCGTGAACCTGGGATTGGAGTGCCTCGACTGAGCCCGACCATGCCCAATAGGCGGAGATGAACGGACGGGTGAAGACCTCGATATGCTCCGGGAGTGCTAGAACCGCTCCGGAGAGTGGGAGCTGGAAACCGACGAGATAGATTGAGAGTAAGGACGCCTGCTCTGCCGTGCGCATCAGGGCGGAAATGGCGAGACAGACGGAAGTCATGGAAGCATTGATCAGTAGTAGGAATATGGCGTGTTCGAGGAACTCGCCTCGGAATGCCCCGAAGATATTCACAAAGAAGGCCATCCATAACGATTGTGCGATGACTAGACAGGATAGGAATGCTATTTTTGAAAACAGATAGGCCATGGGTCGTAACCCCCCGAATTTCTCTTTCTCGTAAATCGGTCTTTCCCCGGCGATTTCCCGTGCGGAGTTGTTCGAACCCATCAGCGCGAGCAGCACGACTTGGAACATAATGATGCCCGAGATCGCGGAGCCGACTTTTGCTTGATCCGACCGGACTGCTTGCTGTTCCTGGATCTCGGCAGCAATGTTGTCCTGCCGGACGTCTGAATAGCGTTTGATGTTTCCGGATGCCTTGTTGCTGAAAAGGGTTACGAGTAAGGGGAAACAGATCAGGATGGCGATTTGAAGGAAAACTTGGCCGCGATCTCGGAAAAAGATTCGCCAGCGGCGAGAAAGTAGGGTGGCGAACTGTGAGAAAAAGCCCGGGAGCTGTGTCTCTGGATGGTCGTCGATTTCGTCGTCCCCATCTTCGGATTCCGTTTCAGTCGGCTTGGGTTTTTCAAGGTGGAGATCACCGTTTGCGATGAGCCGGTCACGGTTTTTCTCCAGCATCCCATAGTAAGAATCACTGTGTTTATCCCAAGACTCCTGCCAACGGTCGGATGCTTGGCTGGCGAGACGGGGATAAACTTCCTCGGTGTCCTTGACGGAAAAGTAGTGGTTCAGGCGCTCTGGCGGACCGTGGAAGGCGACCCGACCTTCATGAAGGACGAGGATGGAATCATAAAGCTCGAGGTGGGCGAGGGAGTGGGTGACGGAAAGGACGATGCGCCCGTCCTTGCGGGAAAGATCGTGGAGTAGGCGGACGATTTCCCGCTCGGAGCGTGGATCGAGTCCAGAAGTGACCTCGTCGCAGAGGAGGAGTTTGGGATCGGAGACAAGCTCCATGGCGAGGCCGAGTCGGCGTTTTTGTCCACCGGAGAGAACTTTAACCGTGCGGTCGCTGATCGGGCCGAGGCCGGTTTCCTCAAGAACCCGGTCAATACGGTGGTCGAGCTCAGTAGTGGACTTGCTTTTTACACGGAGGCAGGTGGCTGCTTCCACGGATTCATCTACGGTGAGCGGATCGTAAGCGATGGAAAACTGGGGGACGTAGCCGATCTCCGACGGTTCGAAATCGGCATCTTCGGAAAGGTTGCGACCTTCCCAATAGAGGGAGCCGTCAGATTCGGGATTCAGCCCCGCAATCGTTTTCAGAAGGGTGGTCTTGCCGCAGCCTGAGGGGCCGACGATTGCCATGAAATGCCCTTTGGGTACCTTAATTGAAACCTGATCGACGAGGTTCACATCCTCGCCGTCCTTCCTGATTGTGAAACAAACGTCCTTGAGCTCTAGCACGAAAAAAATGGGGTAAGGATATGGAAACGTTGGGATAGCGGTCGGTCTATCGGAATCTTCAAATTTCGTGAAAAAGTTTCTAGCGAATCATCAGGCTTCGAGGGGGACGATGCGGATTTTAGAAGGTTTACCGCTGTTGATGTTGCCGAGGAGGGTGTCCTTCGGAGCTGTTGTGGCGTTTTCACCGGGATCAAGAGCGTTGCGGAGTGCACCTTCCACGAGTTGTCCGCAATGGATTTTCATCGGAGGGAGAGTTCCTAGGTCACCAGCAAGCTCCTGGGCACTGAGTTGGCGGGCTTCCTCTGCCGTTTTCCCTTTCAGTAACTGAGTGGCGATGGAGGCGACGGCGATCGCCGTCTGGCAGCCGAATGCCTGGAAGGATGCACGGTCGATGACCTTCTTGCCGTCTTTCTCGGAAAATTTAAGCCACATCCGCATCATATCGCCGCAATCGGGCGATCCCACGGTGCCCACGGAATCCGCGTCCACCATTTCTCCCTGGTTGCTTGGATTGGCGAGGGCTTCCTCGATTTTTCCCTCAAAATTGCTCATACGCAGACTGTGAAGTGGCGCGGCGGGAATTTCGAGAGGAAATATCAATTGGCCACAATCACATCTCAACGCCCGAACGAGTCGTAATACTCCTTAGTATAATTTTCGAAGCGTTTGATGAGGGCGGCGTTCTTTTTCTCCTTTTCCGTGAGTCTATCGGAAATGTCCTGGCTGATGGCCATGTACCAGTCCAGTTGGTCGAAGTGTTTACGCATGTCCGCGAGTTTGAAGCTGTATCCGTGGCGGGCGTAGATCTCGTTACGCATGATGCGGAGGTCAGCGGGGCGGATGTTTTCCACGTCCTTTTCGGTGAGGAGGCGGGAGGAGGATTGCGGGTATTCCCCGGCATTGGGATCGTATTTGTATGCGCGCGATGGGAGGACAAAAACACGCTCGGCGATTTTCTTCGTATCGTTCGGAATCCAGACCCCGGCTAGGTCGTTGGATTCTCTAGAGTAGATCATTTTGAAAAGGCCATCGTCTGGGCGGTTGCCTGGCTCGCGGGCGATGATCTGAAATCCTTCGTCGGATGCTTTGAACGAGCCGCTGAAGGCGCGTTCGTTGCCACCAACGATGCTGTATCCGGTAACCGTTTCACCGATGATGCGGTCGATACAGATGGTGATTTTCTTGCCTCCAAAGTCGCCGACGAAAGTTCCCTTCATCGCGGCTGCTTCAGCTTTGGGAACAGAAACGTCGATATCGGTCTCCTCGGCGTGAACTGTGGGAAGTCCGAGGACAAACAATGATGCGCAGAGCAGGATGAAAATTTTCATAGTTTCAGTTATTTTGATCTGGCTAAAATCAATGCGAAAACGGATTCATTTGCAAGTGAATGATGAGGAGCGCTAAAGGAAGAATAAAGGGTTTCAGGGCGCTCGCATGGCTCGTGGCGATGGGTGCGCTAGCGTTTTTCAGTTGGCTGATGTTGCGAATCACCTTGGAATACTGGCCGATGCGCAGTGATGCGGGGTTTCTTCAGATCAAGCAGCAGTATCTTGGGATCAAACACTGGGAGGCGGCTTTTTGGATCCATGTCTTCACAAGCATGCTACCGCTACTGGCGGGGTTCACCCAGTTCGCCCCGTGGATTTTAAAGAAGCACTCCAGACTCCACCGCGCGATGGGGAAGGTGTATATCTTTACCGTTTGTTTCGTCACCGGACCGGCGAGCCTGGTGATGGCCTTCTATGCAAACGGAGGCATTACCTCGCGGATCGCTTTCGCCACTCTCGCTGTTCTTTGGCTTGTGACTACGGCTGTGGGTTGGAGGAAAATCGCTGGGCGTGACTGGAGGCGCCACCGGGAATGGATGATTCGCAGCTACGCCCTGACTATTTCCGCGATCACGCTCCGGGCATGGAAATATCTGATCGTAATGGCTTTCGAACCTGCGCCGATGGATGTATATCGTCTGGTGGCATGGCTTGGTTTCGTGCCGAATATCCTTTTCGCGGAATGGTGGATCAGGGGGACGCGGAAAAAGGCTCGAAAGGACTAGCGCCGGGTTGTTGACGTGAAAGATTTGGCAGATAGAATCCGTCTAAGAGTTTCACTCGTTACAAAATTATGAAGACACTAGGGACATTGTCCGTGATATTATCATCAGCAGCGTTGGGATGGACTCCCTCCGAGGAGCCTCCGCACATGCCGCTGAATTCGTTCGTTTTGCCGGAAGGTATGGAAGTCGTTCCGTGGGCGACTTCCCCCCTGCTTCACAATCCAACCAACATGGATGTGGATCACCTCGGCAGGATCTGGGTCACCGAAGGCGTGAACTACCGCAGAAAGTTGGGTCGTCGTCCCGGTGGTGACCAGATCGTGATCATCGAGGATACGGATGGGGACGGGAAGGCGGATAAGAGTTCGGTTTTCTGGCAGGACAAGGAACTGGTCGCGCCTCTCGGGATCGCGGTGTTCGACAACGTAGTCATGGTTTCCCAACCTCCGAATCTTCTCAAGCTCACCGACAAGAACCGTGACGGGAAATTTTCCGAAGAGGACGGTGATACCAAGGAGATTTTCCTGACCGGTTTCAACGGTAAGAACCATGATCACTCACTGCATTCAGTAACGGGAAGTCCGGACGGGAAATGGGTTTTTAACCAAGGCAATACCGGGGCGATGTTTACTGACAAGGAAGGAAAGACCTTTAAGTTCGGTGGCACGTATGTGGACGAGCATTTCTCGAAATACGTGGCCGACGTGAGAGCGATTGCCGGACTAGTTTCCGATGACGGCTTTTCCTACAACGCGGGCGCGGCTTTCCGAATCAATCCAGACGGCACTGGCGTCGAGGTGATCGGGGCAGGCTTTCGCAACTCTTACGAGCAGATCACGAACTCCTACGGGTTCGTATTTCAAAACGACAATGACGATCCTCCGGCCTGCCGGGTGTCGCACATGATTGAGCATGGTAACGCAGGTTACTTTTCCCGGGATGGGAAGCGGTCATGGCGTGCCGACCTACGCCCCGGCCAAGACACTCCGACCGCCCATTGGCGTCAGGACGACCCCGGCACCATGCCATCCGGCGATGTTTACGGCGGTGGATCTCCAACTGGTGTCGCATATTATGAAAACGGCGCGATGGGCGATGATTTCATCGGGACGCTTCTCTCCTGTGAGCCGGGACGAAACGTGGTTTTTTCCTACCAACCGGAAGTGGATGGCGCGGGCTTCAAGCTCGATCGTCACGACTTTGCTACCACCAACCCGGAGAAGGAATTCGATGGCTCTGACTTCGTCGGAGGAACCAAGAAGAAATTTGATCCGAAGGCAAATAAGGAAGACATCTACCAGTTCCGTCCATCCGATGTGATGGTCGGAGTCGATGGCGCGATCTATATCGCCGACTGGACCGACTCCCGTGTAGGCGGTCATGACACCCGTGACGATGCAGCGTCTGGGGTTATTTACCGGATTGCTCCGAAAGGCTTCAAATCGGTGGTTCCGAAGGTTGATCTATCCACAACGGAAGGTTGTGTAGCCGCTCTGAAATCCCCGGCGAACAACATTCGTTGGACTGGTTTTGATAAATTGAAGAAAGACGGTGCCGCCAGCTACGACGCGGTTGTGAAAGTTCTCGAAGACAGCAACCCTTATGTCTCAGCCCGCGCCATCTGGCTTTTGCCTTATCTCGGTGAAAAAGGAATGGCGAAACTCGACGCGCTGATCGCTAGCAAGGATGCGAAAGTCCGCCTCACGGCATTTCGTGCCGTGCGCCGTGCGGATACGGACGCGCTCCCTTACGCGAAGAAGCTCGCTTCCGACGAATCCCCGCTGGTGCGTGCCGAAGCCGCGATGGAAATGAGATACCGTAGCTGGGATGAGGCAAAAGACGTGCTCATTGCCGTAGCAAAAGGTTACGATGGTAAGGATAGATCCTACCTTGAATCACTCGGCCTAGGTGCCGGGCACCATACGGAGCAACTCTGGAGCGCACTGAAGGAAGAAATGAAGCCGGGCGAGGCTAAGGCATGGTCCGACACTTTCGCCCGTCTGACATGGCGTATGATGCCGGAGGCTGCGGTTTCTGGATTGGCCGAGCGAGCCAAAGACTCAGGACTTTCGGATGCGGCGCGGAAGCTCGCAGTCGATTCCATTGCCTTCATCAACGCAAAGGAATCCGCCGATGCGCTTATCTCACTCGCCGCCGACGGTTCGCCCGTCCGCGAACAGGCTGTCTGGTGGCTGCGCAACCGCAACCAAGGTGAGTGGTCTTCCATGGGTCTTCAGAAAGTTCTTGAGGAAAAAAATATTCTCAAAAAGAAGGTGAAAATTCAGGCGATCACTGTCCCGGCGAAACCTAAGAAACTGAATTTCTCAGTGAAAGAAGTTCTCGCGCTGAAGGGTGATGGAGCAAAGGGCAAGCAACTCGCAGGTCGCTGCGTGATGTGCCATCAAGTTGACGGACAAGGAGCTGAATACGGGCCGGCTCTCAAAGGCTTCGGACAACGCCAGCCGGCGGAGATCGTAGTCCGTTCCATCGTCGATCCATCGTTCGATATCTCACACGGCTTCGAGGGTAAGACCCTCCAGCTAAAGAACGGTGATCGGATCGATGGACAGATCCTTTCCGAAGGGAAGACCATCAAGATTCGCTCTACCGGTGGCGTGACCCAGGAAGTTCCGAAGGGAATGATCAAAAGCCGCAAGGCTATGGATCGTTCGCTAATGCTCAGCGCCGACCAGCTCGGACTCAGCGCCCAAGATGTAGCGGACATCGTCGAGTGGATGAAAACCTACTAGATTTCCGGTAGCTTGATTTACTAATGGCCGCGGGATTGTCCTGCGGCCATTTTTCTTGGATAGGAACCGCGATTTAGAAATCGCGACAACCCCGACAAAATACCGGCAAAGTTCTCTCCCGTAGCAGTCGCGATTTCTAAATCACGGTTCCTTTCCCGCTTACGCTGCTTTTCTCAGCAGAGCCACCATCACCCCTTGAATGATCAGTTCGTCAACGGGGATGAGATCGGGAAAATCCGAATTCTCGGCCTGAAGGTATAGTTTCCCTTTGTTGGAAACGTAGCGTTTGAGGGTTGTCTCGCCGTCGATAAGGGCTGCGACGATGTCGTTGTTACGCGGTTCGCGTTTCTCAAGAACTACGGTGTCGCCATCGCAGATGTGGGCGTCGATCATCGATTCGCCTCGAACCACCAAGGCGAAGGTGTCGCGTTTTCTGGCAATCCCGAGTGTAGCCACGTCGATTGAGATGCAGCCTTCCTGTTCTTGCTCAGCACCCTCTGCGAAACCAGCGGCGATGCGACCGTAGATGGGGATATCGCAGATTTCAGCGCGATCGAGATCTTCCGGAAAGATGACCGCCCGGGCTTTCCCGGCCAAGCGCTGGATCACTCCTTTTTTCTCCAAGGCACGGAGGTGGCTCATCGCAGCAGTCTGGCTGGCGAAACCGAAGTAGTGCTGAATCTCCCGCGTGGATGGCATGATGCCGTTCTCGCGGTGTGACATGCGGAGGTAGTCTAGAATTTCGATCTGCCGTGAAGTGAGGTTGTGTGCCATGGGATATTGAACAGTGTTCTTGAGAACAAGATGCCGCGATTCCCACTCCCGGTAAAGGGAAATCTTTTACGCCACCTCGACGACGAGATTGATCTCTACGGAAACGTTTAGTGGAAGCGCCGCGGCTCCGAGGGCGGTGCGGGAGTGTTTGCCGCGCTCCCCGAAGATCTCTAAGAGAAGTTCCGAGGCACCATTAATGACGGCGGGATGGCCGTAGAAATCCGGATCGGAGTTCACAAATCCGTTCAGTGCGACGATTTGTTTCACGTTGTCGAGTGAGCCGATGGCTTCTTTGATGACCGCGAGTCGGTTCAGAATGATGATTCGAGATGCTTCGAGCGCTTGCTCGACGGAGCAGGCGGAAGGGACTTTTCCTAGGATTTTCACGTCCCCATCGATTGGCAGACCTCCGGAAAGGAAGAGAAGGTTTCCGCTGCGAACATAGTTCACGTAGGCGGCGATAGGAGCTGGCACTACAGGAAGTTTCAGTCCGAGGGATTCAATTTTTGCGAGAGTGTTATCTGACATGTGCGCAAACTCTAATTTTCAAACGTTAAACTTCAAGCAAGATGGAACCGATTCGGGGAGTTGGAAAAAATTGCGAGGCTAGTTCAAGATCGCTTGTGCGGTTCAAAAAACGCTTCATCTTCGCCACCATGAAACGAGTTCTGACCGTGTGCATCCTGCCTCTTCTCCTGTCTTCGCAACTCCATGCGGATTTAAAATCCGAGTTGGTTCAGAAAGGTCTCGATCGTCCGGTTTGGGCGGGCGCGCCGGATTCCGTAAAAGGGAAGCTCTGGATCATGGAGCAGGCCGGAACCATTTGGATCGTGGATTTGAAAACTGGGGAACGTTCCAAAGAGCCTTTTCTAGAAATCACCGACAGAGTCACTCGAAAGGGGAATGAGCAAGGGCTGCTAGGACTTGCCTTCGCACCGGATTTCGAGAAAAGCGGCACCTACTATATCAGTTACAACAAAAAGGGTGGCGACTCGCGCATCGTTCGCTACGTGACGAAGGACGGCGTGACCACTGATCCGGATAGCGGCGAGACGATCCTCGAATACAAGCAACCCTACGGAAATCACAACGGCGGCTGGCTCGACTTCGGCCCCGATGGGATGCTCTGGATCGGGACTGGTGACGGTGGCGCGGGCAACGATCCGAAATCCCGTGCGCAGGATGTGACCCAGTATCTTGGCAAAATACTCCGTCTCGATGTCTCCGGCTCCAAGGGTTACACAATTCCGAAGGACAACGGTTTCGCCAATGTGAAGGATGCTCTTCCGGAAATCCATGCGATCGGTCTCCGCAATCCATGGCGTTGTTCGTTCGATAGAGAGCGTGGTGACTTCTGGATCGGCGATGTCGGTCAAAACGCTTGGGAAGAGATCAATGCGGTTCCCTTCGGCAAGACCGGAGGAATGAATTTCGGCTGGAGACTACGTGAAGGGGATGTTGAGACACCGAAGAAAAAAATTGGTGGTAAGAAGCCGAGGGCCAATATCGAACCGGTGTATGTCTACGCACATGGCAGTGGTCCCACCGAAGGTCTTTCAGTGACCGGGGGCTATGTCTATCGCGGTTCGGAAATGAGAGGATTCAAAGGTCGCTACATTTTCGCAGACTATCAGAACCCTCGCATCTGGTCGTTTGTTCTGAAAGGCGGCAAGGCATCGGATTTCAAAGACCACACCAGCGAACTCCAGCCCGAAGGCGGTCGCATCAATCTTATCTCGTCTTTCGGAGAAGATGCAGATGGGGAAATCTACCTCGTCGATCTCACGGGTTCTGTTTACCGGATCACGGGGGAATAGGTGCCGCGATCCAAAGCTTTTGTCCCAACTGGACTTCGAGCTACCTCACCAGTCATTACAGGTTTGCGCCCCAAGCGATTTTTGCCTCCCATCCCTTCCCAGACGAATCCACAATCTCCACACCTCCTGCAAATCAGTGATCAGAGCTGGGCTTCGTTCGCCTGAGCTGTTTTTACACAGGATTTACTGACAGGGAACTTCGATTGGGTAGGATGTGAGGATGAAGCTTGTTTGTGTTACTGGGTATTTGCTCCTCCAGTGGGTCCGTCGGTTTCGCCGCAGGTCATACGGGTGGCCCTGGAGTCAGAGGAGGCGTCGGTTAGGCAGAAGGCGATTCATCTGATCATGTCGTTGCCTGAATGGCGTAACCGAGATGTGGTGGAGACGCTGGGAGGGTATTATTTAGGGAAGCGGTTTCTAAGACTCACTTCTATGAGGGCGCTGAAGATTCCGGACAATCTTCCGTTGCGCTTCGCGCCCGATGGGTCGGAACTGCAGATCCCCTTCAACAAGATGAGCTTTGTGGAGGGGCTGAATTACTTGCTGAAGAACCCATCTACCATTTGGGTGAACATCACCTTGGGTGAAGCGATCACCGCACTTTGGCGCCATGCGCCCGAGGCGGTGGATCGCAAGCCATTGTGCGGCTGCTGAAGCACCATTCCGAGAGCGTGCGCATGGCGGCGGCGAAGGTGTTGGCCCACTCAGATCTGCGCCCATATTTCTATCACGGGCTCTTTCAGATGATCCGAGATGAGAAGACGCCGCTGGCGGAGAGGAAGAAGGTGATGGAGGAGCTCACGAGATCGTCTCGACGCAATCAGGGTTTCTATCAGTATGTTCAATTACTGAGCACAATCGCCATGAATGAAAAAGCCGCGCTGGACATGAGAAAGGCCGCGCTGACCCACCTTGGCGGGTTGGTCAGAGCCAATACCGCAGAGGTTCTTACCCGGCACTACACCGATCCCATCTACAAATTTTACCTGAGTTATGTGATCACCGATCCAGCGAGTGAGAAGTATGGCGAGTTTGACCGATTGCGTGCCGGAGAATTGGCTGATTCCCTTTTGCAATTGCATCAAGAGCTGGTGGAGCATCATGCCTACATTCGCGAGAAGGATGAGGCGATGCGGAAAAATAAGTGCATGTTAGATCTTAAAGTGGAACGTCGGGAACAGATCGCGCTGTTGCATGACAAGCAGCAGCCTGCTGGTGTGCGCTTCAAGGCATTGTTGATGGTGGGAGGTTCGAGTGGCGATCATTACCCCTCGGAGGTTGAGCGCTTTCTGCTGGATGCTGAGAATCATGTGCCGCTTCGGAAACGGGCGCAGTACATTCTGAACCGGTTCATCAACGGGGAGCATGCGGCGCAGAATGGAACCGACTTGCGACGATTCGCTAGAGCGCTTAAAGCGGTCAGTGAGCAGGACTCAGATCTGCGCGTTTGCAGAAGCGCGAAGAATCTATTGGATTCACTGAGAGTCAGGAATCCTGGTTTACTGTTTGATCCGGAGTATCCGCATGGATGGGGGCGAGTGGGTGTGAAGATCGATAAGGAAAACCAAATGTTTCATGCCCCATGGGGTGAACACGTCGATAGCTTGCGGTGCCGTGTCCGTGCCGTCCGGGAAGGAAATAGCCTTACATTTTTTGCGATCATCAAGAATACGAATGCCTCTGACAAGCTGCTGTCCAATGGGCAGCCTGATTCATTGAAGAGTGATTACTATGAGCTCTCTCTGTGGATGCACTCGGAAGACACGGTCGTTAGGATCGGGGGCGCAGAAGGCCAGGGAGACATCAAGGTGCCTGCTGGTGAAGAGATCCTATGCCACTTCCCCATGCCCGATAGTGTGATGCGGATGCCGAAGGATGATGCGCTGCAATTCTCCTGCCGACTCGTTGCCGAGGGCTCGACGAAACCGTCCAGGGATCCGAAGGTGGCTTCCGTCTGGCACGGCGACATTCGCTCCGACCGATTGCAGATCGGTGGGGAGGTGGAGTGAAGAACCTGAGCTTTGCTCAGTAGTGGAAAGTGATCAGTAAGTAGTGATCAGAGGTGAGATTTCGCCGTTTGGATATCTACACTCTGACCCGCCAATTTTACTTTAACTCTGTTTGGTGCCAAGTTTAACATTGTTCTCGGATTCGCCTGTCGATGAGTAGTGTGAAACTCGTTAATAGGGTAAGCGTCTTTCGTTCGACCACTTTGAAGACTTCGGCTAGTGCGCTCCTTGTGGTGCTTGGTTTTCTGTGATGAGCGGATGCAGGTTTTTGTGGGCTGTCGTGAGGTTGTTGTCTTCTTGGAAGACGTTATCAGCGAGAGCGCGAGCCTCGCGGATGAGTTCGATGTCGGTGATGAAGTCGGCGAAGCGGAGATCGGTCAGGCCGGATTGGGCGGTGCCAAGGAGGTCACCGGGGCCGCGAAGCTGGAGGTCGGCTTCGGCGATTTCGAAACCGTCGGAGGTTTTTTCGAGGATGGAGAGTTTCTCGATGGCTTCGGGGAGTTTTGAATCGGTGAGGAGGATGCAGTAAGACTTGTGCTCACCGCGTCCGATGCGGCCGCGGAGCTGGTGAATCTGAGCCATGCCGAAACGCTCGGCGTGGTGGAGGATGAGGAGATTTGCATTTGGGACATCGACGCCGACCTCGATGACGGTGGTGGCGACGAGTACTTGGAGTTTGCCGCTTCGGAAATCCTCCATGACTGCGTCCTTTTCCTCGGGGCGGAGCTTGCCATGGATAAGGCCGACGTTTTCCGCGCCAAGGCGCTTTTGCCATTTTGGAAACGCTTCTGTCGCTGACTGGGCTTTCACTTTTTCGCTTTCCTCGACGAGAGGGTAAACCAGATATGCCTGACGGCCTTCCGCGAGCTGGGCTTTCACGAAATCGGTGATGTCTTTCTGCTTCGGCTTGTTGCGGAGGGCGGTGATAATTTTCCCGCGACCGGCGGGCTTTTCGTCGAGCAGCGAGACATCGAGATCCCCGTAAATCGTCATGGTGAGCGAGCGGGGGATGGGCGTGGCAGTCATGACAAGGACGTCGGGGAGAGTGCCTTGCTGGATGAGTGCGGCACGCTGGACGACGCCGAACTTGTGTTGCTCGTCGATGACGACGAGGCCGAGATCGTTGAAGAGTTCTGGATCGTAGAGCAGGGCGTGGGTGCCGATGAAAATGGTTGGTCCCTGGGATTCCGAAGATTCTTCACGCCGTGCGGCGGTGCGGAGGACGATGTTCACTCCGAGGGGAGCTAGCCATTTATGGAAGGTGAGGAAGTGTTGCTCGGCGAGGATCTGGGTGGGTGCCATTAGGGCGGCGTCTGCACCTGAGTCGATGGCGAGGAGCATGGCTGCGAGGGCGACGAAGGTTTTTCCTGATCCGACATCGCCTTGGAGAAGGCGGTTCATCGGGCGAGGTTGGCGCATGTCTGCGATGATTTCCTTGATGGAGCGCTTCTGGGCGTTGGTGAGATCGAAGGGGAGGTCTTCGTAAAAGGCTTTGAGTAGTGTGGTCTTTTTCCCGAGGACGCGGCCGTTGTGTGAGAGGTAGCGTGTGCGCTGCCAGACGACGTTGAGCTGGATTGTGAAAAACGCTTCCAAGGCAAAGCGGCGGCGGGCGGTTTTTCCGGATTCTGCGGAGGTGGAGAAATGGGTTTCCAGCAAGTCGGCGTGGCGAGGGTTCTCCGAAACAGGGTAGGGGAAAGACAGTGAATCGGGGTCGGTAGAGTGGAGGAGGGTGTGGATGAGTTCGCGAAGGCGGCGCTGATTGATGCCGGAAATGTTTTTGTAGATCGGGACGATGCGGCCGAGGTGGATGGTCTCGGTTTCCTCGTCATCTTCGCGGAGGACTTCGAGTTCCGGGTGGTCGATGACCAGCCGACCAGCGGATTCTTTGACTTTCCCGTAGGCGATTACCTGGTGCCCAGCGGCGACAACCTTCGACATGTAGGGCATGTTGAACCAGCGACAGGTGATTTTCCCGGAACCGAAGATGCCGCCTGATCCATCCATGATCACGGCCTCGTAAAAACGCGTTTTACCGAATCCTTTGGTGGTGGCGTCGATGACCCCGCCGGTGAGGCAGACAGGTTTGGCGGTCGGCTGGTTAGGGAAACTGTCGAACTGACGGCGGTCTTCGTAGCGTTTCGGGAAATGGGCGAGGAGGTCGGCTACGGTGCGGAATCCTGCCGATTCAAGGGCATTGATCTCTTTTGAAGAGAGGTTCTCAAGGGTTGAAAGATCGGATTGTCCGGAGATCACGAGATCAGTTTGTCGGGGATGGCGGGATTTTCAACCCAAAGCCGCGCCGGTGTCGATTCCGTGCGAATATTTCGGAAAGTCTAAATGCTTGCGGGATTACTTGGTTCGGGTAGCTTTCCGGCCTTCATCCCATAGCCCATGCCAGATCTTAATACCGTTCTCACAATCATTCTGCTGATCTTCGTCGTGGTGATGCTTTTCAATATCATCATCTTCGTCCATGAACTGGGACATTTCCTAGCAGGTAAATGGCGAGGTCTCCAGATCGACAGATTCCAGATTTGGTTCGGGAAGCCGATTTGGAAAAAGGAAATCAACGGAGTGCAATACGGCCTTGGCTGGATTCCGGCCGGCGGTTTCGTGGCGCTTCCTCAAATGGCTCCAATGGAGTCGATAGAAGGTGGCAACACCACCGGGAAACCGCTTCCGAAAATTTCTCCTCTTGATAAAATTATCGTGGCAATCGCAGGGCCTCTGTTTTCCATTCTTCTGGCGCTTCTCGCTGCTGTAGTGGTTTGGGGAGTTGGGAAACCAAAGGATTTCGTGCCAAGCACAACAGTCGGTTACGTCGCGGAAGGAATGCCTGGAGAAAAAGCGGGCATCCTGCCTGGCGACCTTATTCTTGAAATCAACGGCGAGGAAGTGAACGGATTTGCCGGATCGCTTCAGAGTATCACGGAACGCATCGTTCTGAGCAGTGGCGACAAGATTGTTTTCAAAGTCCAGCGCCCGGGTGTTGATGAACCTCTTACTCTCACCAGCGGCTTCGATACGCCTGATAGCAAGTGGTTCCAGCGTAGCGGGTTGCGTCAGGTCGGCCTTGCCCCGGCGGGACCTGCGACGATAGGGAAAGTTTACAAAAACAGCCCGGCGAGTAAGGCGGGTCTTGAAGCGGGCGATGTGATCGTCTCAGTCGATGGCGTCGATCTCTTCAGTGATATCCAGTTCGCTCAGTATTTAGAGAAAAAGGATTATAAAACCGTCAATCTGGGAGTGAAGAAGGCCAGCGGTGAAATCGTGGAAATGGAACTCACTCCAGAGGCTCCGTTGAAACCCGAGGGCACGACGCCGAAGATCGGTGTTCTATGGGATCAGACCGGAGATGTAGATGTCCGCATTGTCCATCCAAACCCTTTCAGTCAGGTTTTCGACAGCCTGCACATGATGTGGGTGACGATCACGAGTGTCGCGGATCCAAATTCAGATATCGGGGTGGATCACCTCAGTGGTCCAGTCGGGATCGGCCAAATGCTTTACCAGTTGCTGCTCACGGACGACGGCTGGAGGAGGATTCTTGGCTTCATGGTTCTCTTCAATGTGAATCTCGCGGTGCTGAATATGCTTCCGTTTCCAGTTCTTGACGGTGGACACATCACGCTGGCGATCCTTGAAAAAATCGCAGGTAAACCGGTTCAGGCAAAAGCCTTGGAAATCATCCAGACGGCATGTGCGTTGGCTCTCATTTCCCTGATGCTCTACGTCACAAGTAAGGATATTGGCGATAAGCTCGGACGTGGAGGTGGTGGAGGCAAGGAACAGGAAGAAATCATTTTCTCAGCAGAGTGAACGAAACAGCGGATCAGATCAAAGAGGCGGAAACTACAGCCTGTGATCGCTGTGGGAAGTCGTCTTTAGGTGTGATCGGGGATGAAACGCTGTGCGAGACCTGTTACCACGGTCAAACGGCCTGTTGTGGCCGTTTTTGCGAAGACGGGGATTGAAATTCCGGCACTTTTTTCAGAAAAGCAGCAAAACTTACGCGATCACGGTATATGAAGATGTCCGTTTTTGGTTAAAGCAATCACATCGGCGCGAGCGAAACTCCCCCCATTCGCGACCGCCGATCCCCCCCCAATTGCACATTCCCCCAAGAAAGCGTCGGCAGACATTCCCCCCCGGTTGTCTGCCGATTCGTTTTTCTGGGTGTCACTCCACGGTGATCAGCTTGCGCCTGACGTTGGCGAAAATTTCCTTGTTGGATGCCTCCATGGGCTGGCGCGCCCAGATCGAGCAGATTTCCTCGTTGTCCGTGATGTGGGTGTTCTCGCCTTGGAGATGGAGGTCGGGGCCGCGTCGGTCGGCAGTGGTGACTAGAAGTTTGCCGGTTGCGGCATCGAGAACCCGCGCTTCAAAGGAGCAGACCGGGATATTGAGTAGTTTTACCGAAGGGTTGGGGAAATGAGCATCAGTGAGTGCAACTTCGAGAATGAGGGTGTCCGGCTTCGATGTGTCGCGGATTTTGTAAAACAGGCAGATTGGATCGTTGAAGGCGACATTGAGCCGTTTTGTAAAATACTCGGCCAGTTCACGAGCACGTTTTTCGAAGGCTTTTTGATCCTGGAGCTTGGCTGATTTGCTGCGCTCCCAAGTCTCGGTGTGAAGGTATTTCACGGTCACCGGGCGGACGACGATGTTCTTGTATTTGGAGATGTCCAACTCCGGATCGCGCCATGAGTGCTCGAAGGGCAGGCGCGAAATTCGCTCTTTCGTGTCGATTCCGGTGGAGGTCAGAAACGTTGTCGGTTCCAGAGGTTTTACTGCGTGCTCGATGGCGCAGGAAGTGAGAAGCGCGGTGAAGGGGAAAACAACGGCGAAAACAAGAAGGCTGAAAAACGGTTTCACGGAATCGATTATACCAGCGTAGGGCTAGCAGCCGAGGCGAAAGGGTGTCTGCTTTCCTGTGTTTGTCTATTTCTTGTCTGCTACCTCGGTGATGAATCCGAGGATGTCCTGAAGATCGACTTCCGGCGTCTTCATAGCGGCAATGATACGCATTTTCGCGCCGTCTTCGTCTTTCTGGACTGTCCCTCGTTGTCCGGTTTTGAATTTTCCATACTGGCTGTGGAGATACCACGCCGGGAAGTCTCTCAGGGGAGGGCTTCGGAAGGCCTGCTCGCCGGACGCGTTGAAGCGGTGGCACGAGGCGCAGCGCTCGAGGTAGAGTTCTTTTCCCCTTTCTGCGTCGGCATCTTCTACCGGTTCCTGGGGAATCTTTACCATTTCCGAAACGTGGATGATAACCGCAGCTACGGCATCCGGTTTCAGGGTTTTGGCGATGGCGGCCATCTGGATGCCGGTGGTGTCCTCAGGGTGCGCTCCCCGCTGGCCGTTTCTGAAACGCTCGAGTTGGAGGGCGAGATACCATTGCGGAAGTCCCGCGATGGGAGGGGATTTTAATTCGAAATTGCCCCCGCCGTTTTCTCCGTGGCAGGCGGTGCAGGTTTGTTGGTAGATTTGCGCACCGGTTTTTTCCTGCGCCTAGGTTGGAAGGGAGATGGCGAGAAAAAGGAGAATACGGTGGAGGGTGGGGGACATGGATGGAAGCGGTTTCGCTGCGGGACGCAGCGAACACGGCCTGCCCCGGGACGGGACAGCTACAGTTTTGCTAGGATGCCGTTGAAGGTGGCGCTTGGGCGGAGGGCGGCTGTGGCCTTTTCGTCGTTGGGGAGGTAATAACCGCCGATGTCTGTTGGGCTGCCTTGGACTGCGTTGAGTTCGGAGACGATTTTTTCTTCGTTTTCCGCGAGAGCATTTGCGACTGGGCTGAAAGCTTCTTTAAGGCCTGCGTCTTCGTTCTGTGCTGCGAGTGCCTGTGCCCAGTAGAGGGCGAGATAGAAGTGGGAACCGCGGTTGTCGATGGTGCCTAGCTTGCGGCCGGGCGAGCGGTCGTTTTCGAGAAACTGGCCGGTGGCGGCGTCGAGGGTATCAGCGAGGATTTTAGCTTTCGCGTTGCCTTGGGTGACGGCGAGGTGCTCGAAGGATGCTGCGAGTGCGAAAAATTCGCCGAGCGAATCCCAGCGGAGATAGTTTTCCTGCTCGAACTGCTGGACGTGTTTCGGTGCTGATCCGCCGGCACCGGTTTCGAAGAGGCCGCCGCCGTTCATCAGAGGGACGATGGAGAGCATTTTTGCGGAAGTCCCGACTTCTAGGATTGGGAAGAGGTCGGTGAGGTAATCGCGGAGGACGTTTCCGGTGACGGAGATGGTGTCGAGACCTTTGACGATGCGCTCCAGAGTTTTCCGGCAGGCTTCTGCGGGAGGAAGAATGGAGATGTCGAGGCCGGAGGTGTCGTGGTCGGTGAGGTAGGTTTTTACCTTGGCGATGATGTTTGCGTCGTGGGCGCGGGTTTCATCGAGCCAGAAAATGGCTGGGGTTTGAGAAGCGCGGGCGCGGTTGACGGCGAGCTTCACCCAATCGCGGACGGAGGCGTCCTTGGTTTGGCAGGCACGCCAGATGTCGCCTTCTTTCACTTCGTGTTCTAAGAGGACGTTTCCTGCTGAGTCGGTGACCCTGACGGTGCCGTCGGCGGGGATTTCGAAGGTCTTGTTGTGGGAACCGTATTCCTCGGCGGCTTTCGCCATGAGGCCGACGTTCGGGACCGAGCCCATGGTCTGCGGATCGAGTGCGCCGTTTTCGCGGCAGAAGTCGATGGTGGTTTGGTAAATTCCGGCGTATGAGGAATCGGGAATGACGGCGAGTGTGTCCTGTAGTTTGGCCTCGGCATTCCACATCTGCCCGGAGGTGCGGATCATGGCGGGCATGGAGGCGTCAATGATCACGTCGGAAGGGACGTGGAGGTTGGTGATGCCTTTGTCGCTGTTGACCATGGCGAGGTCGGGGCCGTTCTCGTAGGCTTTCGCGATGTCCGCTTCGATGGTGGTTTTTTTATCGGCGGGCAGGGTTTGGATTTTGGAAACGAGATCTCCGAAGCCGTTGTTGTAGTCGATGTTGAGCGGTTCAAGCACATCTGCGTGGGCTGCGATGACATCTTTGAAAAATACTTTGACCCCGTGGCCAAAAATGATCGGGTCGGAAACCTTCATCATGGTTGCCTTCATATGCAGGGAGAAGAGCACGCCCGCGATTTTTGCTTCGGCGATCTGAGAATCGAGGAAGGTGGTGAGGGCGTCCTTGCTCATGAATGTGCCGTCGAGGATCTCACCGGCTAGCAGCGGAGTGGATTCTTTCAGGATTGTTGAGGTGCCGTCTTTGGTTACCAGCTCGATTTTTGCATCGGTAGGGGCGGATACGGTGGTGGATTTCTCATTTGAGAAAAAGTCTCCAAGACCGGCCATGGTGCCGACGTTGGTTTTCGAATCCTTGGACCATGCACCCATGGAGTGCGGGTGCTTCTTCGCATACTCTTTTATTGCTTTCGGAGCGCGGCGGTCGGAGTTGCCCTCGCGGAGGACTGGGTTGACGGCAGAGCCCATGACTTTCGCGTAGCGGGCACGGGTGTCCTTTTCTGCATCGGTGGATGGGTTTTCTGGAAGATCCGGGATGGGGAAGCCTTTTGACTGAAGCTCTGCGATGGCAGCCTTGAGCTGGGGGACGGAGGCGGAAACATTCGGAAGTTTGATGATATTCGCGTCCGGGAGGAGGGTCATTTTACCTAGCTCTGCGAGGTAGTCGGCGATTTGCTTGTCAGCGGGAAGGAGGTCAGGGAATTGGGAAAGGATGCGCCCGGCGAGGGAGATGTCGCGGGTTTCCACATTGATGTCCGCGTGCTTCGAGAAGGCCTGGACGATGGGCAGAAGGGAATAGGTGGCAAGTGCCGGGGCTTCGTCGGTTTTGGTGTAGATGATGGTCGTGGACATGATGTAGTTCGTTGCGCAGTCAATACGGGATCACGGCGGCGGGGTCAAGCGGGAGGGATTGTCTCAAGCGGCGTCTCGCAGAGATGCCAATCGAAGCGCAGTGGAGATGGAGGGATTTTGAAATCATATCCTTCCCTCAAATAAGAATGGAGCGAATTGGCTGAAGGGGCGAACGCCGGTTCGCCCCGAGTTCTGAGATTGCGCTACGGAGGCTTGGGTTGCCGGGCGCTCGACGACATGCCGTTCCTTGGCTCCCAGACGAAATTTTTAACCGCCAAGGAAGAGGGCTTCGTTAAGTGAAAAATCGGGTTTAGAATTCGTGGTTTTTGTTGCGAGATCGCTCAATCCGGCCATTTTGTATAAATCATGCGCGGTAAAATTCTATTGCTAACATTGCTGCTGCTTGCCGTCTTGGCCGCAGTATTGATCAGCTTTCCTGGGAGAGGTGGTGAGGCTGCTTCGGGATCGGATCGCAGTCCTGAAAAGAGCAGCGTGGCGGATCCTTCAATATCTGTCGGAGATCTCGCAGGTGAGAACCGTGGTGATGAGAGCAAGGGATTGAGAGGTTTTCCGATAAATGCCAGATTTGGAGAAGAGCGATCAGACGCGTCGCAAGCGGTGAGAGATAGGCTACTTGAAATGCAGAGAAGGGATGATGTGGGGCTTGAGATTGTGACGATGCCTGACGGGCACCAGTCGATCGATCTGAAGGGGCGTTTCCAACATGTAACAAGACTAGTTGTTGCGAAGGACGGGTCTTTGGTTCCTGTGTGTGGTAAGTATTTGCCAGTGGAGGTGTCCGGTGAATAGGTGGAGAACTGGTGTGTTTTTTGCCGTCGCACTAGCTTGTCCGGTGGTGGAGGGTGCGGAGTTCGTTTTCGTCAATCTCGACAGTGCTGGCGAGGGCTTGAACGATCCTACCCCGGTTCCTCCCGTGGGTGGAAATCCCGAGACAACAATCGGAGCCCAGCGGATGGCGGCATTGGAGCGGGTCGGGGAAATTTGGGGGAAGTATCTGGTGAGTTCGGTTCCGATACGGGTCGAGGTGGAGTTCGACCCGCTGGGATCTTCGATTCTTGCGTCTGCCGGGCCGGTCACCTCCGAGTTAAATTTCACGAATGCCCCCTTGGCCGGGACTGTTTACGCGGTGGCTCTTGCAAATAGTTTGGCTGGTAGGGATCTACAGCCGAACCGTAATGACATTACTGTTACGGTAAGTTCGGATGCGAATTTCTATTTGGGTTTTAACCAAGACTCGGATGCGGGTGGGAGTAACTTTATCGACACGCTTTTGCATGAGGTAGGGCACGGGTTGGGATTCATCAGCTTCGTGAACGAGAGCACGGGCACCTACACGCAGGGGGTGCCGGATGCGTTCACTTCTCTCATTTTCGATATTTCTAGAAATGCTAGATGGCCGTCACTGACCGCGGCGGAGCGCGTGGCCTCGGCAGTTTCTGGAACAAATCTCGCGTGGGATGGGCCATTTACGAATGCGGGCGTAAACCAGGTTCTCGGGTTGGCATCGGGGCAGAGCAGTTTCAAGCTAGATGCGGTTCTTCCGAATCTGACACGGATCGAGGACACGGGATACGCGGATGTGAGTTTCGGTGTGAGGATTCCCGGAAGGGGAATATCCGGTCCGCTGGTGGTGACCGACGACGGGAGCGGTGCCACCACCTCCACACTTGCCTGCCAGGACATCGTGAATGGAGCGGAGGTGGCGGGGAATCTCGCGTTTGTCCGGCGCGGAACTTGCAACTTCGATGACAAGGTCTTCCGGGCGCAGGTGGCAGGAGCCGTGGCGGTTGTAATCGCGAACAACGTGGAGGGTGGGCTTATCTCCGCGGGTGGCGATAGCATCGTGGAGGACGAGGTGGTGGATATAGTGGTTCCAGTGGTTTTTATCAGCAAGGCGGATGGTGATACGCTGGAGGCTGCGTCTCCGGGAGTCAGGCTGGAGATCTCGCAGCGCCAGGGCGCGCGGACGGGCAGCAATTCGGGGCGGATGAATCTGTTTGCACCCAATCCTGTCCGGAGCGGTTCTTCAGTATCGCATTGGACGACGGCGGCATCACCGGATCTCTTGATGGAACCATCGATTAACAGTGACCTCGACCGAAGGTTGGATCTAACGCTGACCCAGATGAAAGACATTGGATGGGAGATTGTTGATATACCTTTTCCCAACGAGTCCTACGCAACGTGGGCGGCGCAGGTTTTTGAAAGCAGTGAGACCCTGACGGCGGAATCCGACGATACGGATGGCGACGGGGCGACAAACCTTGAGGAGTATTTTTTCGGAAGCCTTCCGGACGATTCCAGTTCTAGGCGTTTTCCTGAATTCGTAGTGGATGGGGGCGAGCCGAGTTTGGAAATCGTGGCATCCAGTCTGCCTGCAGATCTGGTGTATGTGATCGAGATGTCGGTAACGCTGGATGGGTTTGATCCCGCGGTGCCTGGAGTGGATACCAGGCTGCTGGCTCGTGAGGACATTGACGGGCAGACCGAGCGGTTGACCTTCGGTTTTGTCTCTCCTCCTGGGAAACTGTTCGCGCGGGTGCGGATTGATAAAAAGGATCTTTGAATTCGCTGTTGCGGCGAGGGGGTGGGGATGCCATTTTTGTAGTATGAAAATTCGAATTGTTTTGGCTCTTGGAGGTTTGTTGGCGGGAATGTGTTCGGCACAAGAGGGGAAGCGGAAGGGAAATGTCCCCGAAGACCTTCTGGATGACGAGCATGTGCGGACGGAGTTGGGGGTGAATGAATTCACTGCGCCATCTATCGCGAAACTTTTCGATACCTTAAAGTTCCTGATGCCGCTGCCGCTGATGGAGACGGAAAGGGAACTTGGCGTGCGGATGCCGCTGGATCGGGCGGATCTGGCGATCGAGTTGGGCTTCCTGATCGCCGACGGTTTCCTGATCGTGCAGGCCGGGCAGATGGACAAGGTGGAGGGGATGGCAACGGATCTCACCCGTTATGGAAAGGCGCTTGGTGCTGGCGACAGGATTAACCGCCACGCAGCCAGTCTTTTGGAAAGTGCGAAGAAACAGGATGTCGAGCAGTTGAAAAAGGAACTGGCCGCGACTCAGAAGGATGTGGAGATCGAGCTGGTGTCGTTGCGTGATGCGGATTTGGCGCATTTGATTTCACTTGGTGGATGGATACGTGCATTGGAGGTGGCGACCGTTGCGGTGGATAAGCAGTTTTCTCCGGAGCGTGCGACCAAGCTGATGCGCGAAGATATTGCGGATTATTATACGGATAGTGTTGCCGGACTGGAGCCGAGGATTTCGGAACGCCCGAATTATTTGGCATTGCGCGACGTGCTAGCCGGGCTTCGCAGCGAAATGGTGATTCCGAAAGGCTCTGAGCCAACGCCGAAAAAGGTGAAGGAAATCAAGGAACAGGCGGAGAAACTTGTTGCGCTGGCTCTCCAGCGGCAGAAGTAGGTTTCCAAATTCCAAATTCCAAATTCCAAATTCCAAATTTTAAATTTTAAATTTTAAATCCGAAAAGAAGAATGCAGAAAATAGCGGTTCTTGGGTTGGGCATCGTGGGATCACGGGTGCGGGAGTTATTGGTTGAGTCTGGATATCACGTTTCCTGCTGGAGCAGGACGGAGCGTGGTCTGGATGGTGAAAAAGAATCGCCGGAGGCGGCCTTGGAGGGAGCTGATCTGGTTTCGCTCTATTTGAAGGATGTGGCGATGGTGCGGGAGGTTTTTGCTAGAGCGAAGGTGGGACTGAAGCCGGGGGCGTTCGTGATGAATCACTCGACCATCGACCTCCCGACGACGATTTGGTTGGCTGAGCAATGTGCTTCCAAAGGCTGTGATTTCCTGGATGCACCGTTTACCGGTAGCAAGGACGCAGCGGCCGCGGGACAGCTGCTTTACTATACAGGCGGGGACGAGGAACTGGTGGAAAAGGTTTCAGATTTCCTCGCCGTGAGTTCAAAGGGTAGCATCCATTGTGGGGAAGTAGGTTCAGCAACGGTTACCAAACTCGGTACGAACCTGATTTCCGCATGCACGGTGCAGGCGATGAGTGAGGCCTTAGCGATTGCGAAAAAGCACGGGGTGAAACCCGAAGTATTCACGGAAGCAGCGATCAAGAATGGGAGCGGATCGCCGTTGATGGCGATGAAGTATCCGGGAATGCTCGCCGGCGATTTTGAACCGCATTTCACGATGGCAAACATGTGGAAGGATAGCCGCTACGCCCTCGCCTTAGCTGAATCGGCAGGAGTGAATCTTCCTGCGATCTCTGCAGTTTCCGCGAGGATGGGAGAAATGTGCGAGGATGGATGTGCGGATCTCGATTTCTCTGCGCTTGCCCTTGCATATGGGGAAGAATTAAATACGGATAAACACGGATAAACACGGATGGAAGACTGGGTTGATATTGATTTTGGAGGGGAAGCTGGCGTCTTGGAATTTTCGGGGCCGGATGCGGTTCGGTTTTTGAACGGGCAGGTGACGCAAGATGTGCGGAAGGTGATGGGTAGCGAGCAGGTGCTGCCGAGTTGCGTGACGGATGCGAAAGGGAAACTTCAGTTCCGGGTGTGGATCGCGGAAGGGGATGCTGAGGCTGTGCTGGTGTTTTGTAGATCGGAAATGATTTTGGATCTGGAGACGAGGCTAACGCGGTATTTGATCGCCGATGATGTGGAGGTGAAGGACAGGAGCGGAGATGTTTCCATCGCTGATTTCGGTGCGGTGGAAATGGATGAGCGGGAGCGGATTGAAAAAGGGATTCCAAAGTGGGGGGCGGAGCTGACCGAGGGAATGCTGCCACCCGAGGCCGGTCTGGATGCAACCGATATTTCCTACAACAAGGGCTGCTACATTGGGCAGGAGGTGATTTCGCGGATCAAAAGCGCCGGTAAGGTGAACCGCAGGTTGATGAAGCTTTCTGCAGGTAGCACTGGGGAACTGAAGGATGCGGAAGGGAAGGTTTGCGGGGAGGTTACGAGTGCCTCAGGAGGCGTCGCCTTGGGATATATCAAGCGTGTTGCGGAGGGAAGGGAGCTGTTTTTGGATGGGAATCGGATCGATGTTTTATAGTGTTATGATCGCGCGACTGACACGTTTCGGAAATTTCTCTTTTCTGAGCGTTGAGAGAATCCATGCTTCCACGACATGACTTCGGATTTCTTGGTGGTAGGGGCAGGTATTGCCGGTTTGTCGTTCGCTTTGCGGGCGGCGAAACACGGGACTGTGGTGATTTTAACCAAAGGAAAAGCGGAGGAATCGAATACCGCCTGGGCGCAGGGAGGGATCGCCTCGGTGTTACCTCAGGATCTTCGGGCGGATGGTGATACCGTGGAAAGCCATATAGCCGATACGCTTGGTGCGGGGGCGGGGCTTTGCCATGAGGAGGTGGTGCGCCGCATTGTTGAGGAGGGCGATGATGCGATTGACGATCTCGTGAGTTACGGGGTGGAGTTCGACAAGGAAGGTGACCGTTTCATGCTGGGGAAAGAGGGAGGACATAGTCACCGCCGTATCCTCCACGCGAAAGATACGACCGGTCGGGAGGTTGCACGGGCAATGCTCCAAGCCGCGCGTAATGAGCCGAACATCACTTTGCTTGAGAATTATTTTGCGATCGATCTGATCACTTCGGACAGGCTCGATATCGTTTCGAATGACCGGGTGTTAGGTGCTTACGTGCTAAACCGGAAAACGGGCAAGGTGACGGTTTTCCGTTCCGATCGGGTGGTGCTGGCGGCCGGTGGATGCGGGAAGGTGTATCTCTATACGACGAATCCGGATTCGGCGACGGGTGATGGGGTTGCGCTGGGTTGGAGGGCGGGTGCGACGATGGCGAACATGGAGTTCATCCAGTTCCACCCGACTTGTTTCTACAATCCTGCGGCAACTGGCCCGGAAGCTCGTTCATTTCTGGTGAGTGAAGCGGTGCGCGGAGAAGGAGGGATTTTAAGAAACGATAAAGGAGAAGATTTTACCAAGAAGATCGATCCGCGGGGTTCACTCGCTCCGCGCGACATCGTGGCACGGGCCATCGACCGTGAGATCAAGAAGACCGGTGCCGCCTGTGTGTATCTTGATGTGACCCACAAGCCGAAGGGTTTCATGAAGGAGCATTTTCCATACATTTACGAGACGCTGCTGAAGTTTGGAGTTGATTGCGAAAAAGTCCCGATCCCGGTGGTTCCTGCGGCGCACTATATGTGTGGGGGGCTGAAAACGGATGTGACGGGGAAAACTACGATTCGTGGCCTGTATGCCGTTGGCGAGGTTGGCTGCACTGGCTTGCACGGAGCGAACCGTTTGGCTTCGAACTCCCTACTGGAGGGGAATGTGGTTGGTCGCCTTGCACTTGAGGAAATGATGCGTATCTACCCGCCGGACAAGCCGGTGATGGATGCACCAACGATTCCGGAATGGCACCACGGCGATGTAGCGGAGCCAGACGAACTGGTTGTGATCTACCACAACTGGGATGAAATTCGCCGCCTGATGTGGGACTACGTTTCCATCGTCCGCACTGATAATCGCCTTCGCCGAGCTGCGGCGCGCTTACGAAATTTGAAGAAAGAGGTTCGCGAGTTTTACTGGGGGCACCGGGTCAATGCCGACATTCTCGAACTACGCAACCTTGTAGCCGTCGCAGGACTCATCGTGGAATGTGCACTGCGCCGCAGGGAATCGCGGGGGCTACATTACACGCTGGATTACCCGGAGTCCGAAGACCGTTTCATCAAGGATACGACCTTGCGGAAATTTTAGGAAGTTACCTCAGTGCGTCGTCGGCTTGTCCTATTCTTCAGTTGCCTGATTCTTTTGTTTTTTCACGGGGGCGGAAAGTTTGCCCCAATCCACTCCGCCCGTATCGAGGCGTATCAGTTCGCTGGCATAGACCGCATCTTCGTTCCGCGGATCGATCTCTGCCGCGAGCTGCATCAGATAATGGGCGAGGACGGTATTCTCCGCTTCCGGTTGCTGAAGTAGGAGTTGCCCGCGAGTGAGTAGAAGTCTCGCGAAAACCTGGGTGCTGTAGTCGCTCTCTGTTTTTCCGGGGACAATTCCTTTCGAAAGTTGAAACTGGGTGACGAGCGCCTGTTTGTTTCTTGGTGAAAGATGCATCGCCAGTGCGAGCGCTTTACGACCTTGGGTGAGGGATGCTATCGAAGCCCCGTTTTCAGAAATTTCGTTTGCCGCATAAGCTGCAAGATTGGAGGCGTATTCGTCGCGCTCGGAATCGAGCATCACGATATCCCGGGTAAAGAGGCTGTTTCTGATCTCAAGCTTCTCCCATGTGAACTTCGTTTTCTCCTCGGCCTGGAGTGAAGTAAGCGCGAATGCCGCAAGGATCGGGAATTGCCAAAATTTCGTCATCGCATTAGAAGATGGGAAAACAATGGGGGCTGGCAAGTGACAAATTCGGACGATTTTCTCGCGGAGCATACTACAAAGTTGCATCGCAAGCGGAGCCTTCGCCAAGATTTGCGTCGGCGAATCGAGATTTACAAGGGTGACTCGTCGGTGGTTGTTCGCGAAGTGAGGGCGTATCTCAAGGAACGGCCGAACATTGGCGTGGTTGCGATTTATTCCGCCTTGCCGGGGGAAGTCGATCTCCACTCGCTACTGGAAGATGAGGAAAGGGCCTGGGTGTTTCCCAAAGTGGAGGGGAATGACCTTGTTTTCTATCAGGTGAAAAGCCTGTCAAAAGATCTCGTAACAGGATCTTTCGGGATTCTTGAGCCAAAAAAGCGGCTGAAACCTTTCGAAACCTCGGAGATCGACCTTTTCCTATGTCCGGGGCTCGGTTTCGACCATTCTGGCGCGAGGATAGGGAGAGGGCGTGGTTTTTATGACAGGATACTCGCTAAAGCGCGGCCGGATGCCGTCAAACTGGGCGTATGTTTCGGCTTCCAGCTTGTGGATAAAGTGGACATGGAAGAGCACGACATCCCTATGAACAGGGTGATTGCCGGGTGAGTGGCGTTTCTCTCTTGCAACAATCGGATGTGGTTCTAGCTTAAACTCATTATGAAACAACTGCTCTGCCTTGCCGCTGCATTATCGTTTTCCATTCCGACGAACCTCTCCGCACACTGCCAGGTGCCTTGCGGGATATACGATGACAACAACGTCATTTCCTCGATGCACACCGACTACGTGACCATCGAGAAAGCGATCGACCAGATTACCGAACTCTCCAAAGACCCTTCCGCGAACGCCCACCAGCTCACCCGCTGGATCATCAACAAGGAGACCCACGCGCAGTCCATCCAGGACAAGGTTCTGAATTACTTCCTTGCGCAACGGCTAAAGCTTCCTGCGGATGATAGCGAAAAAGAACTCTATGCGAAAAAGCTGGCTCTTTGCCACGAGGTCATCGTCGTGGCGATGAAATGCAAGCAGTCCACTGACTCTGCGAACGTCGAGAAACTGCACGACCTCCTTCACTCCTTTGAGGAGCACTTCGGAACCAAAGAGGAGGAATAAACAATTTCTTACTCTTTTAAAATTGCTGCTCTGGCGGCTACGATTTTGACCGTCTCTTGTGCGGGCACACCTCCCGAGGTTGTTGCTCCGCGCACCGATACGGAACCTCCGAAGAGCAAGCCGGTGAAGATCCCCGTCGGTACGGAGGAGAAGGGGAAATACACGGGCATAGGGATGGGTGATTTCTATCCGCTCCAGCAATCCGGAGATGTTTTGATCTATGACGTTCGCGGTGCGTATTTCTACAATATCGATCATATTCCCGGTGCTGTGAATTGGCCTCACACGAAGTATCAAGAGGAAATCCAGCAACGCGACCTGGAGATACAGAAAGCACAGAACGCAGGGAAAAAAGTGGTAATCTATTGCTTCAATCAAGGCTGCCCAGAGGCGCGCAACGTCGCAAAGAAGCTGACGCGTCGCGGCTACAGCCTGTCGGTATTTTCCGCTGGGATCGATACTTGGCGTGACGCCGGGCTGCCGATGGAGTGATCAGGAGCAGGAGTGTTTCACCCGCAATGCGATTCCCTTTTGCTACAGGCGTTGAGACACAACTTCTCCATAGGAAATCGGTGGCTTAATCCTTTTTTCGTGGGAAGTTTTCAGCAGAGAAATCGGAGTCAGGGCGGAATGGCACTGTTTTAAGCGACCCGTCGGCGATTGCTGCCGGAATTTGC
>TARA_B110000037_G_scaffold53114_2_pt1 | contig 28287 bp, 27 predicted proteins | sample TARA_B110000037 | Tara Oceans TARA_B110000037 (sample SAMEA4397196) | marine metagenome | biome: Polar Biome; feature: [MIX] marine epipelagic wind mixed layer (ENVO:01000061); material: water (ENVO:00002006), including particulate matter (ENVO:01000060) such as... | depth 10-100 m | reverse complement strand
CCCTTCATTCGTAGTGCCACAACACTTAGAGTCGAATTATCAGCATATAGAATAGGTATTTTTTTATATATTTTTTTTGCTAATCCATAAACAGAGTTTTGTGTCTCTTCAATTGAATATAATTCTCTTTTTTTCTTTAATTTTTCAGCAGTATCATGTAACCAAATATTAATTCCAGGATTAATTAAACCTATTTTTTCAATTAATTTTGTCATAGGAACAAATGAGAATGCTAGTGCTGCACGAGGTTGCAACCCCGATGGTATCATTACAAGATCATAACCAAGTTCTTTAATTTTGTCACCTATTAATCCACCAGTTGTAATACCACATATCTGTGCTTTTTTTCTAATTGCATCATCTAATGCAGCTAACGTTTCTTCCGTATTACCCGAATATGAAGAACAAATTACAAGCGTTGAATTATCAACCCATTTGGGAAGAGAATAGCCTCGACAAACAACTAAAGGGATATTTAAATTATTAGCTTCTAATACAGATAAAACATCACCTCCAATAGCAGATCCACCCATTCCGGCAATTACAATATTATTTATATTATTATAATTATTTTTTAATTTTATAGAATTCCCTAATTCTAAAGCATTAATTAAATTTTCAGGAAATTCCCATATTGCTTTAAACATATTTTCAGGATCTAATTTTTTTTCCATTAAAACGCTCTCTTTTCAATTATATTAACAAATTCTAAAAGTTCACTCGTATTTATATTATCAATTTTAGCTAAGCTTTTTCGTGCAGAATTAAAGTATGATTTTGCCATTAATTCTGTTTTATCAAAAATATTTTTATCTTCAAAAAAAGTTTTGCAATTTTTTATTAAGTCTGAATTATTTGAACTTTTTATCAAATTGTCCCATTCTTTAGGATAATTGGTTCTAGCTTTAATAACCATCATAGTTTGCTTACCTTCCTCTAAATCGCTTCCTAAACTTTTTCCCATTCTTTCGGGACTAGATGTTATCTCTAGTAAATCATCATGAATTTGAAAACCTTTACCTAAAGCTCGTCCAAAATTATTATAATGTTCTATATAAGAGGAATCAATACCGCTATAGATAGGACCTAGCGTCGAAGAAATTGATAATAAAGCACCTGTTTTTTTATCAATCATATCTAAATATTCTTTTTCGGTAATTAAGCTATTATGTTCAAACTCTTTATCTAATGCTTGTCCTTCACAAATTTCTAGTGTTGCTTTATTAAAGTGTCTAAATAGATCCGTTGAGTTATCATTAATCGAACTTAATATAATTTGAGATAGTGCAAATATTCCATCACCAGATAAAATAGCGGAGGATTCATCCCACTTCTCATGGATTGTTTTTTGTCCATGTCTTATCGTATCCTTATCCATAATATCATCATGAATTAGAGTAAAGTTATGTAATAGCTCAATTGATAAAGATATATTCATAATAACATTAGGATCGATATTATTCGCCCGCCCTACTAAGTGTACTAAAATAGGACGAAACCTCTTCCCTGTTCCTTTTAGAGAATATCTTATAGGGTCATATAAATATTTAGGTTTTTGAGGAATCGGTATTTTTTTTAAACTTTTGTTAACCTCAATTTTAATAAACTTAATTAAGTCTTTAAATTCAGGCATTAATGTGTACCTTGTTCTAGTTCACCAAACTCTTGTAGCTTATTTAGAATAAGGTTTTGTATCTCTACTTTTCGTTCTTCAGTACTTGCCTCAAATCGACAAACAATAACAGGTTGAGTATTAGAAGCTCTAACTAAACCCCAACCATCTTTAAATTTTATTCTAACTCCATCAATAGTAATACAATCATATTGATTTTTAAAATAATTAACAGCTTCATTTGTTATTCGAAACTTTTCAGTATCATTCTTGGCCTCCAATCTTATTTCAGGAGTAGAATAATAGGTTGGTATTTCAGAAGCTAATTCAGATAGAGTTTTATCAGTTCGAGATAAAAGCTGTGCTAGTCTTGCCGCAACATAGGTTGCATCATCATATCCATAATAATCATCGGCGAAAAAAATATGCCCACTCATCTCGCCACCTAGTTTACAATTAATTTCACTCATTTTTTTCTTTATTAAAGAATGTCCTGTTTTCCACATAATTGGATTGCCACCATATCTAATTATCATATCTTCTAAAGATTTAGAACACTTGACATCATATAGTATATCTTCCCCATCTTTGATTATTTCAGGTAAGAATAAAGAGATTAACTGATCAGACCAAATAATTTTACCATTTTCATCTACAACACCAACTCTATCTCCATCACCATCAAAAGCAATTCCAAAATCATATTCTCCTGATTTTATTTCTCTAATTAAATCTTCTAGATTTTCTTTGACTGAAGGGTCTGGATGATGGTTTGGGAATGTACCATCGGGTTCACAATAGAGTTTTTTTAAATCAATACCTAAAGAACTAAATATTTGTGGTGCATTTATTGATGCAGCAGCATTACCACAATCCATTACAACTTTCAGTGGCTTTTCTATTTTAATTTTATTAACAATCATTTGATTATAATCATTCAAAATTTTATATCTAGCTTCGGTTCCTTCTCCTTCTTCAAAATCCATTTTTTTTATAATATTATATAACGATTGAATATCTTCACCAAAAAAAGGTTGTTTGTTAATGGACAATTTGAAACCATTATATTCAGGTGGATTATGACTACCTGTAATTTGAACAGCGGCGTAGACACCTAAGTGAAACATAGAAAAATAATTTACTGGAGTAGGAAGAATTCCTAAATTAATAATATCTACACCAGTAGAGGTAACTCCAGCCTTGAAGCAGTTGATCAGATTTGGGGTGGTTATTCTAATATCACCACTTATTGCAATCTCATTACCACCTGCTCTTTTTACTATTGTTCCAAAAGCCTTTCCTAGTTTTTTAACAATATGATCGGGGAAGTCTTCTTCTACATTTCCTCTTATATCATATTCTCTAAATATATCTGGATTTAACATTGATTCTACTTTTTATAATTTTACAAAATATCTACTATAAAAATACAAAAATCAGTGATCTTATTTGAGGGGTTTTTATAAAGAGTTATATTTATTTTTCAGATAAAAAGTCCTTAATTCGTCGTAACCCACTTTTCACATAATCTTCAGGAGATCCATAACCGATACGAATATACCCTTCTAATCCATGCCATTTACCAGCCGTCAATAAAACACTCTTTTTATCTCTTAAGGAGAAAACAAAATCTTCAGAAAGAATAGGATCATTTAATTTAGCAAATGATATCGCTGCTGCTTGTGGAGTTGTAAAAGATAATTCAGGTATATCCATAGACCACTTTTCAATAATCTTTAAATTTCTATTTAAGTGTTCTTTTGTCCTACGTAGAATCTTTTTTCGCCTATTTTTTTCTAAAATACGACAAGAGATCCAATCGCTTAAATAAGCAATACTTATTACAGTATAATCATGTAAAGACCAAGCTTTTTGAATATAATTTTCAGGGCCGATAGTCCATCCAATTCTTAAACCAGGCAAACTGTATGCTTTGGAAAGTCCTCCATTGACAATAGACCTATTTGTGGCTCCGGCAAATGACCTGCATTCTACTCCATTGAGCTCAGAGCCTCTATATACTTCATCAGAAAGAATCCATAGATTTTTATCTTTTGCAATGGAAACAACAGTGTCAAAAACTTCATTTCCCATAATGGAACCCGTTGGATTATTAGGGTTACAAATAACAATCATTTTAGTTTTTGAAGTAACCATTTTTTTTAAATCATCTATATTCCACTGCCAGTTAAGTTCTTGTCTTAGAGGTAAATAGTTTACTTTAATTCCAAGGCTTCTTGATAAATGTGCAATTTGTAAATAGTTAGGTACCATATAAATGATTTCATCACCAGAGTTTAATTGTGTTAAAATAGATAAGAAATTTGCCTCCGCAGAACCTGAAGTAATTAAAATATTATCATTTGAAATCTTATCACAGTACATCTCAGACACGCGCTCCCTTAATCCCGGTGTACCATTTGTATATCCATAATATAACTCTAGATCTAAAATCTCTTTTTGCTCTTCAATCGTTAATATTTCTGATAATTTAAGTGGATGAACACCACTCTCAGATAAATTAAAATCTACTTTATTTTCAAATAAAGATTGATTACGTTCTAATTCAAATATTTCAAAATTCATTTTTTCTGCTTAAATATTTATCAAAAATTCCACTAGCTATTTTTAAATCCTGTACTGCAACTCCCGTAAGGTCTGCAATTGTAATTTCTTCTTTTTTAGTTCTACCTGGATGTGAAAGATCTAAGATTTTTCCAAGTTCTACTATATTTTTACTAATTATTGAACCTTCCTTTAAAGCATGTGATATCTCACCTCTATCAATGCACTGTTTTAGACTATCTGTAATTACTATACTCGCTTTATTGAGGACTCCAGGACCAATTTCTCTTTTTAAACCTGTATCGGCTCCGATTGCTGTGATATGAGTTCCAGGCTTAAGGTCTTCTTTAAATAAAAGAGGTTCTGAAGAAGAAGTTGCTAAAATTATTAAATTACTTTTAGATGACAAATCATGAACAGATGAAGAAATTAAAACATTAAAACCGTATTCTTTCATCTTAGACTGAAAATCTTTTGAATGTTCTACATTTCGCCCCCAGACTAAGACATCTCTACATGTTGTAATATCTCTTAGATATTGCAGCTGTAAACGTGCTTGAATTCCAGTACCTATGATTCCAATTGTATCAATTCGATTTGAAAGTACTTTTGCACAAATCTGTCCTGCTACCGCTGTTCTTATATCCGTTAAGTATCCATTATCTAGTAAAATAGAAACGGGGACACCCGTTTTTTGTTCAAATAACAGCATCATTCCTTGGCTATTTGTCAAACCCAGATCTTGATTATTTGGAAATCCAGATGCTAGTTTTATAACATAATACTTTTCGTTCCGAATGTAACCATACTTAATATGAACATCACCCGGAGGGTTTTCAAAAAGTAATTCACCTACAGGGGGAATAACAGCTAGTTTATTGGAATAAGCAATAAAGCCTTCACTTATTAAGCTTTCTAAATTTAGTCCTTTTAATAGATCTAAAATTTTAGGCTTATCAAGAATTTCCAAAATATATTTTTCAATTAACTATTTAAGAATCAAATCAATGTTTTCCATAACCGATTTATCCACTTTATTCATATAATCTAAACTTTCAAGATTTTGTTTTAACTGTTCAATCTTTGAAGCACCCAAGATTACTGTACTTACATTTTTATTTTTCAAACACCAACATAATGCTAAGTTAACTAATGGGATATTTAATTGATCTGAAAATAGTTTTAATTTTTTGACTTTATCATGTTTTTCAAGAAAGTGCTTAGATTCAAAATTATCTTTTATAAACTTATAATTATCTAAACTCGTTCGGGTATTTTCAGGGTTAGAGTCAATATATTTTCCGGTTAAGAGCCCTGAAGCAAGAGGACTCCATATTGTTGTACCCATCTTTTCTTTTTCAAAGAGTGATAAATACTCATCCTCGAGCTTATCTCTTTTAAACATATTATATTCAGGTTGTTCCATAGAAGGAGGAGTAAGGTTAAGCTCTTTTGCTATTTTAAAGGCTTCTGTGATTTGATTAGAGGACCATTCAGAAGTCCCCCAATAACAAATTTTCCCTTGAAGGATTAAAGTATGCATCGCTCTGACAGTTTCTTCGATAGGTGTTTCTGAGTCAGGTCTGTGGCAAAAGAAAAGGTCTAGATAATCGACCTTCAATCTTTTTAAAGCAGCATGACAAGCATCTAAAATATGTTTATGGCTTAATCCTCTTTGAGTGGGTTTCTCTCCTCCCCAAAATACTTTACTAGAAACAATATAAGAGTCTCGGCTCCACCCTAATTTTTTTATGGAGTTGCCCATTAAAACTTCTGATTCTCCAGATGCATACGCCTCAGCATTATCAAAAAAATTGACACCTGAGTCATACGCTAACTTTAATATTTCAGTTGCTTCACTTTGCCCTAATTGAAAAGAGAATGTAACCCAAGAACCATATGAGAGCTCACTAACTTTTAAACCTGTTTTTCCTAACCTTCTGTAATTCATTATTCCTCTCAAAGTTTTCTTTTTTATAAAATAGCACTATATCCAATTTGATTATACTACAGTAGTTAAGAGATAAAAAATAGAAATCCTGCTGATAAGGAAGGAAAAGAGAGAAAAGTGTATATAAATTATATTCTTAGAATAAAACTAAAATGAAGTTTTCTCACCTTTCATTGAGCCGTCGCTATTGTATTCTTGTACCGTTTTTGAAAAATAATCACAATATTTTTTTACTGTTCCATTATTATAGTATGTTATCTCGTATAAGTTCCTACCATAGGTATCATAGTTCAATTCTTCTACCACTATTCCAGACATACTATATTTTGACCAACTACCAATTTTTTTACCTTTAAGGTACACTCCTTCTTCTTCTTTTTTCCCATCTGAGTACCACTTTACCCAACCACCATCTAAAGATCCATTTTTTTTATTTATTTCCATAAAACCAGTAGCATCTTTGACAATAAGATATTCTTTTATTCTTATGCCGTTGCTATAATTAATTTCTTGGATTTTTTTACCTTTTTTATCCCAAGCTATATAAACATTTGATCTTTTACCAGCATCATACTCACTTGTATATTTTTTCTTATTATTTGTGAACCAGGCATTCCATTTACCACTTTTTTTACCATTCTTGTAAAGTCCTTCCTCTGCTTTTTGTCCATTTGAATACCATCTAGTCCAAAGACCATCTAAAACACCATTTTTTTTATGAAATTCAGTTATAGCATCATCTTCTCTTAGAACATGATATTCAGATAAAACAAGCCCCAAATTAAAATCTATATTCTTTGTTACTAGCCCATTTTTATCTAAATCAATGTGAAATCCCTCGGGTTGTCCGTTAATAAATTTTCCATTATATTTTTTCTCACCATTAACATACCAACCATTCCAAGAACCACTTTTTTTGCCATTTTTATAAAAGCCTTCCTCTCCTTTTTTCCCGTTAGCATACCACATGATCCAGGAGCCTGACAAATCTCCATTACGTTTATTTATTTCAGTATAGCCATCACCTTTATATTCGACTAAATATTCAGAAATTCTATTTCCATTGTCATAATCAATATCTTTTATTAAACGTCCATCTTGATTCCATTCAGTATATAAACCATGTTTAATATTATTTTGATAATTCACTACATACTTTTTTTGGCCATTCTCAAACCAAGTTGTCCAAGGACTTTTCTTTTCCCCATCTTCATAAAATCCTTTTTCTTTCTTACTCCCATCAGAATACCACTTGGTCCATTCCCCGCTCCATGGAGCATCATATTTATAAATAATTTTAGCGTTCTCATTACCTGTAGAAGAAAAATAAGTTGTCAGGCCTTCTCTAATACCATCTTCGAAATTAACTTCCTCTTTAAGAATTCCTTGCTCATTCCAAAAAATCCATTTCCCCTCTTTAATTAAGTTTCCAAAATTATCAAGACCTTTAACTAAACCATCTTCATTTTTTTTCCCTGATAAAGAATATGAAGTATACTGACCCTCAGGAGAACCTTTTTTGTAATATTGTTTGGAGGATAGGTAACCATTATCATTCCAAAAAGTCCAAAGTCCATCTAAGCGCCCTTCTTTTATAGTTCCATGTGCTTGCGTCTGTATTTTTTTCAAACCATTTAGTGGTCCTGCAACTAGAAAAGATCCATTTAAATGTTTTATACTATTTTTATTTTTAAATATTTGATAACTTATTTTTTTTCCAAGACGTTTTTTTCCATCGTTGTCCCAAAATGCCCAATTCCCTTTTTCGATACCATTTTTGTTATAATATCCTTCTTCTATTTTTCGACCATCTTTATTCCAGTAGGTCCATAAGCCATTTATTCCCTCTTCCGGAATTGTGTCTAAAAGTGTAATAGGAGTATGTCCTTTACCACTATTGTAACTACCAGCACATAAAGTTTGACCATCCATATAAAAAAACTTCCATCGACCAAACATTAAACCATAACGATATGTTCCATCAACTTTTTTTTCACCATCGGCCCACCATTCATAGTATTTCCCCCAAGCTAAGCCATCGATGTAATTAGTTTGCTGAACAATAGTGCCTGTTACTTTTGATGTTGCAAATGCAACCCCCGTAAATGGGTTTTCTGACTCACCATAAAACCATAACCTATCTTTCAAGACTAATTCAGTTACCGGTACTTTGAGACCACCAAAAAGAAATGAAGAGGTTAGAATAAGGAATATTATAATTTTTCTCATTATACTTAAATCTAATTAAATCAAAACAAAAGTGAAATAGAAGAAATTAAAAGGCGCATATCATGTTTTACATAAATTAGATAGATAAAGAAATTAAGTCTATTTTCAGACTTTCAATATGCTCAAGATCCTTATACGGTTCAGAGTTAACGAATGCTTCAACATCTTTTCCTGTGACTACACGAGCTTCATTATATTTCTCAATCGCTAAATCTCTATTCCCTTTTTTTAGATATGCTAAGGCTAAGTAAAAATTTTGCACTCTTATGACCTTTAATTTTCTATAACTTTCAATTGCTTTATCATAATTGCCTAACCAGTAATGACAAAGAGCTTCAACACCAAATAAGAGATCATGAGAAAAAGGATCTAGTCTCATCGCTCTTTCAATTTCAGATAATGATTTTTCAAATTCACCAAAATAAATCAACATTGTTGCATATCTAGAGATTATATAGACATCGCTCGGACATAATTCTCTAGCTTTTTCAAAATGGTATTTCCCTAAATCATGATCTCTTTCAAACCATAACTTAATCGCCCCCATCACTCTATGGACTTCAGGCTCATTTGGATCTAACTCGAGCGCTAAATTTGCTGAATCAATAACGCTTTTAAATAATTTAGGGTCTGAAGAGCCTTCCCAGTCTGCAAGATTTCCTAAAGAACAAGCTCTCCATGCATGTGCCCGTGCATAAGATGGCTCGGCTTCAATGGCTTGTTCAAAAAGCCTAACAGCACTTTCTGTATTCTCTTTAATAATATTACCTTTTTTAGCAAACTCTAATCCTTTTAATACTAAGTCATAAGCATCCATATTCTCAGGTCGCTTAAGCTTAATTGAGTTTAAGGTGTCTGCTTCCACCCTACCGACAATTGTTGCTACCATTTCTTCTGCTATTTTGTCTTGCACATCAAAAATCTCATCGACTGAAAGATCAAAGTTATTAGACCAGATAGAAGCCTCATTACTCGTTGAAATAAGGCTGGCATTAATACGCATTCGACTTCCTAATTTTCTTACACTTCCATGAATAACATACTTTACTCCAAGTTCCTTGCCAATTTCTTTAAAGGTTTTTTTCTTTTCCTTGTAAGCAAAGCTAGCATGACTAGAGATAACAACTAGTTTATTAAAACGAGATAGCATCGATAATAAGTCTTCTGAAAAGCCCTCACAAAAGTACTCTTGTTCATCATCATTACTTAAGTTTTTAAACATTAGTACAGCTAGCGATCCCGCTTCTGCTTCTTTGACTTTCACCTGAATTTCAGTTGAATCTTGAGTAAACCTTGGTGTCCCTTTATTCTCTAATACATGAAAGGCTTTTATAGGAAATTCAATATTTTTTAAGTCTAGTTGGCCAGCATCTTCAAAAGAGACCATAATCTTTCGATTAATCATATCAAAAACAGTTTGCGAGACGCAAATCCCTGAAGGTTTGGCAGCAGCTTCTAATCTTGCCGCAATATTAACAGCATCACCAAATAAATTATTGTCCGTAACCATTACATCGCCAATATTAATACCAACTCGAAAGATCATTTGATCGGATTCTGCTTTGTCTTGATTCATTGTTTTCATTTTTAATTGAGTAGCAACAGCAGCCTCAGCTGCTTTAATTGGGCTAGAAAATTCAGCAATTACACTATCTCCAGCACTTCCAAAAATAATGCCCTTATGCTCATCAATAATTGCATCAATTGCAATTCGTCTTTCTTTTAAGATATTCAGGGTATTTACCTCATCATTCCCCATCATTTTACTGAACCCAACAACATCTGATGCAAAAATAGTTGCAAGCTTTCTATCCATAATAATTCCTATTTCTTTAAATTGAGTAAACTTTTGTTGCGCTAGTCGGTCTTTTTAATTGAATTTCGCCTTCAAAAGATGCGTTTTCATTTAATTCTTTCGTTAGTGCCGTGTATATTTCTGGGCTAAAGGCAATATTACTATCGTATTATTTATTCGCCTGTTCAAGTAGTGCAGCAACATTTACAACATCCCCAATTGAACTATATTGAAGCATTCTTTCACTACCAATATTTCCTGCGATGATGCTTCCGGTATGGATCCCCGTACGAGCTGTAATAGAATCAATCCCATGATTACGCCAATAACGAAAAATTCATTCTCATCCCATATCTGATTTAATTCAACTAGCTTTTCTCTCATCTTCACAGCACATTTTACGGATAAATTTTCATGATTACTTAATTCTTCTTGTATAGCAGTATATCCTAAGTAAATCATCAATTTTTGGACTCATATTTAGCCTCATTTACTTTTGGTTATATTGTACTATTAAAAATAATATTTCTATAACAAAATTATGTTTAAATTTATAAAATAATCATGCCAGGTCTAAATATTTACTACCATCCATTATATACCGATGGAATTGATTCTAAATCACGATTCCCGCGAGAAAGATATAAACTTATCTACGAACTATTACAAGAAAGTGATTCTAAAGAATTAATTAATTTCATATCCTCACCTATTTGTAAAAAAGAAGATCTTCTTTTGGCACATGATAAGATTTTTGTTGAAAAATTTTTAACTAATACTTTAAGCACACAAGAAAAAAGAAAAATCGGACTTCAGCCATGGAATAATCATATAATTGAAAGAACAATGCGTATCATGGGTGGTAGTGTAAGTGCGGTTAATTCGGCAATAAAAGGGTCTATATCCGCAAATATGGCTGGAGGTACTCACCATGCATTTCATCACTATGGAGCGGGATATTGTGTGTTTAATGATCTTGCCGTGAGTGCATATGTTGCAAAAAGAGATTTTAATATTCAAAAAATATTAATCATTGATCTTGATGTTCATCAAGGAGATGGAACGGCATCCATTTTAAAAGAAGATAAAAATACCTTTACGTTTTCTATGCACTCTGAAAAAAATTATCCATTAAAAAAAGAAAAAAGCGATCTCGATATATCTTTGCTAAAAGACACAAATGATTCTACATATTTGGAGATATTAGAAAAAAACTTAAAAAAGTTAGAGAATGTTAAAAGTGAGATGATTTTTTTCCAAGCGGGAGTTGATACTCTTAAATCTGATAATTTAGGATACCTTTCATTAAGCCACTCTGGTCTTAAAATAAGGAATAAGATGATTCTCCGGTTTGCAGAAAAAAGAGAAAACCCAATTGTAGTATTTATGGGTGGTGGGTATTCAAGACCTATTGATGATACTGTTCTCGCATTTAGAGATTTATTTATCCAATGTGCATTATATGCCCAAAAGAATAAGGTTAAATAATTTGTTTTGATAAAAAGTCTGCGGAAGTAAGCGCACCATCTATTTTACCTAGACCAAAGCCATCACCGCATAAACCTAAACCAATATTGCTATTCCAATAACCTTGTTTATTAGATCCTATATCTGAGTAAGCATATTTCCAAAAATGAAAAGAAAATTTCTGAGGATTATTGATCCCAATCAATTGGAGTCTCTTTTTTATTTTTATTTCTATATTTTTTTTATCAAAGCTGAGTAATTGATTGGTAAATAAATTAGATGTGTTGATCGTATAGACCTGTTTTTTATTACGAATTCCTTTGAGTGTGTTATTACAAATCCAAGAAAAATCAGAGTTAATTGGAGATAATACAGTATTTTGAATTAATTCATCTATGCAGGTAATTGTAAAAAAAGAATGATAATTAACTTGAGGAAATATATTTTTTTCTACAATAAACTCACTTTTTGAAAATAATTCCATATTTTGATTTGTTGGAATAGAGGATACTATAATTTTTGATTTAAAATTCATTGAATCTGTTTGTATCAACCAGGTATTTTTTTTACGATTAATAGAATCAACTTTTGTATTTGTTAGAACCGGTACGTTTCTGGCAAAATATTGAGGTACTCGATTCATCCCGAGAGGTGAGATTAGAACATTCTTATTTTTTCTAATTTGGACTATTTCTAAAATATTTTCATCAACAAGATTACTAGAAATATTTTTAGCAGTTTCACTCTTTGGACTAAAATATTGACAACCATAATCAACAATGTCTGTTAATATTGGTTTTGCTGAGCACCTACCTCCAATACCACGACTTTTTTCTAAAACTAAAACAGTTTTTCCTTGGTCTTTTAATTTAGAAGCTAAAAATGATCCGGACAAACCCGCACCAATAACGACGACATCAAAAATCATAATTAAGTTCTCATTGAGCGTATTTTCTCAGCTGCTTTTATTCCAGAAACAACAGCACCTTCAATACTTCCGTAGGTAGTATAATCGCCTGCAAATATTATATTTTGATTATCTATTATTTTTGATTCGAAATAACCTGGTTTTTGTTTAACGGTCGCTTGTTTAATATTCATAAATTTTAAAAATATATAGTTTGAGTTTTTATTTCCATAAAACTTTGAAAGTTTATTTTGAATAAGTTTAATTAATTCAGTTTCAGATAAATCAGACTCTAAAACTGAAACCGAAAAAAGTGTTTTTCCCTCAGGAGAATATTTTTCAGAAATTGAGGATAAAATAGCAATATTATTAATAACAGCATCATATGGGAAGAGATTTATGTATTTAGCGTGTTTTACTTTTACTAATGAACTAAAGTAGAAAGTTTTCACGGAATTAAATTCAATTTTATGGTTATTGACTAATGAATTACTTAAGCCTGTGAGAACCATATATTTAGCCTCAATAATATCATTATTATCTAGAACTATCTTCTTCGGATTTTTAGCTTCAACTACTCGTCTCCCTAGTAAAAAATTTTTTGGATTCAATTCCCTAAGCATTTGATCGGGAATTTCTTGCATTCCATTTTCAGGAATAGCAGCATACCCTTTATTAAAATTAGAAAATACATTTTTAAAAAATTTTGAAGATGTTTCTAATTCTTTTTCTAAAAATATCCCATTAAAAAAAGGTTTGAAAAATCCATTTATTATTTTCTGAGAGAAACCATATGATTCTAAATATTTCAATGTAGTCAAATCTTTGGTTTGATCATTAAATATAGAATAATTTGATAGAGCATTCTTTAGACTTAAGATTTTTATTTTATCTTTAAAAGTACTGATCCCGGAAAAAAGTGTCTCAAAAATAGTAGCGGGATCTCTAAATGGATCAGATAATATTTTAAAATCTCTACCATTATAGATTGAGGCTCCAGGTTTAAACACTTTTAATCGAAGTTCACTTAAATTAAGGAGAGAATTAGTCATTTTATATTCAGTATTGTATACTTGAAAACCTAAATCAAAGATGTTTCCATTTTCTTTTATAGAACCAACTCTACCGCCAACTCGATTGGATTGTTCAATGACGACAACTTTTTTATTATTTTTTTGACATTCAATTGCGCAAGCTAGACCCGCAAGACCAGCACCAATGATAACAACGTCACTTTTTTTATTTACCACTTTTTTTCACTAAGTATTAAAAATTAAATAAAAATATCAGCTAAAATTAAGGATAGATAAACCTCTAACTGAGTATATAAAAAAGGGTCTGCGAAAGGACCTACAGATTTATTTTTTAAGTTTAACTTTCTTTCATTATCGCTAAAGCAGAATCCATACTGATAACTGGTTTAATGTCTGTATCACCAAGTTCTAGCAAAGGATCAAAAAACTGAACTATCTGTTCCATTGTATCAGCCTCTAAGATAAAGTAACCAACGTGCCCTGGAGCATCCACATACATTCCGTGAACTTTAATACCAATTCCATCAGCTGATTCAATCGCTGTCATAACTTTCATCTTACGTTGTTCATCGTGGGCATGGCAAGTTTGGTAACTGTGTTTGTGTGTAGCATGAAATACCATATTATTGATCCTTATGTTTTAATGAAAAGATTAACTAATTATATAAATATAGATAAAGATAGATAAAAAACTCAAGAGTCTTTTGTGTGCCAATAGGCTAAATAAATAAACATGAATTGAAAAGGTAGTCTAACCCAGGCAATCAGTGGTGTGGTGTTCATTGCTAAACCATTGGTCATTGCTAAATAAATATTCGCAGGAAAGACTGCAATTAATAATGCAATTAGAGACCATCCAATTATAAAACGAAATTTTTTGAATAAAATTAAGAACCCAAATAAGACTTCAAAAAACCCACTGATATAAACTAATTCTAATTTAAAGGGTAATGGTGGTGGTACAATTTGTACGAACCAATGTGGGTTCTGAAAATGATTTAAACCAACTAATATATAAAATAGACTCATTACGTAAATTGTAATGGGTTTTATTTTTTTCTTAATTGACTGATTCAATCAACTATCACCATTCAAAAGGACCATCAGCAACTTTCCAAAAATAAATGGACATAATTGTTCTGTATGGTCTCCATACTTCTGCTCGTAATATCATTTCTGCAGGAGATGGTAACTCTTTTAATTTAAAATATATTTTAAATCCTTTTTGAACCCCTAAATCTCCAGTTGGAAAGATATCTAACCGATTAAGAGTAAACATCAAAAACATTTGTATTGTCCATGGTCCAACTCCCTTAATAGAGATTAACTGATCTATTATTTCTGTATCACTCAATTGATCTAAATTTTCATGGTCCACTGTTCCATTAATAAAAGCCTCTGCTATATTTTTGATATAATGGGCTTTTGCATTTGAGATTCCAACGGAACGTAGTAAATCATGGTTAGTCTTTAAAACATCTTGAGGCAGAGGATAATCATTGCTAGGGTATAGTGATATAAACCTATCCGAAATTGTTTGTGCTGCTTTACCACTTAATTGCTGGTAAATAATAGTTCGAGTTAGAGATTTAAAGTAGTTTTTTTTAGGTTTTAAATCATCTATTTCGTAACTATTCAATAAAAGTTTTATTTCAGAATCTTTTTTAAAAAGAGAGCTAACCGCTTTTTTAATCAAAATAGATAAATATTATTTGTTATCAAAATTTGGTGGATATTTTTTATGCCAACCTGTTCCTCTTTGATAAGCATGAGAGACAGCAATAACCTCTCCATCTTTATATAAGTCGCCTACAAAACTAATACTTGTTGGTAAGCCTTCTTGATCAAATCCATTTGGTAAGACGACACATGGATGCCCTGTCAAATTAGTTCTTAATAAATTATCTTTCCAGAAAGAAGGAACGACATACACATCTATATTCTGAAATAAATCAGCCATTTTTTGATTTAATAAGACTCTCGCCCTATTCGCTTGAATATACTCAACCGCTGGGACATACCTTGCTTCTCTAAAAATATTGGGCCAAGCCCACTTTTTTTGGCGAACTAATTTTTCATCCGTGTTATTCCTGGTTAATTCATCAAATGCTGCCGCTGCTTCAACATTTAAAAGAAAGGATAATGAATTAGTTGGAAAATCAGGAAGCTCAATAGGTATAAGATTAAAACCCAGTTCTTTTAATCTTGATAAAACATTTTTTTCGTTCAGAGTTGTTTTTCTATTTTCAAATGCACTTTTTATATATCCAACTCTTAAGGATTTAAGTTCTTTTTTATTTGGAACTTGAAATGGTACATCTACGACTGAATGGTCAATATTATCGGTTCCCTTAATAATACTATAGACTAAAGCACAATCATCAACAGATCGACACATCGGACCTAATTTGTCCATAGACCAACTAAGAGCCATCGCACCAGATTTACTAATTGTACCAAAAGAAGGACGAAGACCTGTTACTCCATTTACAGAGGATGGTGATACAATGGATCCCCAAGTCTCAGAACCAATTGAGAAGCCAACTAAACCTGCTGCAGTTGCGGCTCCTGGTCCAGCAGAGCTACCGCTAGATCCTTGCTCTGTATTCCATGGATTGCGAGTTTTCCCACCATACCAAACATCACCCCATGCAAGCGCGCCAAGAGTTAACTTTGCGACAAGAACAGCACCAGCATTTTCAAGATTTCTTACAACTGTCGCTGTTTCATTTATGATTTGATCTTTATGGGTATTTGCTCCCCAGGTAGTTTTATAACCAGCAACTGCCAGTAAATCTTTGGCACCATAAGGGATTCCATGGAGTGGACCTAAATATCTTCCAGATTCTATTTCTTTGTCTGCTCTTCTAGCCTGCTTAATTGCAAGGTCTTCCGTTATAATGACAACACATTCTAATTTGGGACCATACTCTTTTAACCTCTTAATATACATTCTTGTTAATTCTTCAGATGTTATTTTTCTTGTACGAATTAAATGCGCTAGTTGACCTATTGTATAAAAAGCACAATCGTTTATTGATTCAGGCTTTTTTGTCGGGAATTCTTGAAAAACATATTTTTCACGACCTTTTGGAATCGATTGCCCATTGATAAGAGGATTAAAATAAAGAGGTAAAGGAACGTCATTGGTAAGTTCTAGAGTCCTTAATGTATCATATTTTTTTTTATTTAATAATAGACTCGTTAGTAATGTGTCTCGCTCATCTTGTGTGAAGTTCAATCCTATTAGGTTCTCCATTCCTTGAGCATCTTTATTTGCCTTGTTTATCTCAGATGAACAAGAGATCGACATCGTTATAATTATTGAATAAAATATTAAAATAAAATTTCTCAATGTATCAAAGACCTCTTTATTTAAAGACTATTATCAAATATAACTTTAGGAAGTTCTTTTTGGGTACAATTACATTCATTTAAATCTTGTTTATATTTTACAATAAAAGGTCTATACCAAGATGAAAAATTGCGCTCAATATTTAAATTTACATATTTAGCTTCAAAATTATCGACAATGCATACCCTTCTTGGGTCTGGAACCAAATTATACTTACCAATATATTTTGGATTAGTAACACCATCAGTAATAATGTCTGGAATCTCTTTAAAAAATTTAGAGATAAGAATTTTACCAATTTTATGATTAAAAGAAGGGAAGTTTGATTCTCTTCTATAAATATTATTATATATATTGATGGATGAAGAATATGGTGAATAATCAGTATCCTTTGTCTCAAGTTCGGTAATAAAATAACTAAAAATAGCCGTTCCTAAAGTATTGTTGTCAATAATTGTATTATTAAAAACCTCTAATTGTTCCACAGCCATCAAAAATATTCCCGTCCCAGAGGGTACTTTACTACTGATACTAAGGAATGGGGAATAATTAATAGAATTATTATTTTTAAGAATATTATCAAAAACTCGAATCTGTTTACAATCCTTTTTTGATAAATCAGGAACATTCACAATGACCAACCCTGCTGCATTATGAAGAAGATTATTACTATGCAGGTCTACAATGACTGAGTTTTGAACCCTTATACCTATTGAATTATTAAAAGCTTCTATAAAGCGAATAATGACATTTTTTGATTGATTTATAAAAAAACCAGTATCTGAAGCTAAACTTGAACTACAATTCTCAATTAATACATATTCACATTTTTTTATATTAAAAGCATTTATACTATTCTCACTTGCTTTATTCTCAAACCATTCTATTTTTATGTTATTGAAAGAGAGTCCATTTACATTTTCACATAAAAAAGCATCTCCTTTAGCATTTTGAATTGTAAAATTTTGAATTATTATATTATTACTATTACGGATGTTAAATCCATTTTTACCACTAACTTGATCTGAGAACGATAATATGGTATTGCTTATTCCTGAGCCATTGATGACAATATCCTTTTTATTCTCAATTATAATATCTCCTAGCATAGAAAACATACCCGGATCTAACTGGATCGTATCTCCAGGTTCAGCCAAAATCAATTGCAGCTGAAGATCTCTTTCAAACTCTGCGACGGAAAAGGAATAGAATACGAGTATAAAACAAATATACTTTTTCATTTAAATCATTTAATTATAATCATATTAATAAAAAAATAAGCTTCTAAAATGTACCATTGGTTGATATTTTTAATAGAACACCACAAACCCAAGCGGCATAAGTACCTAAGGCATATCCTAAGACAGCTAAAAGAACGCCTACAGGAGCTAATGCAGGATGAAAAGCTGAAGCGACAATAGGAGCAGAAGCAGCACCTCCAACATTGGCTTGGCTACCAACCGCTAAAAAGAAAAAAGGAGCTTTAATTAGTTTCGCAACAACAATCATTATTCCAGAATGAATTAGCATCCAAATAAACCCGATAAAAAATAAGCCGGGCTTATCAAAAATAGCTAAAATATTCATTTTCATACCGATTGTTGCAATTAAAATATATAAAAAAACACTGCCTATTCTTGATGCTCCTACGCCTTCAAGCATTCTTAATTTAGTAAATGATAAAATAAGTGCAATCGTTGTTGATAGAACAATTAACCAGAAAAATCCTGAAGTCAGACTAAATTTTGATAAATAAGGTGCATTTTCTTTAATAAAAGGTGTAATAAGATCTGATCCCAAATGTGCAATTGCTGTCACACCAAAGCTGATCGCTAACAATTGAATTGTATCAGTTAGGTCAGGTATTTTAATTATTTGGGCTTGATATTTTTGAATTTTTTCCTTCACTTGAACTATCGAAGTAGAATCTGCTCCCAACCATTTATCAATTTTCTCACTGATACCAGCACCATAAAGTAAAAAAGCTAACCATATATTTGCGATAATAACATCTACAGCTATCATGGATGAAAATATTGTATCTCCAACGTCAAAAATCTCTTTCATTGCAGCTTGATTTGCACCGCCACCAATCCAACTTCCAGCAATTGTTGTTAAACCTCGCCAAATAGCATCCGGTCCACTTCCACCAATTGTATCTGGTGAGATGAAAGAAACAATTAAAACACTTATAGGGCCACCAATTACAATACCGACTGTCCCAGTAAAAAACATTACTAAGGCTTTTGATCCTAATTTCTTTACTTCAGGAAGATCAATGCTAATCGTAAGTAAAACGAGACTAGATGGTAGTAAATATCGAGAAGCAACAAAATATAATTTTGAGCTATCACCATCTATGATACCAAAAGAATTAAATAAAGAAGGAATAAAATAACAAAGAAGTAAAGCAGGGATATAAGTATAAAACTTTTTCCAAAATTTATTTTCACTTCTAGCCGTAGTAAAAACAAATGCTAAAATAGTGACTAATAAACCGAGTACAATAGCATCATTATTAAAGATTGGTTTAACCATTAATTAAATTAGGTTAAACCAGATATGTACAATAATGAATAATTTAAATTATTATCGACGACTATTTAATTTAGCTAATAATCTTAAAATTTCAATATAGAGCCAAATAAGTGTTACCAATAACCCAAAAGCACCAAACCACTCCATATACTTTGGAGCTCCTTTTTCAACTCCTTCTTCAATAAAATCAAAATCTAGAACAAGATTCAGAGCCGCAATAACAACAACAAAAGCACTAAAAAGTATCCCCATCGTATTATTACTTGAAATAATTCCAATACCTGAACTAAAAAATCCCATGACAAAATTAATTAAATACAAAAAAGCAATTCCTCCAGTCGCTGCAAAGACACCTAGTTTAAAATTTTCAGTAGCTCTTATTAAGCCAGATTTATAAGCAAGTAGTAATGCTCCAAGTGTTCCAAATGTAAGAAAAATTGCTTGGACAACTATCCCAGGATACATTTTGTTAAAGACCATAGATATTGTTCCTAAAAAGACACCCTGCACAATTGCATAAGCAGGTACAAAGATATGACCTTGTTGTGGCTTATAGATATTGACAAGAGCTAAGATAAACCCTAAAATAGCGGCTGGGAAAGCTAGTGGGTGCATAGCTGGAGTAACCCATGAATATGATGCACTCATTAAGACAAGGAACAATGATATTCCGGTCTTATTTACTGTACCGCTGAGGGTCATTGAACCTTCAGATGCTATAGAAAATTGTTTTTTAAATGTTGATGACTGTAGTGCTGGGTTTCCAGACCTTAAAGCTAAATGATTACTCATCTTCTTCTACCTTTTCTATACGAATCCATGGCTTACCATTATTTTCTTTTTCGTTCATCATTTTAAGCAGACTTAATATTGACAGAACAATTATTGGTATCCATAGTATGATTGATGATATTTCCATATATAAAATTAATTATTTAAATGCTCCTCAAAAAATAAATTTATTTTTTAAAATTCTTATAATAGTTTAACCGCTTTAATCCTTTCTGAAACGGGAGGGTGGCTATAAGAGAGAAAGACCATGAGAGGGTGTGGAGTCAAATGAGAAAGATTACTAGCAGCTAGTCCTTTTAACATAGATACAAGTGGCTCTTCTTTTTTGGTGGTTTCTAGAGCATATGCATCCGCCTCGAACTCGTTCTTACGACTCATCGCAGTGGTGAAAATGGATGTTAAAAGACTAACCGGTGAATATAACATACCAAAAAATATAAGGCCACAATATGAGGAAGTTTTTTCTACTCCGAAAACCTTAAAAAGCTCCAAATCTGTTATGAAGTAATTAAAGACAAATAACATAAAGCCTGTTTCAAGTATACCAAGCGCTGTTCCTGTAACAATATGCTTTTTCTTGTAATGACCAACCTCATGTGCAACTACTGAAACAATTTCTTCAGTACTGTGTTTATCTAGAAGTGTATCAAAAAGGGCTATTCTTCGAGATTTCCCAAAACCACTAAAATATGCATTCGAATGTGCTGATCTACGACTGCCATCCATTACGTCAATTCGTCCAATAGGAAAATTTACTTTTTTTGCAAAATTCTCGATTGAAGTTCTCAATTCGCCTTCTTCTAGCGGCGTAAATGTATTAAACATTGGTGCAATCACATTCACAAAAAGTGGCTGGACTGCAATAATGAATACTGTAATTAACCCCCAAGCGATCCACCAAGCATTTGATCCATAAGTATTAAAAAAGTACAAAACCGGTATCATTATTAGACTGCCAAATACAATTGTTAATCCATAGCCTTTTAATTTATCAATAACAAATGTTTGATAAGTTGTCTTATTGAAACCATATTTTTCTTCAATAACAAATGTACTATATAATGCAAACGGTAAATTTATTATATCATTTATAATAAAAAGGATACCGAAAAAAATAAGTCCAGCTATAATCGAATTAGATGCATTTTCTCTAACAAAAGAATCTAAGTCTCCAAATACTCCTGAGTGGATCACAACTAAAGTAAGAATCAAACTAAAGGCTCCTGATAATAATCCAAACCGAGTTTTATCTTTTAAATAAGCCTGTGACTTTGAATACTTATCTTCGTCATAATGATCTTGAAAGCCTTCCGGAACGCTCTCAGTAATACTATTCATATTTAAAACAGAACTAACTGTTGATAAAATATATTCAAATAACAAAGCTCCAATGATAATAATGTAATAAGTATTTTCCATCGTATTAATTAAACTTTATTGAACAACCAATAGCTTTACTAGTCGTTTTTTTTATTTGTTTATTTACTAATAGTTGATCCAAAGCATTTTTAAGAAAGGGCTCATCTACTTTTTTTGCACTTCTTGCATTATCATCAATTGCACCTCTATAAACGAGTTCGTTTTTTCTATTAAATAAATAGACATGTGGTGTTTTTGTCGCACCGAAAGCATACGCTAACTCGGCATTTGTATCTTGAGCATAAGTAAAATTATAATTCATTTTATCAGAGTGTTTTTTCATTTCTTCTATACTATCTACGTTTTCAAACCTTGCAACATTTGAATTAATCGCAACCATACCTATACCTTTCTCTATATATTTATTTGCAATATCTAAATAACGATCTTCCCATTTTATAACCCAAGGACAGGTGTTACATGAAAATATAATAAGAGTTCCATTCTCACCTTTTATATCTGACAGAGTAACTTTATTTCCTTCTATATCATTTAATTCTAACTTTTTTTTTGGCATTGTAGAGCCTATTTCTAGTTCCATACCACTGAGAATTGATAAAAATATAAATACACTAATTATTTTTTTCATTTTATTTCCTTTATGAGTTCAATGCAATATTAACGGCTATTTCAAATCTAGACTCAGGTTCTTTACCTTCCCAAGAATCCACTATACTCCCTGATTTTTTAGAGAAAACAACTGTGAAGGGTAAGCTCCCGCTCCATTTTGAATTAATACCTTCAATAAAGGCTTCGTCTTTCTCTTTTTTTATATACGAAAAAGGCTTAACACCTTGTTTATTCAAAAAGATCTTAACGTCTTCATATTGCTCCTCAAAATCAGCACTTACAAAAACAACTTCTAATTCATTGTTCTGTTTACCAAGTTCAACAATCATAGGGAACTCTTCAACACATGGAACACACCATAAAGCCCAAATATTTAAGATTACAGCTTTATCCCCTTTATAACTCTCGATTTTCTTTATTACATCTGTGGACTCAGCAGGTAAAAGTTCTACTTCAGTACATGAACTCAAAACAAAGAAAAGAACAATAAAAAGTAAACTAATTCTCATGGTCTAATTTGTTTCATTTGATGTTTTGAAAAAAGATATGATTGATCATTATAATGCTTTGATTTTTTATTATTTGTTGCAGATCCATATTGATGAATACTCCATGCACTCATTTCCCCATCAGGACCCCATTCAACAGCTTGAATGTAACAATCACCTGCAATTGCTTGATAATTATCATCAATCTTTTTTACATATATAGCTCTTAATAATCCAGGTCCACCATCTAGAGGTAAGTTTGCATCCCCCCTAATTAATCGAAAAACTTTTCCTAGAGGAATATTTATTCTTCCAAATTTCTTATTCAAATAGGAAATATTTTTTCTTAGTTCAACAGTAATCGAGTCTTTATCATATTTTAAATCTTCAATCCTAAAAGCATTTGGCAGACTCAAAATGGATAAGGCTGCTTCTGTATTTGAAGAGTCTGCTCTTAAATCCCATTTTTTTATAATCTCTAATGCTTCTACTAAATCATCTGGTATTTCTTCATTGAACATATCATCTAGATAACGTTTTCGAGTTAAAGCTATAATTGACTCTCTCGAATATTCTACATCATATTTATAATTAAAAAATTCTTCTCGAGTAATAGATGGATCAATTCCAAAAGTTTCTAAAGATCTTAAAGCTCTGTTGTTCTGATGTTTTTCAATTCCAGTCCAATCAGGTAAGGGTTTTGATGAATCAACTCTATTTCCAGTCGCTAAATATGGACTACTATTACAATTTTGGAAAAATCCTTCTAATGGGTTTTCTACAAAAGGTAATTGATCGTACGGAACATAATCATACCAGAGAGTTTGCTTACTTTCTCCAGGAAGAACCTTCCCCCAATTATAGCGTTCATCTCGTTTAGGTATTTTCGCATTATAGACATAATAAATTTCACCAAATCTGTCTGCATATCCGGTATTAAACATCGGAATTGCATGGATTTTCATTGCATTTTTAAATTCAGTAAGGTTTTTTGCTTTACCCATCCTATACCATTGTTCAATAAATCTTAAGTCTTTTATCGAAGAAATTCTAAGTGCGTAAGTTCCATGATCAAAGTCCAAAACGGGTCCATGTATTGATGTCTTTACCGATCTTTTAAATGTCCAAGAAAATGGACCAACTATTTTCACTTTAATCTGAGCTTCTCTCAAGTCAAAGTTTTTCCAATATCCCTCAAACCAGTATTGATTTTTATTTTGTTTATTTATGGTCAATTTATAGATATCAACTAAATCTGGTGCATTAACCGTATGACTCCAACCTAAATATTTATTATGTCCAATAAGTGGGACTGGAGATCCGGGAAATAAAGCACCATAGAAGTCCCAACCTTCTTCACTTACTAAGTGAGCTTCATACCAAGCAACAGGACCATCCCATGGTTGATGTGTGTTAAGCCATAACCGAGTAAAGCCATCTGAAGAACGTTGCGGAGCTATTGCCATCACATTACTCGCAACCATATCAAAGGGTCCTTCTTGTTCATCTTTTCCCTGACCAATAAATTCTGGTGGCTTTTTTTTTGATAATTTTTTTAGTATACCATCCAATCCAAACATCAATGGCATTCGGTGAGAAAATCCAGCGACGACATCTTCAGCTGTTACATTTTTAAAGGATTTTGTTCGACTTTCAGGATGATCATCTAAATATTTATTTATACCTGAAGCATAACCTTCACAAATTAATTTTACATCTTCAGCGACCTCAGTTTCATACTTTTGATCAACTAGACCCCAAAAATTCATGAGGTGTACATAATAATCATTGACCGCAGCATCTCGTCCATATATTGATGCCAGCTCACCTCTTAGTGCAAAAATAATATCTTCTAACGTTTTGTAATCATCTTCCGAGTGCGCATATGCCAATCCAAATGAAACATCTGCATCTTTTTTACCATAAATATGAGGGACGCCCCATTCATCTCTTTTAATATCAACAGAAAAATTAGAATCGCTAATTGATATTGTATTATTTGCATTTAACGGATAAGAGAATATTAGAATTATAAGATATATATAAATAGCCATAATCTTAATTACGTATTCTCTACCAAAATGCCACTATCTTTTTCTAGCCATATAGGGTATTTTATCATGATTTTTTTTATAAGGTTTGAGTTTTTAAAAACTTCAAGCCAGCGACCCAAGAAAGGAAATTGATCCTGGAACCAATTCAAATCTACATGTGCACATTGTCGGATAAATGGGAATACTGCTAGGTCTGCAAGTGTAATTTGGTTCGATACTAAATATTTTTGTTCACCTAGCGTTTTATTGTGCACAATTAAAATATCATAAACATTCTTTTGATGTTCTTCATAAGATAATTCTTTAAAACGAGTATGGTATTTATACTTATCTAATTTTTTCTTGAAAATTTGATCATTTGCTAATATTAAATTATCTTGAAGCTTAATATTTTTAAAATACAATTTATCTGGATCATTTATTTGAATTGCCCATTTCATTATATCTAGACTTTCATCGAGGATTTTATCATCTTCTAATTTTAAAACTGGTACAGTACCTTTAGCCGATATCCTATAAAGTGAATCAGGTCTATTTTTTAATAAAATTTCACGGTGCTCATAATTAATCATAGCGTATGCAATAGCAATTCGTGCTCTCATTGCATAAGGACATCGTCGAAAAGAATATAATATTGGTTTCTGCAAGGCTAGGAGTTTAGTTTTGGTTTAATGTGTGAGTCAAAGTAAGTCCTAGAAATAATTCTTTTTGGATCTTTTCTAAATATTTTTTGTTGATCTGTTGGAAGTGCCGCAAAATTTTGACATTCGGTAGAGCAGCATCCTTGATATTTCTCACTACAATTTAAACATTGGATAAATAAAATATGACAGGCATCATTTTTACAATCTGTATGCTCATCACATACGTCTCCGCAAATATGGCAATTAGAAATAATATCATCAGTGACACGTTCTCCTAACCGTTGGTCAAAAACAAAGTTTTTCCCTTTAAATTTTGACTTTAGGTCTTTTTCTTTGATATCATGAGCATATTGAATTATTCCACCACTTAATTGACTAACATTTTTAAAACCAGATTCTATTAAATATGCACTTGCTTTCTCACAACGAATTCCTCCAGTACAATAAAGAAGAATTTGATCTTTTTCTTTGCCTTTTAGTATTTTTTTTACTTCTGGAAGTAATTCTTTTGATGTCTCAACGTTCGGAATTATTGCATTTTCAAAACGTCCAATTTCACTCTCATAATAGTTCCTCATATCCACTACGGTAGTTTTTGGATTTTCAATAGCATTATTATATTCTACGGCGTCGAGATGCTTCCCGACGTGTTTCATATTGTAACTTTTTGAAGAAAGACCATAGGCCACAAGTTCATCTCGAACTTTGATTGTTAATTTATAAAAGGATTTACCTTCTTGAAGAGCTTTTTTAATAGTAATTTTTTTTAATTCTCTAATAGTTTCGAGTTTTATATATAATATTCCCCAGTTTTTTTCAGGTACACTTATTTGAGCATTGATACCTTCATTGGAAACATATATTCTTCCGAAAATTTCTAATTTATTTAATAATAAAAATAAATTGTTTCTAAAAATAGAAGGATCTTCAATAGTTATATATTTATAAAAAGATGCGGTGATTCTTTTAAAATCTTCATCCTTTAACTTCTTTTTTAATTCTATTTTATTTATTTTATTATATAAAATATTTTTTTTCATTTTGATGAAGAAATAATTCTTGATAAAAAACCATCAGATTCATTAATTCTTTTTTCTGCTTCAGCTAGAGTGCAATCCAAAAAATCCATTACAATGGCTGTTTTAACAGAAAGTTTAGCTGTGTATAATATTTTTTCTGATTTTTTATAATCTTTTTTTGTGATTTGAGAAATAATTCTTGTCCCTCTATCTATTAACTTTTGATTCACTGCTTTTAAATCAACCATCAGGTTACTGTAGACTTTACCTAATTTTATCATCGTAGTTGTGGAAATCATATTTAAAACCATTTTTGTTGCTGTTCCAGCTTTCATGCGAGTAGAACCCGTCACAATCTCAGCCCCAGTATCTACATGAATAACAACATCAACATCCGTCATGTAGTATGGTACTGGATTAGTAACAAGATATATTGTTTTCGCACTGTTTTCTCTTGCATACTTTAATCCAGAGACTACGTATGCTGCCGCTCCACTACAGGATATTCCAACTATAGTATCATTTTTATTAATGTTATAAAATCCCAATTCATCTAGAATAGAATTAACATTGTCTTCAGCACCTTCAATAGATTTCCTCAGGGCTTGATCACCTCCGGCAATTAAACCAATAAAAATATTTTGCTCTACTGAAAAAGTTGGTGGTATTTCTGAAGCATCTAAAACACCCAGTCGACCACTTGTACCTGCGCCGATATAAAAAATACGCCCACCTGAAGAAATTGAATTTAGAGTTAAATCAATTGCCTTTTTTATTGAAGGAATAGCATCCTTTACAGCTCGAGAGACAGACTCATCTTCCTTATTAATTGTTAAAAGAATATCTTCAATCGACATTAAATCAATGTTGTGAGATTTCTCATTCTGTTTCTCTGTATTTAATTCGCTACGGTTAATCATACCATGTAAATTACAATTCTATGAAGAACTGGAAAAATATAACTCTTGAATTATTAGAATATAATTTAGACGATGCATTTAATAAAATTTCACACCTAGATGTCCTGTCCGTTAGTATTAAAGACAAAAGAACCTCAAAAGAGTCAGACTGGTTTGATGATCCAGAAAAAACTTCAACTATTAACCAAAAAACGCACTCTATTGTTATTTTAATTGAAGAAGAGAAATCAACTCAGACCCTAATTAAAAATATTCAGCAATTACTTAACTTTAAAGAAGAAATTTATTTTGAAGAAGAACTTTTCGAAGATAGGGACTGGGTTAAACATACTCAATCTCTGTTTAAAGAGATTTCAATATCTGACTCACTACGTATTCTACCTCATTGGGTAAAGAAAAAAAAATTTAATGGAACAACAATTTTAATAGACCCTGGAACTGGTTTTGGTACTGGATCACACGCAACGACTAAATTATGTCTTCGATGGATTGAAGATCAATTAAAAGAAAATAGGACGGTTTTAGATTTTGGATCTGGTTCAGGAATTTTATCCATCGCAGTAAAAAAACTGACAAATAATTCAATTAATGGCGTAGAAATTGACGAGTTAGCTATAAAAAACGCTTTGCATAATAATAGTCTTAATGATGTGAAAATTAATTATATACTCTCAACTAATTTTGATCTAAATCAAAAATTTGATGTTGTTATATCCAACATTCTTGCAAATACATTAATATCTCTTTCTGAAAAATTTAAAAAAGTAACAAAAGATGAATTATTATTGTCAGGTATTCTAAATCATCAAGTGAAAAATATTATATCAAAATATGAATCTTGGATTGAGCTAAAGTTTATTTCGGAAGAAGATGGGTGGTGCCTACTACACGGTAAATTAAAGAGTTGAAAAATACCTTTTAGCTTCCC